>ERZ795048.2612-NODE-2612-length-14344-cov-6.515152_pt1 | contig 14344 bp, 14 predicted proteins | sample MGYA00375132_ERZ795048 | MGnify/ENA primary metagenome ERZ795048 (study PRJEB30177, sample SAMN05720225) | activated sludge metagenome | isolation source: Anaerobic digester | place: Hong Kong | collected 2014-12-17 ...
ATCAAAATCTATTTCATAACGGGTATAATGATGTGTCTGTTCGGATTTACCTACACGCCCGTAACGAACATCAATGCTACCGTCATCATTTTCCCTTGCTTCGTAATACTTGTTGTGATTATCGTTTCCGTCAACACATACAAGATATTTATATCTTCCCATGCTTCCGTACCGTTCCTTTCTTTTGATATGCTTATGGTATCAAAGCATTGTCCTGTCCTTTGGTGTTCGTGTTCGGGTTGACATCAGCCTTATTTATGGTATTCATTTTCTTGCCGTCAAGGTAGGCTCTGTTGATAGCGTATTTTGCCGTCTGTTCTTTATCGTTTATAGGATAAAGCATACCACCGCCGTCATACTTCAAAGGAACGATACCGCAATCATACAGGGCTTGATTTATCTTTTCCAAATCATAGCGTCCGTTCTCTCCACGGAATTTATTGCTATCACCATCCTCATCAATAAAGTCTGCAAGCGTTTCACCATTATATGATGTACCGCCTGTGGGTTTATCATCATCATGAAGAATGGTCTTTGCATAGACCGAACCGATGTAGCACTCTGTATGAAGCGTGTTCAGATAATCTGTGTAATTCACGACATTATCCACGCCGATACGAATTACACCGTCCTTTTGCAGATTGACACATTCACCGATTACACTTTCTACAAGTTCTTTCTGTGCAATCGCTTCGTCCATACGCCTATCTGCAATTTCGCCCTGTCTTTCGTATGCGTCTGAACCCTTTTCGTACTTTTCCAAACACTCATATTCCTTTAATGCCTTTTGGAAAGTTTCATTAAGGCAATCAAGCATACTCTTTTCATATTCATAAGATTGTAAATTCTTCATTCGTCCCTACCCTGTCCTTTCTGCGTGTTATTCCTGTCTACTGCTATATCTGATTTAGTAAAAGTCTGTGGCTTATCCTGTTTCAGTTCGGCAAGCAAAGCGTTAAAATCTTTCACACCTTTGTACCACAAGATGATTGACAAATCGCGTGACATATCATCTGCCTGTCTTTCTCCTTACCACTTTGTTTTGGTGTTTTTATTGATTACGCTACTCTTTTTCTTCCAAGCGTTACTCTGTACTGTTCCTTTATTCAACACAAGCCTTGATTTGGGCTTTTCTATGGTTTGCATTACATCAGACTTACTGAAAGTTTGCATAGAACTTGCACTACTTATCACAGGGCTTTCGGAAGGCAACTTGTTCGGCAACCTTTCGGGAAGGCTGAATACGGACATCTGTTCGCATGGCGAAGCCTTGCCATAAAGCTTTATCATCAGACTGCGTGCTTCCATTAAAGCCTGTCCGACCTTATTAAACCCGATACTGTCCTTTGTACCAAGCCAATCGTCATCGCACTCATACTCTATATTTCCTTCAAAAGCCGTGAGTTTATCACGCAAATCTTTGTTCTGATTAAATTTCTGATAGAGGATGTCCTGTAAGTACGCACTTCTGTTTTTTAAGAAGTCGGGACGGCTTTTTTGTGCTTCAAACGCTTCCATTGCATTTTGATACTCAACGCCGTCGTACATCAACTTACAGGGACATTCCATAGAAAGGAAGAAGTTGTCGCCACGGGTATCGCTTACAACGCCCCGTTCCTGCCTGTGTTCTTCTCTTTGTTCTTCCGTCCAATACTGTAAAAACTCTCTCTTGTCCCAATAATTTTCAAATTCAAAGTGAACTGCTTTCTCATAAGAACCGTTGGTGAAGTAGGTCGCCAAGCCCTTTTTCATCTTCTCAAAAATTTGTTCGTCCGTCATATTATCAGCACCTTCGATAAATATAGACGGGGTTCTTGAAAGCCATTTTCCTATTTCAACATCATACACACCAACAAAAACAACCGTGTGGTCGCCCCTATGCGGGTACTTGCCAAGCATGGCAGAAATCATATCGTCTTTATAATCACCGAAATATGTGTATTCATTGCCCTGTTCGTACACTTTATCCGTAGAATTACGGTCAAACTGATACTTTGCATTTACGCCTTCATAAAGTCCGTTGATTATCTTTCCACTTGATAAAGATATACGGTCATCACTTCCGTGTATGATTTGCATATCTACTCCTTTGCATAAAAAACGGAAAAGAACAAATGTTTGTCTGTTACTTTCCCGTATCTTCCTATTGCTACTCTCTATTATAATATTTTACTGAAATGCGAAATAGCCTACAAATCCTAATATAAGGCATATCATTGACAGTACATACGAAAAGACAATCGCCGTGGTTGAACCCGAATTTATCTTGCCTAAATGTATGCCCCTTTTGGTGAGCAAACACGGTATTCCCATAGGTGTAAAACTGTCAAGAAATAGGTGCGACAGACACCCCACAAAAAAACCGATAAGCGGTGGGAAAAACAGCACCGAAAGGGTTAAGGCTATCAAGTAAATAAGCAAGTCGTGGAATATGCCCCTGTGGTGCGTTCCCGTCTTGCCAAACGAAGCACCCACCTTTCCGATGACCGTGGATAATGGTGCAGACATTTTTCCAAACAGAGAGTTTGAATTGTCTATATCGGGAAAGACACTTCCAAGCAGTCCACCCATAACAAAGAGTGTTACGGTAGTTTCGTTGACTTCCAAGCCCGACAGGTTCGTATTTACCGTTATAAGATTTGCAATTTTATCAATGTTCAAAGCAAGTGCTGTTGCCGTACTTGCCCCAAACACGAAATGGCAATTACCGTTCATTCTTCACCTTCATCATATTAGCCTTTCTGCTGTTGCTTCTGCTGTTCCTTCTGCCTACGCTGTAAGTAGTAGTCAACTTCAAAATCACAGTTCTTCAAAATCTGCTCTGCAATTCCGATTTCATCATTACTGATTTTCTCAACTGCCAACTTCTTGAATTTGTGGTCTTTCTTGTTCTGCTCACGGATATACATAAGACCGTCAAAGGTATCACGGATAGTGTCAGTCGGGAAATATACATACTTCTTGTCAAAATCAAGATAGGTAGGCATTTTTATCTGTGAAGCATTATCAGCCAAACACTTTTTCAGATAAACGTCCTGTTCGATAAACGCCTGTTGAGGACTTACCTTCAAAGGGTTTATCTTGCTTCCTTCAATAAGTGTATAGGCGTTCTTATCGGGTACAAGCACACCGTTCTTATAATTGAAACCGCTTGTTTTTACCATAGTATTAAGACGCTTAATTTCAGCGATTTCGTCAACCGTAAGGGGTATGCCGTGTTCCTTTAGGGTTTTCATCATCACTTCATTCTGATACTGCAATACCTGTTCTTTCATCAGAATTTCGTAGATGTCGAAATATTTTCTGTCAAATCCAAGACTGTCAAGGGCTTTGATGATATCTTCAATATTATCTGCCATTTCGGAAGCAGTCTGTTCAAGAAATGCAACTTTATTTTCAAGGTTTTGATTCTTATTTTCAAGGTTTTGATTTTTCAGTTCAAGAACAGTTTTGTTACCGCCCGCCGTAGAACCATTGATTATTTCTACTTCATAGCCCAAATCGTTTGCAACCCACGAATACAGACGGGGGTGCATACCACGAAGATAATCACGGGTGATAACATCACGCCCGCAAAGAATACCCTTACACTCTCTGCCATTATCTGCTTCCCAATTACTGACACGAAGTTTCATAGCGTCCGACAGTTCTTCATCATCAAGTTCCTTTACAGGCGTAATGTCGATATGAATGTGGGGCGTAACTTCATCCTTATGAACAACGGCATTGACGATATTCTCTGCATCAAAATCATTGCGATAGAAGTTAAGAACGCTCTCAAAAAATTTGCGTTCATCTTCCTCTTTTACATCACAGGGAACGGTCACGATTGCTTCGGCAATGATAGTGATATTTTCCCTGTCTTGATGATAGAGATTGTCAAGACGGTCATTGAGCTTTGCAATACTGCCTTCTACAAGGTAGTAATTTTCGTGAGTTTTGGACAGGTCAATATTTTCGTTTGAATGAATAACACCATCATCTTCGGTACGGTTGTTGTGCTGAAAAAGTCTGCCCATTGCACTACGCTTGAATTTCTCAATTCTTGCCATTTCTCATGCTTCCTTTCTTATTATTTTCTTCCAAGACATCACGCTGATAAATTTCCATTTCTTTGATAACATCTTCCGAATACTGTTCTTTAAGGTCAAGGGGCATTATTCCGAAACGAAACGGATATAACGGACACTTACCCCGTAGTGAACAGTTTGCAACTGTTTCCACAGAATTGTGGGAACACTTCAAACACTTTTCTTTTATCGCATTAAGCGGTGTCATAGCCATTTTATTTACCTTCTCCTTATCTTCTTATGAAAGGTCTTATTGTGAGAGGTCTTTCGTTTTCAATCGTGGTTTCAATATGAAAAACAGGCAGATTTTTCGCCATACTGTCATCCACTTCACTTACAAATACTTCGTGGTCTGTATTTTTGCCCTTTATACCTTCCGTTGTGTTCTGCTGATTGGCACAGCCACACAGCAAACCGATTGTGGCTACCATAGAAATCATAACGATTGTTCTTAAAATTCTCTTTTTCATAATTACTTACCTTCTTTCTTGTCTTGTTTGTTGTCATTGATAAGGACTATGCCCCAAACTGCAATCAAAATGCTGAATAGTATAGCACATATTCCTTGTAACATTTCTCTCTGTCCCCTACTCTCTACTCTAATATTTTTTCGTATATACACTTTGTATTATAGCATAAATGTCGGAAAAAAACTTATTGCTTTATCGTCACGGGCAGTTTCTTTTTGTGGCTTATCGTGCGGAATGTCGGTTTTGTCGAAGGTACGCATTTCTCTTGCCTGTTCCTGTTTTGAAAGGCGTTCAATCAAGGCTCTGTTGTTATCAGTTCCATTTCATTTGGAAACTCTTGATATTGCATTTTTCCCTTAAAATCATTCTGTTTTGCCTTTCTGAACGGTCTTGTTCTTATCCACGGAAACATCAGCCTTTGTAAACGACTTCATTTCGTTAAGGACATAGGAACGCTCTTGCAAATCATTAACTTCCTTTTGTGTGGCAACAATCTGTTCTTTTGCAACATTTGTCATATACTTCCAAAAGGCTTTTTCAATATTGTCAACAGAGATTTCGTTCTCTCTTATCAAATTCCATACACCTGTGGAATTTCTGTCGTATATACATCCATTCTTGTCAGAAAACTTTACCGATTTGTCATAAAAAATATCAACATTACCAATAGGAAAACTTATGTAATTTGTTTTCCTTACATTTTCGGAATATATCTCTATATAAGAGTTTATCTTTTCACCAAAACTCTGAAATATAAGGGCAATATCTTCTTTATTTGCGTTCTGAATATCTGTTTTTTGTCGTCTTAATTTCGCAAGTTCTTCAAACAATGCTTCTGTCTGTTGCCGTTCGGGAACAATAGGCTTTTTCGTAGGCTCTACGCTTTCTAATTCGCCGTGGATTTTCCTATCTATTAAATATCTGTCATACATATAAGACAGGTCATACGTATCGTCAAGATATTCGTACTGTTCTTTGGTCATATTCTCAGCCAAAAGCGAACCTTCTTCGTAGCGTTTTTCAACATCAGCCTTCCACTTATCACTTGCTTCTTCCACGACTTCATTATACTTTTCGTGGATTTTATCAAGCAGTTCATTACTGATTTCAGAATTAAGTGCCTTGATTTTGGTTTCAAGTTCTTCCCAAGTCTTGATAGGCTCTTTTTCTCCTTCAAGCGTGATTTCAAAGTTATCGTTCATTTCAAACATCTTGTCGATGTCCACATATCTGCGGTCATTACCAAAGTTGACATATTCAAGAGAATGGAAGGGAAGTGTGAGAAATGGCAAGGAATGAAAATCTGCAATGTCAAATGCGTGCTGTGAAGCGGGAAGCCAATTCATAGCACTTGCTCTTGCGTTGCTCATAACATAATCGTTGTCCATACTCATAGCCGTTTCTGCCACCTTCTGTTTAAGGTAATTCTCACTTGCAAGGGAAACGGACATATTGCAACCCTTTACAACAATTTCACCCATACAAAGTCCTTTGGTAAGTGCGTCAAAGGTCTTTATCTCTTTACCTGTGGATTTCTTATAGTTCTCTGCAAAGGTTTCAACTGAACCGCCGTGCATAGACCTTTGTGCTTGTATAAGGTCAATGGTCTTATCTGTGGAATTATAATTAAACAGGGTAAGACCTTCTTTCTGCATATAGTGATTTGCAAAATATGTACCGTTATTCACATACGCTGTCTGCATTGTATGATACTTTACAAGGAACTCTGTGATACCGATTTGCATTTCGGCTGTGGTAAGCCCTTTGCTGTCTGCAATATACTTTTCCAAATCAAGTCCCTGTTTTGCAAGGGTATCGGCAACGGAAGTTGCTTCTTCCATTTCCTTCTTCTTTTCGTCATAGTGCTGTGAAATATAGTTATGACAGTCAATAAGAACCTGTGGGCTTATCGTATCGCCCACGATAGGTGTAGAAAAGATTTCGTCTATGGAAGCGTTCCTGTCAAACATTGTCTTGCGTGTTTCGTAAATATTCATAACGGTTATTTTTGCTTCTTCAACCTTATCCCTTAAATCAGCAAGTTCTTCCGCACTATACTGATTGGAATGTTTTTCATCGTGTGCAAGTTTTTTTTCAAGTTTCTGCATTTCTGACTTTGCATTTTTGACAAGCGAATATGAAAAGTCCCGTGCAAGACGATAGGCAATATTTTCGTCCGTTATCTTCTCTCCCGCCTGTATATTACGGATAGCCTGTTCATCGGGTTTTGCAAGCATAAACAGTTGGTTTTGAAGTTCATACTTGCCCGACTGTTTATTATAATCGTATGCCACAAGGGAAACCTGCGTGATACGGTTATCAAGTCCGTTCATAATACCTGTTGTTTCAATGTCATATACGATAAACGGGTTATGTTCTCTACCTATCTCATTCTGCATTTTTTCATAATTTGTTGCCATTGTTCTTACTCCTTTACAATGTTTTTATTTGCTTTATTTGGTGTATTCGTCACATTGTCTTTACCAATAATCTGCATTTCTTCTTTCAAAACTCCGTACTGCTGTAAATGGCGATACAACATATCCTTTTCTTCTTCCGTTCCCGCCTTACAGATGTGCTTATAAATCTTGACTTGATTAAGAAAGCCCTTCTGTTCTGCCTTCGGAAGTTCATTGAAAGCACTCATATCAAGGGGCATTCCCATTTTGGCATAATTCTTTTCTGCCGTATCATTTATGACAGCAAGAATATTGCCCGCAATAGTGCTGACAAGTTTTTCTACACCCTTATCAATACCTTCTTCCACTTCATCAAGTACAGAACCAAGCCTGTCAATCTTTTCTGCAAGGCGATGAAGAAAAGACCCGTTCTTTTCCTTCTTTGGTTCTTCCTTGATATAGTTCATATAGTTGCCTTCTTCAAGGTCTTTGGCAACATAATCTTTGCCAACAGCCTTTAAGACCGACTGCACACTTAAAGCAACAGAAAGCATTGACGCTTTCCGATGTATCTCTGCAAGGTCTGTAAGTGCTTTATCTTCGGCAAAGAAATGAAAAACACACTCACCAATACACTCTGCCATATCAACATCATAAGTATCGTAATCCACGCCGTTATCGTTCAACATTTTAACAGCATAGACAAGTTCGCCGTTATCATAACGACAAGCATGGATAGTGGCTTCAAGTCCTTCCTTGCCTATCATATTAGCGATTTCGTCTATGCCCTTATCGAACACCGTATTCATAAAAAGGGTGGTAATATCAAAACCGTGTTCTTTACAAACTTCCTTGAAAACTTCCATATCCACAGTAATATTAACTTCAATGGAAACGGTAGGCGAATTTCCACCATCAATATCGGTAAGTATATAGCCGTTATCGACTTCAACAATTTTCTCCCATTCATCAAGGTTGATGTCATAATAAGCCTGTTCTGCTTCTTCTGTTGCGGGAATACCAAGATTTTCTTCCAATGCGGTAATAAAACCTTCTGAATTGTATTCCAACTCATTTATAAGACAACCCTTTGTTGTCATACCGCCTTCGGGGTACTGTCCCGCACCAAAAGCACTATCCATAATATATGCAAGAGGTACTTCAAAACCGTATTTCATTTCATTTGCTTCACTCATTTTGTTTCTCCCTTCTGAACTGTTTTATTTTGCTCTGCCTTAACATCAGACTTGCCGAATTTCTGCATATCCTGTGCTACGGTTTCATATTCATAGGACTGTACCCTTTTTGATGACGCTTCCAAGATTTCTACACCGCAGTCTTTTGGAAGGTCAAAACGCTCACGGAACTTATTTATCATTTCCTTATCGTCCCTACACAAATCCCAAAGATTACTGTCTGAAATAGTGTCCCAATAATCTTCGTAAGTTTTGGCATTATCATAATCTTCTTTCTCAACATCTTTGTCGAACAACTGAATATGAACTTCCGCTACCTGTCCGAAATAGTAGTCAGAAAGTTCCTGTATTGTTCCCTGTTCAACAGAAGATACATCATAAAGCACTTCGTTCCAATCACGCTGTAAAACGCCACTTATGGTTGTTACAACAAAATCTTTTTCGGGATAAAGCACCTTTGCAACATCACATTCAGTTTCAAGGCTGTCTGTGGTCTTGCACGTCTTTAACACAGCACAGATTTCAAGCAACTGCTTTTCATCAATGCCAAAGTTGTCCTTATACCACTCTGCATATTCAGCAAACAGTTCGTCTTTTTCACCCGTTGCACCATTGGGCTGATGTTCAAGTATCTCTTCATAATCTTCGCTGTTATCATAAAGACTATCAATAAGGTCAACGGTCTTTTTATACCAACTTGCTTCCGTAATTTCAATTTTAGTATAGTCCCTGTTACCCTTGATTACAAATGTTTCATCAAAATCGGCACTCACCTGTTGCTTCCACATTTCGTCCTTGTCATAGAGGCAAAGGAAGTCCACGTCTCCCCCGCTATATATGGTAACAACATATTTCTTTGGGTCGTCCCTACCTTCGATAACGGCTTCCTTCAACGCTTCAAGGTCAACATCTACGGTTATCTCATAATTATAACCGCCAAAAACAGTTTCGTAGTCATCGTTATAGTACGGGGAAACATCGTTATAGTACGGGGAAGAATAGTACGGGGAAAAACTTACAGGAAGTTCAGCGTCATTATCAATATGCTTAATAGCAATATCACAAATCCTTTTAATAAGTTCGTCTGCCTTTTCCTTGCCATTTTCTTCGGCAAACTGCTCATAGACTTCTTGCATATCGTCATCGTGTTTAATAATCATATTCTCCGTAAGACGATATTCAAGGTCTTTACACATCTGCTTCTTCAAGTTGGAAAGTTCATCATAGATTTTAGTCAGATTTGTCACATTTGTAAGGTCAAATCCACTCTTATCAATCGAACCCTGTAAGGTTATCTCACTCATTTTGTTTCTCCTTTACTCTGTGTTTTATTATTCTGTTCTATCTCAACATCGGACTTCGTGATAGTCTTGGGGGCGTTCTTTGCTTCATTTGCCATATCAATATATTCCATACAAACACAAAGCAAATGGTTGTAATCACCTTCCGTAGCCTTTGTGTGCATTTCATCTACTTTATCATGCAAGCCCTGTTCTTTTAAGGCTTTAGCGGTATAACCCATTACAGGAAAGGCATTTCCGTCCACACCAACAAGAGTGTAATCGGGCTTATATTTTTCTGCTTCTTCCTTCGGGGCTTCGGGTGCTACTTCAACGCCCTTTGCTTCCTGTTCTTTTCTCACCTGTTCAAGTATTCTGAACCTTTCATCATCAAGTTTCTCAATTTCTTCACAGGTTTCATATTCACCTGTTTCTTCATTCCATTCTTCTTCTTCGATTGCAGGCTCGCCGTAACCCCAATCATATTCGTTGTACTCATACTTGCCCTTTTCATTGGTGTTTACCTTGAAGAACCCTTGATTTGGGTCGCCCATAGAAAAATTGCTGTTCTCATAAGACCTTGAAGGGTCTGTTGTAACCTTGATAGGATAAGGCAGTCTTGCATTATCATTATTATAACAAGCAAGGTTAATACCAAGAGAACGAAACTCATTAAAAGTGCCTGCATCGTGATTTGTAATGATGTTTACAATGTCGGCGATTGTTTCAATTTTGCCGTCCTTATATGCCTGTCTGATTTCGTCTGTACAAGCCTTTGATGCATTGCTCAAACGGGTTCTTGCATTGCCTTCTGTGGTCTTGTACTGTAACATATCTTCGTACTGCCTGTCCGCAGTACAGCAGATATTCAAAAACGGCGTGACATCGTAAATATCGACTTTTGTACCTTCTTTGGTAATAATAGAACCATAGCCGTCGTATTTACCTTCCACGCCATTGCTTCCCATTTCAACGCCGAAGATTTTTCCGACTGCTTCCTTATGCTGTTCGGGAATAAGCATAGCAACCACATTATCTTCGTCTGTTATATTCTGCAATCCGTCCACATCAATCCAACTAAACATTCCCATAATAATTTCTCCTTTACATACACAAAGGGAAGTAAAGATACACTCTCTATTCTTTTCCTTCACTACTACTCTCTATTCTAACATTTTATTGTCTTTTGAAAACGTATCTCACTTTTGCTCTCCTTTATCTGCAACCTTATTGCTCTTTGGTATATCCACATCAGACTTATGGAAAATCTTTGCCGTTTCGGTCAGTTCCCTTGTTTGTTCATATCTCTGTTCAAGTCTTTCTACGGCTTCTTTGCACATATCGGGAAGTCCGCCTTTGTACAGCGTATAGGCTTCATTGCCTTCATATCCGCTTGTCGCACCAAAGACAATCTCTCCTTCTTCATATTGAACGGTAAGACTTCCCCTACCCGCACCCATAGCCTTCAAATCCGACATTGTATCAAGTGCAAGGCTGTTATTGAATAATGCCTTGTACATAGTCGGAAGGCTCTTTCCTTCAAGCCTTTCCAAGTCCATATTATCCATAGCATAAACAAAAGACTTTTCAAGGTTCTTACGGGAATATGGAACAGATGTTTTTGAATTGACATCTTCTTTGGGAACAAAACTGTTCTCCACAAGCAGTTTCCAAAAGTCCGTTTTCCTATCCGCATAGGGCGGGCTGTGAAACAAGATATACTCATTATTATATATGACCATATCGCCTACTTTGGTATTCTTCAAAGCAAGGCTGTCATATTCCTTCTGTGCCATTTTTATCACTCCCCAAATCTGTTAATCTTTTCTAATGTTATCCTTATTCCTTACATCGTTCTTTGATATATTCACATCAGACTTTGTAAATTCTGCCATAACCTTATCTGCATCATCTTTTCTTATATCCCAATGCAGATTTGCAAGGTTCTTACAATCTGCCTTCATTTGTGCCAAGTCCATATCTCTAATAGGAACTTTCACGCCTTCGTCCTGTAACTGTTCAACCATAGAAAGCAGTTGTTCCATATCTTCAAGGGCATTTCCAATGATGTCCTTAATTCCATCGGACTTGCTATATTCATACAGTGCAAATTTTCTTTCAGCAGAAATCTTTTGGGCAAGTTCTGTCGGAACATTATATATGCCCTGTTTTGCCAACACATCAACTGTTTTCGTGTTGGTAGTTTCATCAAGAAGGTCACAAGCATATCCGATGAACTTAATTGCCGTATTTTCATCTACGCCTTTTCTGAAATTATGCTGTAAATCAGCGATTTGATTGTCCGTAAAGCCACGCTGTTTCAAACTATCTTTGTTATAAGCGTAAAGAATATCGTTGGAAACCAAAGCGTTTTTAATTTTTTCAAAAGCATCAAAAGTCTTAAAATCAGCCGTTTTACCCGCAAATTGTTCAAGAAGGCTACGCATATCGCTATCATTGTGAAGTACACAATCACATACGGCTTCTACATTTTCGGGTGAAAATTTGATGTTGTCATCTGCAAGTCGTCTGTCCCATTCGGTCTTATCGAATGAACCACGACCTTTCGCCCATTCTTCACGCCTTGTATCATCAACATCTACATAAACACAAAGCACTTCATCTTTGTATGCTTCCTTAAAGGCTTCCGCACCTTCAAGGTCAAGAATAACGATATAGTCCTTATCCTTGTCAAGTTCACGCTTTTCCATTCCGTAATACCAAGTATCGGGCTTACCTTCTACAAGGGTATCATAAGAACGGTGTTCGATAAACTTACCGTCTGCAAGGTGTTTCTCAAATTCTTCACGGGAAACAAAATTATACTCTCTGCCGTCCTGTTCTCCGTCACGCATAGGACGGGAAGTTGTAGATATAAGCGGTTCAAAGCCTTCATTTATTAGTTCTTTAAGAAGGGTATCTTTACCACTTGCTGATTTTCCACAAAAAATAGTAATCATTGTTCTTTTCCTTTCTGTCCTACCGTGTTCTGTTCTACGCTTACACTTTTCTTATCAAAAGTCTGCATCTGATTGCGGTCAAGAAGCCCCGTCTTTTCAGCCATTTTGGAAATTGCATTGACGATATGTACATCGACATCGGAACTGCTATATCCACCGCTATCCCCGAAGCGTGGAATACGGGCTTCTCTTGCAAAGTTAAAGCCAACATCGGAAAAGAACCTTCCACCCCTTGCCTTTTCCGTGGCGATTGCGTCCACAATCTCTTTTGAACTGTTGAGAATGATGTTCTCATAATCGCCTTGCTTAATGTCATACACCTTATCGCATTTCAGAAGGTTTACTTTATAAACACATTCGGGGCAACTTTTGAGAATATCCATAATCTTCTCAACATCTTTAAGCGTTGCATATCCTGTAAACTCCATAGGGTGCATATAGAAATCAAGTTTGTTGCCATCCCAAATTCTGCCCTTCTTATCTTCTTTTCTGTCGGCAGATACAAGGTGGTCACAAAAACCAACAACATCATCAGCCTTGATGTCATACCCCGCCTGTCTTAATTTAGGGTATAAGGTCTGTTCAAAATTCCTTGCCTGTTCATAAGTCCAACCGTTTCCCCATTTGTAATCAGTCTTAATCTGAATATGAACAGCCCTGTAATCACTTACAGGCAGTTCTTCGGGAATTTTCTTTCCGTTATAATCTGCAAACTTGAAATCCTTAAATACATTAAATGCACCCATGATATTACTCCTTAATCTGTTTTTTCGTTACCCTTGTTAATTTTAGGGTTGTTTTTAATTTCCTTTACATCGTTCTTATCTATGGTAGGCATATCTTCTGCTTTTTCGCTTGTACGGGGAATACAAATGTTATTCAACTTGTACACATAAAAGTCAATATAACCGCTGTCCAAATATACTTCGTGTTCTTCTCCGTCATAAGACGCTATCATACTGCCATAACCGTCATTATCTGCAACCCACTCTGCAAGGGCTTCATAGTCTATGCTGATATTTCCGTTATCAACCATAGCCTTTAAGCCTTCATCACCGAACTGCTCTTTGTACCAAGAAATCGGGTTATCATAGTCCTTTACTATTTCTTCGATAGCCTGTTCGATAAGGTCGTCTTTCTTTTCATCATATTCGTCAAACCAAGCCTTAATGTCATTGATGTCATGAATACTGTTATCCCACTCACCTTCAAAATAATCTTCAATGGCTTTTGCCATACCTTCGGCAGGATTTGCAAGCCAAAGCATAAGGTCGGAAGAAAACTCTGCATATCCACCATTTGTGGCTTCGCCATTGATAATGATGTCAATGCAGTCACCGTGTTCGTTAAATTCACCTTCAATCACATCATCAGCGTTAAGCCCCATATACTCTTTCAAGGCTTCTGCAAGTTCTTTCGGGTCATCACAACCTTCAAGGTCTGTCATTTCTTCACGATAGGTCTTGTAGTTATCAAAATCACAATCACCACGCCAATCACCGACAGTCTTTTCAAATAGTTCTTCCTGTAACCTGTTTTCAAAGATGTCATCGCTTGCACTCTCACTTTCGATGTCATCATAATAACTCTTGTAATTATCGTGCATATAATCTTCGCCGTCTTGCCATTCACAGAAGTTGTCAATGATATACCTTGCATTGCTTTCACCATAAGCCTGTGCAAGCCCGCCACAATCATCTATGATATTCTCTACATATTCTTCTGCGTATTTGTCACGGTCATCTTTAGTATATACCCTAAACTCACCTTCGGGGGTTTTATAGGTATCGTAAAGATGATTAGAATAGTAAGGATGATTAAAATATCCTTCATCAACTTCGACATCTTCCACGGTATATTCTTCTTCACCGCCTGTGATGTAATTGATGTACTGTACAATGGCGTTAATTTTATCATCTTCACACACCATATTTTTTGCAACTTTTTCCTTCCATTCTTCCATATTCTC
>ERZ795048.2620-NODE-2620-length-14323-cov-5.476381_pt1 | contig 14323 bp, 9 predicted proteins | sample MGYA00375132_ERZ795048 | MGnify/ENA primary metagenome ERZ795048 (study PRJEB30177, sample SAMN05720225) | activated sludge metagenome | isolation source: Anaerobic digester | place: Hong Kong | collected 2014-12-17 ...
AGCCGCCGTACGATAGATCACTACATTCAAAAAACTCGCTAGAGCCGCTCCAAAAAAGAAAAATAGTAAAACAAAGAGCGAATAAAAGATAAAATAAGTTATTGTCACCACTCAATAATAACAAAAAAACCCGAGCCTTGGGGCTCGGGTTTTACTTTTTTAACTAAACCGATTAGGGAAGACAGATACAATTACCCTGTGTCCCACAGTCAGTTGTGTTGCCAACTGCATCAGCAACTGGATAATCAGTTGGTAAACCTGCAGTCACGCGTTCAGCTGCTTCCTGTTGAAAAGCATTGGACTGAGGTGCAAAACAGACATAGGTAGAATCATAAGAGTTAGGACCATGATATATAAATAACGGATTATAAGCATCATCACCCCCACCAACCTTATTAACATATGTAACCTTTAATTCTTGAGTTCCTACTTCATCAGCACATGCTTCAGGGGCGCCAGCCATATCGCTCAATCTGTACAAAACCGGACACATACCAGTGGCACCAACTAAACCAGTAGTTACTTCTTGCCAAGCTAGTGTTGGAACATCTCCCACAGCCGCATTCCATGGATAATAACCGGTCATGGCATAGTAACGATCAATAGCAGAAATTAATTGCTCAGCATCTGATCTGCTACCAGTATCCCGACCACGGTTAATCTGCTCAATTGGATTAATAGCTGATAATACAGCTACTGCCAAAATACCTAAAATAGCGATCACAATCAATAATTCAATCATGGTGAAAGCTAATTGCTTCCTCAATCTTGGGCAAAAAGATGTGATTTGCATAATGTTTTCTTCTTCCTCCTCATTAATTACTAAGAACAAAGTTTCTTAACATAGTCAGTTTAAACCATTTTCTGACCGCATTTCAAGTAGCAATTTAAAATTGGCTAGTCAAACTATAAATTGGCATAATAATGGCCACCACCATAAAGCCCACCCCAACTGCCAAAACAACGATAATCATTGGCTCCATAGCTGCTGTCATATTTTTGACCGCATATTCGCTTTCTTTTTCAAAATATTCAGCCAATTTACCCAAAATTTCATCAAGTTTACCGGTTTCTTCACCAACACTCATCATCTGATGAAGAATTGGCGGAAAATCTTCATAACGAGAGATAGCGGTGGAAAGGGAAGTACCACGTTCTACTTGCTTAGCTGCTTCAGCTAATTCTTGACGGTAAACAGCATTATCAATCGCTTCAGCCACAATATTAATAGCCTCTAGCAGTGACACACCAGCTCCTAATAACAAGGAAAGAGTACGAGTAAAATCGGTTAGAATAATCTTTTGACGCATTTTGCCAAAAATTGGTAATTTTAATAGCCAACCATCAATCGCTAACTCTCCTTTTTTGGTTTTTCTATACGAACGCACCGCAAATATCCCAGCACCTACTACAACTAAGATCATCCACCAAAATTGCACCATAAAGTCAGAAATACTAATAAAAATTTGAGTCATCATGGGTAATTCTGCTCCAAAATCATTGTACATCTCTGTTAACTGCGGAATCACTGCTACCATCATGACGATCATCACGATCACCATCACAACTAAAATAATGACTGGATAAATCATCGCGCTTTTGGTTTTTGCTTTAAAATCTTTGTCTTTTTCTAAAGTAATCGCCAACCGGTCCAATACTTCATCTAAAACACCTCCAGCTTCGCCAGCTTTTACCAACTGCGTATAGATGCGGGAAAAATTATCAGGATACTTTTGCAGTGCATCCGAAAAATTCATGCCACCTTCCACGTCTTTTAATAAATTAGCCGTTAATTTACCCATTTCTTTTTCACTTTCCTCTTCCAAAATTGACAAAGCATTTGCCAAAGGCAAACCAGCATTGATCATCGTGGCTAACTGCCGAGTGAAATTGACCAAATCATTAAATTTCACTTTGGCATTGCCAAATTTTGCCAAAAATCCCGATTCTTGACCTAAACTGGAAACATCAATGACAAATAAACCACGTTCAAAAAGGGTTGAAACAGCTTGTAATTTTGAGGCAGCTTCTACTTTACCTTTGATGTTTTCTCCACGTTTATTTTTGGCTGTGTATTTAAAAATTGGCACAATAAACCTTATCCTTCTTCGTCTAATAATCGCATCATATCGGTGGGGCGAAAAGCGCTACTAATGGCTGTTTCCTTACTAATAACATGTTGCTTATAAAGTTCCAAAAGATGAGTTTCCATTAACATCATGCCACTGTTGACATTGGTCTGGATAACAGTGTCAATTTGAAAAACTTTTTCGTCACGAATCAAGTTAGCTACGGCTGGATTATTAAACAGCAGCTCTACCGCTGCGATCCGGCCACCTTGGATTTTGGTAACCAGGCGCTGCGACACTATCGCTTTTAAGACACTGGCGAGTTGTTGACGAATTTGACCTTGCTGATGAGCAGGAAAAACATCAATAATCCGGTCAATGGTTTGTGCCGCCGTATTGGTGTGAATGGTGGCAAAAACTAAGTGACCAGTTTCAGCTAGAGTGAGAGTAGCGGCAATTGTTTCAAGATCACGCATTTCACCAACCAAAACCACATCAGGATCGGAACGCAAGGCACTTCTCAAGGCTAAATGCCACTGATGGGTATCTTTGCCGACTTCGCGCTGAGAGACCACACTTTTATCTGGCTTATAGACAAATTCTACTGGATCTTCAATAGTAATAATATGTCGACTGTGATTATGATTAATTTCATCAATAATCGCCGCCAATGAAGTGGATTTGCCCTCTCCAGTCGGACCAGTAAACAGCACTAAGCCTTGATTGTATTCACCAAATGTATGAAAAATCTTCGGCAAAGCTAATTCATCAATATTTTTAATGGTTTGGGGAATTAAGCGCAGAGCGGCCGCATACTGACCCAAATGTTGGTAAACACAAACACGAAAACGAGCATTGTTGCCAAATTGATAAGCTAGATCAATTTCTTTTTCTTCTTTTAGTTTCTTTTTTTGCTCTTCGCTTAATAGATCAAAGATCCACGGCTCGGTTTGGTCAGGACCCAGTAGCTGGGGCCCAGCTGGAAAACTCAAAATTCCATTGATCCTAATTGAGAGTGGAGATCCAGGAATAATGTGAATATCCGAACCTTCGTTATCTATTAAGAACTGTAATATTTCTTTAATGTTCATAGCTATTTTTCTTATTATTCATTATATATACTTGATCACTTTTAATTCAATCTTTAATTGCTTAACCAACTTCTGCCACCCGTAATATCTCTTCTACAGTGGTGATACCATCTAGAACTTTTAAGTATCCATCTTGCTTCATCAAGGTCATACCTTGCTGAATAGCGACTCTTTCTATTTCACTAGCTGGCTTGCGATTTAAAATTAAGCTAGAAATTTCTGGAGAAACGGGCATAACCTCAAAAATACCAATACGACCTTTGTATTCAGGTTCGGTCACTGGTCGCTTATTACTGGGCCGAAAAAGAGTAATTTCCTCTGGTTTTTTACCCTTTTCTTTACACCAACGATCAAAATGGACTCCTAGCACCTTTTTAATGTCTTCGATCACTATTGGTTCAGGTTTATATTCCTCCTTATACTGGTCATTAATTCTTCTAACAACACGTTGACCCATCGATAAAGTCATTGATGAAGCAAGTAAAAATGGTTCAGCTTCCATATCTAATAAACGAGGTAAGGCACCAGCCGCACTGTTGGTATGTAGAGTAGAGAAGACTAAGTGACCAGTTAAAGATGCTTGTAGTGCCAAATCAGCAGTTTCATTATCACGAATTTCACCCACCATAATAATATCCGGATCCTGACGCAAAAAAGATCTCAATCCCGAAGCAAAAGTCAGACCGGCCTTAGGATTGGTTTGCACCTGGCTCACTCCAGGAATTTGGTACTCCACTGGATCCTCGAGAGTCATAATATTGACTCCCACCTTATTAATAATATTCAGAATCGAATAGAGGGTTGTAGTTTTACCTGAACCAGTTGGACCAGTAATCAAGATAATGCCATAAGGTATTTTGATAGCCTCCATCACTCTCTGCAAACCCAAACCAGTCAAACCTAAATCTTCCAAAGAAGGAACAGCCATATCTTTTTGTAACAACCGCATCACCACCTTTTCCCCATGTACTGTCGGCAGAGTAGAGATACGGAGATCTATTTCCGCTTTATTAGTTTTGTAGTTAAAACGTCCATCTTGAGGTAGCCTTTTTTCATCAATTTTGAGATTAGCCATGATCTTAATACGCGAGACGACTGCCTCGTGTACATTCAGAGGTAAAATCAACTTTTCAGCCAAAATTCCATCAATCCGATATCGCACCCGAGTACGGTTGATTTGTGGCTCAATATGAACATCTGAGGCTCTTGATTTAATAGCAAAATCTAGAATATTTTCCACAATACGGTTAATTGGTGCATCCCGCAAAATTCCCCCATTTTGTTGATCCAATTCCACTGACCCAGACTCTCCCTCTCGGTCTTGTGTGGTACTTTTCAGAGCCTCTGTCACTTCACTAGACAAACTTTGCGCATAGTGATCATCAATCATGCGAGCAATTTCAGTGGCCTCGCTGTAGTAAGCACTAATGTTATAACCAGTTTTTTGTTTCAAAAATTCAATCGCCGCCAAGTCTAAAGGATTAATCATGGCAATTTTGAGAATTTTTTTATCCTTATCAACACTAAAAGGGAGAGCTTGAAAACGCTTGGCAATGCCCTCGTCAATCAAAGTAAGAGCCTCTGGATCGACGCCAATCGTTGCTAATTTTATATAAGGAACATTATTAAATTCAGCTTTGGCTTGAACAATTTCCGTCTCAGTCGCCAGTTGTTTGCTTGAAACTAATTCTTCATAACTGCGACCCGTATTTAGATTTTCTTGGCGAATTTCTTCTGCTTGTTGCGGTGAAATGATCCCTTTTTGGACTAAAATATCAAAAAAGGAATTGGTCATCGCAAAAGCGGGACCAGCTGGAGCTACTGAATTTGGTGGATTGGCGATAGTCGGGATGGGTTGAAGATCGTCAGTCGGGATGGGTTGTAAACCGTTAGTGAGAACGGATTGTAAACCATCGGTCGGGATGGGTTGAAGGTCGTCAGTCGGGATGGGCTGAGTAAAAACCGGTTCAGCAATGCCCAAATCATCTGGATTGCCCAAAGTATTATTGCCATCATAAGACTCGGCTTCAACCTCTGGTTCAGTTCTGACTTCTGGTTCGGCTGGCTGAGCAGGTTCAATTGATTGGGTTGGCGCAAGTGGTTGGGTTGGCGCAAGTGGTTGGGTTGGCGCAAGTGGCTGACTTTGCGCAAGAGGCTGTGGTTGACTTGGCACTTGGCCCTGTTTTGCATCAGCAGCCAAATCAACTGGTGGCAACTGGGAAACATGGTCACCATAAACCGGTTGAATATTTAAATCTTGAGTAATTTGATTGATGGTTCTTTGTAAATCAGGATCAACTTGAACATCACCATTTTCGACTTGGTTCTGTTGTGACTTGTCAGGTTCAGCCACAGACTGACCCTGACCCACTTCATCTGACTGATTATTTTGGGCAGTTAACATAATCGCTTATACCTTTTATAATGCCATAAAATGCCAAACTTTTACATAAGCGAAATTTTGTTTTTGACTAAATTTGCTGAACAAAAGCCAACAAATAATCTTAAATTCGCTGAAATCAAAGATTTGGTTGTGGATTATCTGCAGAAAAAATATCCTCGAGAACTAGTCTCCAACAATAATGTTTTTTGGTATAACAGCGACCTGCAAAGTTTTAAAATTGCCTTAGCCAGAGAAATTATTCAAGAGGCACAATACAGTAATTGGGACCAAGAGCGAATTCGCATTTTAGTTTTACTCAATTTTGAAACTGCCAGTGTAGCAGCGCAAAATGCTTTGCTCAAATTGATTGAGGAACCACCAGCCAACACCTTGATTGTGTTACCAGTGATTAATTCTCATCGTTTATTAGCCACCATTAGTTCACGCTGTTCCCTCTGCCAAATTAATCAAGAAAATGTAGAAACTGACAAAAAAACCAAAACTAATGATTTTACTTGGCCAAGTAATCTAGCTGAGGTTTTTAATACTATCGATAGATATAAAGATCGGGACAGCGCCAAAAATTTTGTCAGAAACTTACTTGAGCAAAAACAGCTAGGATATAAAGAAAAAAAAGCCCTAGCTCAAGCCTATTTCGATTTAGAAAGCAATCTCAATGTTCGTTTAGCGCTGGAACACTGTTTTTTTAGTTTTTTCCAATAATTGATAGTAATGAGTACTACCAGATAGTTTAGCCTGGAGTTTTTTAAAATCGAGCGTCTCAAACGCCCAAAATCGGCTTTTTTTCAAGCTCCGTGAGCTTTTTTGGTCTTTCTTTTATATAATAAATATGCTACAAATGTAGTTCTTATGGCAAGTCAGAGTGATATTAATAACTATCAAGCAGAGCAAATTAAGATCTTAGAAGGCCTGGAACCGGTGCGAAAACGGCCAGGCATGTATATCGGTTCTACCGATGCTAATGGTCTGCATCATCTAGTTAAAGAAATTTTGGACAACGCAGTTGATGAAGCGATTGCTGGCTTTGGTGATACTATCCAATTATTCCGCGACCCAATTAGTGATTTGCATCGGGAATTATTCTTGAAACACCAAGCTAATAAAAAACTCAAGGCTGAAGAAAAAGAATTAGCTGATCAAGTCATTACCGTCGTTGATAGCGGCCGGGGCATTCCGGTCGAAAAGCATGCTTCAGGTGTGTCTGCCATGGAAGTCGTGATGACTAAACTCCATGCTGGAGGCAAATTTGAAAGTAAAGCTTACAAAGTATCCGGTGGTTTGCACGGTATTGGTTCTAGTGCTGTCAACGCCTTGTCTTGTCTAATGCAAGTGGCTGTTAAACGTAATAATAAATATTACTATCAATATCATTCGCGAGGAATTCCGGCGGCGCCAGTAACAGAAATCAGCGAAACAGAATTAATTGCCAAATTTCCTCAACAAAGCCAGGATTTTGTCAACTATGAAAGTGGCACCATAGTGCAATTCATTGCCGATCCACTGATATTTAAACAAATTAGCCATAACCCAAAAACTATCATTGATATTGTTAAAGATCGTGCTTATCTGATGGCCGGTATTTACTTCCAACTTTTCGATCGCGTTACCAACATTGAACAGCATTTTTATTTTGAGGGGGGAATCCGGTCCTTGGTCGAGCACATTAATATGTCCAAAAAATCTCTACACCGAGTTTTTTATCTCAATGACCAATGGACCGATGAAGAAACGAAAAAAGAAATTGGGATTGAAATTGCCCTGCAATACAATGACTCTTACAAAGAACGGGTGGAGAGTTATGTCAATGTGATTAACACTCCAGATGGTGGTACTCATGTTCAGGGATTTCGCTTAGCTTTGGGACGGGTCATTCGTGACTATGCAGAAAAGAATGGCATGATTAAGGAAAAAGAGAACTTCGTCGCTGATGATTTAAGAGAAGGCCTGACGGCGGTGGTTTTTGTCAAAATGCCTTCCAATGATCTACAATTTGAATCTCAAACTAAGGCTAAATTAAATAACGCTGAAGCGCAAACTGCGGTTTATCGTGTCTTTAAAAAACATTTTGCTACTTATTTAGAAGAACATCCAAAAGTTGCTAGAACCATTGTAGAAAAGGTGTTAATTTCTGCTCGCGCTCGCCTAGCGGCTCGCGCCGCCAAAGACGCCGTCATCCGCAAAGGATTACTAGAAGGCCTGTCGCTGCCAGGCAAACTAGCCGACTGCCAATCTAATAAACCAGAAGAAAGCGAAATTTATATCGTTGAGGGCGATAGTGCGGGTGGGAGTGCCAAACAGGGTCGTGACCGCCATTTTCAGGCTATTTTCCCTTTGCGCGGTAAAATTTTAAACACTGAGCGGGCTCGCCTTGATCGGATCGTGGCTAGTGATGAACTCAAAAATTTAGTGATTGCGCTTGGTTGTGGGATTGGCGATAGTTTTGATGAGACAAAATTACGTTATCATCGCATTATTTTAATGAATGATGCTGATGTTGATGGTGAACATATTACTACTCTGGGACTGACTTTTTTCTTTCGCCATTTACCAGAGGTCATCGAAAAGGGTTATCTGTACGTGGCAATGCCACCTCTTTTTAAAATTACTTTTAACAAAGAGGAGTTTTATGCTTACAGTGAAGAAGAGCGTGAGATGCAGATTAAGAAAATTTTGGCAACAAACCCTAATGCCAAAATTGGCATCCAGCGCTACAAAGGTTTGGGGGAAATGAACCCCGAGCAACTCTGGAGCACTACCATGAATCCAGCGAGTCGCGTGCTGAAAAAAATTGATATTGAAGATGCTAATAAAGCTGACACTACATTTGATGTGTTAATGGGGAGCGAAGTGGCCCCTCGTAAAAAATTTATTCAAAGCCGAGCCAAAATGGCAGAGCTTGATGTATAAAGGAAATTTATGAAAACTTACGTCATCGGTCATCTTAAACCAGATACAGATTCAGTGGTAGCAGCCCTGGCGTTGGCTGAGTTCTATCGACACACTCCCTCTTTCAACCGGCCCAATGCTGAGGCGGTGATTGCTGAACCAATTAATAATGAGACAGCTTTTTTACTCAACAAGTTTGCTGTCGCTAGTCCCAAAATCATTACCGCCAAAGATATTCAGCCAGAAGATCAAATTGTTTTGGTTGATCACAATGAAGCCTATCAACGACTTGTAGGGATTAACGACGAACAAATTGTGGAAATTATTGACCACCATAAACCCAACTTAACATTGAATCAACCGCTTTTTATGACTTTTAAGAGCTGGGGATCATCCTCAACCGTGGTCTATTATTTGTTGAAAGAAAATGACTTTACTCCAGATAAAAAACTCGCCAGTCTGTTGCTGTCGGCTATTTTGTCTGACACCGTTGGTTTTAAATCGAGTACTTGTACTGATCAAGATATTAAAACTGCCCAAAAATTAGCCAAGTTGGCGGGCATTGATGATTTAGAAGCCTTAACTTTAGAAATTTTTAAAGCTAAATCTGATCTGAATCAGTTAAGTTGTCAGCAAATGGTCAAAAATGATTATAAAATTTTTGACTTTGCCGGGAAAAAAGTAATGATTGATCAGCTTGAGACAGTTGAACAAGAACAATTAATTACTGAAAAAAAAGAGTGTCTGCTCAAAGCGATGCAAGAAGTAAAAGAAGAGCTTGGAGTAGCCCTGATTTTTGTGGTAATTTCCGACATTCTCCAGGTCAATAGTAAAATTCTCGTGCTAGGTGACCACGAACAAGCCATTGCCGAATCAGCTTTTGCGACCAAAGTCACCGATCACGTCATTGACATTGGCGCTAAATTATCCAGAAAGAAAGATATTGCTCCAGCCATTGAACGAGCTATAACAAAATAATAATTAAGATATCAAAAGATTAAGTAACATGTCAGAAGAAACCAAGCCAAGCAACACAGAAGAAACCAAAGCCAATATCAGTAACGATGATCCCAGTGCCAAATTTGGCACTACTGAAGAGAGTAAATACGGCACCCTCAAACACACCGATATTGTTGATGAAATGGAAAAATCCTATTTGGATTATGCTATGAGCGTCATTGTTTCCCGCGCTTTACCCGATGTGAGAGATGGTTTAAAACCGGTGCATCGCCGAATTTTGTATTCCATGTATAAATCTGGTATCCATCACAATGGTCCCTACAAAAAATCGGCCAGAATTGTCGGTGACGTGTTAGGTAAATATCATCCCCACGGTGACAGTGCTGTTTATATGGCTCTGGTCCGTTTAGCTCAAGACTTTAACATGCGTTATCCTTTAGTTGATGGTCAAGGTAACTTTGGCTCAATTGATGGGGATAGCCCAGCAGCCATGCGTTACACGGAAGCCAGAAGTGCCAAAATTACTCAAGAATTGTTGGCTGATATCAATAAAGATACGGTTGATTTTGTTGATAACTTTGACGGCTCGCTCAAAGAACCGCTGGTGCTACCAACCCGCCTGCCAAATTTCTTGCTGATGGGCTCGGAAGGAATCGCCGTTGGTATGGCTACCAAAATTCCCCCACATAATTTAACTGAAAGTTGCAATGCGGTAGCAGGTATGGTCAAAAAAGGCAAAGCGATCAGCGATATTCAGATTAATGTGGATGAAAAAAAACTGAACTCAAACTCGGAGTGCATCAATACTTTACTGGACAGCGACCCTCGTCAGTTAGCGGGACACTTTGAAAGTGAGATTACCCACGATGAACTAATGACTTTTATTAAGGGACCAGATTTTCCAACTGCTGGCATTATTTATAATCAAAAAGCCATTAGCGAAGCCTATCGCACTGGTAAGGGGCGAATTATTGTCCGCGGTAAAGCAAGTATTGAAGAAAACAAACGGGGGCAGATGGAAATAGTGATCACTGAGTTGCCTTATCAAGTCAACAAGGCTCGGTTACTGATGAAAATTGCTGATTTAATCCGGGATAAGAAAATTAGTGGTATTAAAAATTTGCGTGATGATTCAGATCGTGCTGGGATGCAGATCACCGTGGAATTGAAAAAAGATGCGCGACCAAAAGTAATCTTGAATAAACTTTTCAAAATGACTGAATTGCAAAGCAGTTTTTCGCTAAACATGGTCGCACTTAATAGTGATGGCACCCCTCAGCTGATGACTTTATCTCAAGTGTTAAAAGAATATGTCATTCATCGTCAATTAGTCATCACTCGTCGCTCTCAAGCTGAACTGAGAGAAGCCCGTGACCGAGCCCATATTTTGGAAGGTCTATTAATTGCCTTAGCTAATTTAGACGAGGTGATTGCCACCATTAGAAATAGCAGTGATAGTGAGGCTGCTCATCAAACTTTAATGAAAAAGTTTGGACTGAGTGATCCACAAGCTACTGCCATTTTGGAAATGCAACTGAAACGCTTAGCCGCCCTTGAGCGACAAAAAATTGAAGATGAGTACAAAGCCATTCAAGAAACCATTGTTAATTTAATTCACTTACTTAGTGATCCCAATAAAATTTTAGCAGTCTTGCTCAAAGAAAATCAAGAAATGATTGATCTCTATGGTGATGAGCGCTTAACTAAAGTAGTGAAAAGTCGAGTGGGTGAGTTTAATGAAGAAGATTTAATTGCTGATGAAAACACCGTGATTACCCTCACTGAAAGCGGTTATATCAAACGACTGAGCCCAGACGCTTTTCGCTCTCAATCTCGAGGTGGTAAAGGGGCCAAAGGCCTCAATATGAAAGCTGAAGACGTACTGATGTCGATCGTGACCTGTACCACCCACGATCAGTTGTTCTTGTTCACCAATCAAGGTCGAGTTTTTAATATGAAAGCTTTTGAAATTCCAGAAGCAAGCCGGATAGCCAAAGGCACTGCCATCGTCAATCTGCTCAATCTAAAAGCTGACGAAAAAGTCTTATCGATCGTAATAGTTGATGAAGAAAGAGATCGTGACAAATATATTACTTTAGCCACCAAAAAAGGGTTAGTCAAAAAAACTGCTGTCAAGCTATATGACAACATTCGTCAAAGTGGCATTGTGGCCATCACCCTCAACGAAGGCGACGAACTAGTTTGGGGTAAAGTCACAACTGGCAAAGACAATATTATGCTGATTACTCATGACGGGAAATCAATTCGCTTCAGTGAAACTGAGGTCAAAAGTTCACAACGTGACACCAAAGGAGTTAAAGGCATCACTCTCAAGCCAGGCGATTACGTGATCGGAGTGGAAGTGTTTCGTGACGACTCAAACGTCTTTAAGGAAAATAGTCTAATGATCATTACTGAAAATGGCATGGGTAAGCGCACTTTATTGGAGCACTATCCACTGCAAAAAAGATCAGGATTAGGGGTCAAGGTTTCAGAAATTACTAAACGGACTGGCAAAGTCGCTGCTGCTAAACTGATCTCCGATCGGCACGATGAAATTGTGATTAGCACTAAGTCTGGTAAAGCCATCAAAATGCCTATTAGTAAGAAATCAATTCCGACTTTAACCAGACCAACTCAAGGAGTCATTCTCATGAAACTTGAGGATCACGATCAGATCGCTGCCGTCGCCCTCACCGTAGAAGAAAATGACAAAACTTAGGATTCATCTCATCCGCCATGGTGAAAAGAAACTGTTTTTACCAGATCCGGCATTGACTGAATTAGGTGTCAGTCAGGCTAAAAAATTAGCCCAAAGGCTAAACAAAGAGCAACGGGAGCAACAGGAGCAACAAGAGCAACGGGTTCAGCACTTGGCTCAACACCAGCCAGCTGCCAAAACCCAACGCTTGATTTTAACTAGTCCTAAAAAACGCACCCGCCAAACTGCTGCAATCCTAGCCCAAGAGCTGGGACTAAAAGTACAAGTTGATGATTTTTTAGATATTGATAATGTCTTACCCAACACGCCAGCCAATAAAAAGAAAATTATTGACCACTTTCAACAATACCTCAATCTAAGAGAAATTGACGACAAGGCCATCGAACTGTTAGAAATTCTGGCTGTCACTCACAGCCAGGAGATTAAAAATTTTTGGCGGATCTTGGGTGGACCAGAAAAAGCCATTGCCGATGTTTATGAGTGTGGGGTATGGAGCATTGAGGTGGAAGCTAATGAACTAGATGAAGATAATGGACTAGAATTTGAGTGGACCGAAGGGGACTTGAACCCCTGACCTCTTCTATGCCATAGAAGCGCTCTAGCCAACTGAGCTATCGGCCCGTTAAAAAACAGGAGAATTTTAGCATCATTCAAATAAAAAAACCAGATGAAGTGAAAGCATTATTGGGCAAAATACCAAGCCATATCATATTTATGAATTTCTTCCATCAATAATAGGTAATAAATGGATAAATTTTTTTCGTTTGATGAATATATTAATTGATATTTTTTGACCATATCTTTCAATCCAAATTCATTAAAACACAAATCTTCTCTTGGAAGCTCGTGCTTAACGTTTGCATCATCACAAATTAGATAAATATTATCGCTATGATCAAAAACGCTCGAATAAATAAAATAAGCATTTTCAAAAGGATCATTTTTCACTAGTCTTTTTTTAAGTGCTAATTCTAAATACATCCAATAGACAGCATTTTCATCGTTGTTACAATCATTCGCGCTAAAAATAAAAAAATCTTTGACATGCTTCTTATTAATTTCTAAATCTCTTGAAATAACATTTGCTACAAACTCGTGCTTATTAAAATCCTTTGCAATTAAATGATTTTTTAAAATTAGACCTGAGGAAGCAAGAAAAAATAACAAGAAAAAACACAAAATTGTACTCGATAATTTATCTTCTAAGGAAGAGATGACTGTAATAAAAAATATCAATAAAAAAGCGTATATTGGATAAAAATACCAAAATTCATAAGTAAGTTCATTCATTAAAGAAAACATTGGTAAAAAAAATAAAAGAGCAAAAAAAGAACTGATTGAATAAAAAATTTTTTTCCTTAAAAAAAAGAAAGCTAAAATTAACAAAGTAAGCATTAAATATAACAACTTGAAAAATAGATCATCACCCATAAAACTGCTAAAAAAGAACTTAATATTGGAGTAAAAGTGAGCAAAATAATTTTTATTATTTAAAAATAATTCTTCAAAAATGAACGTTAAGGATGGCTTTCTTGAGCTTGCATTAACATTCATAATTTGATTCAAAAATATAAATATAAAATTTAAAAATAAAATCAGATTGGGATAATTTATTTGGCTAAAAAATATTCTTTTTACTTTAGAATTTTTCTTTTTAGCTCTGTAAAATTTATACTGCATATAAACAGTAAAAATAATTACCCAAGGTAAAAGCATCAAATTAGCATAATGAATATGAGTTGCTATTGAATAAAGAAGAAGAGCAATTGTTAAATATTTAATTGACCTGTTCTTGTAAGCATAGAAAAAATAATAGATAAAAGATAATAAGAATGGTATAGTAAAATTAGGTTGAAAAGTATATGAACCTGATGAATAAAAGCTTGGAAAATAAATAAAAAACAAAATTGTTAATAATTGATTTTTCTTGTTTAAAAAAAATAATTTTGATAATAAATAAGAAAAAATTAATAAACTGCTAAAGAAAAATAATAAAAATAACAATCTCAAGAAAATTGGATTACCCAAAGAAAAGAAAACAAAAATAACTAAAAAATAATAATAAAAAACGCTATTTTTTAAATGATTTTCACCCCAGGAAGCATATGGTGCAATCCATTGGTAATCATGATCAAAAATAATGTTTCGTGCGACTAAAAAATCTCTTGAATCATCATTAAACCATCTTATT
>ERZ795048.2622-NODE-2622-length-14313-cov-6.564245_pt1 | contig 14313 bp, 12 predicted proteins | sample MGYA00375132_ERZ795048 | MGnify/ENA primary metagenome ERZ795048 (study PRJEB30177, sample SAMN05720225) | activated sludge metagenome | isolation source: Anaerobic digester | place: Hong Kong | collected 2014-12-17 ...
ATGAATATCATGGGAGATGATTACAAGGTCAAGAGGACCTTTGATACCATGGAAAAAGCGGCAGGCAATGAAGGTATGACAGGCGGCATGGTAGGAGCAGGAATGGGCGTCGGCATGGGACAGCAGATGGGTGCCATGATGGGCACAGCTATGGGCAACGCAACAGGCGGACAGCAGCAGGGACAGCAAGTAGCATGCCCGAAATGCAACGCTATGAACCAGGCAGGAGCAAAATTCTGTGCTGCATGCGGTGCTCCGATGCAGGTTGCACAGGCGGCTTGCCCTGCATGTAATGCCCAGATCCCGGCAGGCGTTAAATTCTGCCCTTCATGCGGAGCAAACCTTCAGGGTTCAAAATGTAAAAACTGCAATGCGGATCTTAAGCCGGGTGCAAAATTCTGCCCTGAATGCGGGACACAGCAGTAGGGGGTACTGATGCCATCAATGAACTGCGCTTCATGCGGAGCGCCTGTTGAAATAAATAACAGGTTCAGCAAAGTACTTGTCTGCAGTTACTGCGGTACTCATTTAAAGGTTGAGGACGGAGGGGTTTCCATATCGGGCAAGTTCCCGAAACTGGCTGATTTCCCTTCAATTTTTCAGGTCGGCTCCAGGGGAACAATTCTGGACAAACCCTTTATTGCCCTTGGCCGCATGAGATACAGGTATGATGGCGGCCATTATGATGAATGGTTCATAGAGTATGATGGTGACAGGGCATGGTTCACTGAAGATGACGGTACATATACCATTTACACTGACCTTTTTGAAGCAGTTGAGATACCGGATATCTCAACTGTAAGGCCGGGCCAGAATATGCTCGTTGGTGAAAAGAAGGTAATGATCAAGGAGAAGGGCAAAGCCGTTGTCGAGGGAGGGGAGGGTGAACTCTCCTTCTATGTCGAACCTGGCTCTGAAGTTATATACCTTGATGCCGTATCCGAAGGGAAAAAAGTCTCTATCGAATATACAGAGGATGAAGTAGAGATGTTTACAGGACGGCCCCTCCTGAAAAGGGATATTATCGTAGAGGGCTGAACCTTACACGTAATGTGATTATAGTTAAGAGTTAGTATATGGGTGTCTCCATAGTAGATTTTACAAAAATTTGTCATTCCGGTTTTGCATCTTCAGTTCGTGCAAATACCGGAATCTCCTTATTAAAACTATTGTATGAGATACCGGCATTTCGCTTCGCTACAGCCGGTATGACAAAAAATTATTTATGACATAACCATACACTAATAATTGGATATAAGTCTGATCCTGCATTTTACAGAATCGGGTGGATATTATACTGATACATTTTCCGGAACTCAGGGGATGCCATGGGAGAGAACAGAGAAGAGCTTCAGGCATTAAAATGTCCGTCATGCGGCGGAGATCTTGTAAAAAGCTCCTACACCTATTATGACGATGATGAGGAAGAGAATGTAACTGTACCTCTTGCCAGGTGTGTCCAGTGTAACTCGGAGTATGACCAGCATACACAGGAATACTACCAGGTATTCGCTGACGACCTCACTTATGATAAAGACACCACACTCTTTAAACTGGGGATAAAAGGCAATTTTAAAGGTGTCGAATATGAAATCATCGGAAGATTGCGTTACCAGGATGAAGATGAATATGAAAAAGCCACATGGGATGAATGGGTGGCGATATCGGGTGAGGGGACTTTCCACTATTTCGTTGAGGAGGAGGGGAGAATCTACTCCTATACTGAATACATCCCCAATACAATAGACATGGAATCCAGCAGCGGATATATCGAATTTGACGGCCGGAAGATCAGCAAATCTGAAGGATATTATGCCCGTATTGTTCTGGCTGAAGGTGAACTATCATGGAAGCCGGAAATTGGTGAAGCGATCCTCTGCTACGATTTTAAAAACAGCGGTAACCACTACACGATTGAACAGTCTGAAGATGAAGTCTCGATAACCCGGGGTGAAAGGATTACACATGGTGAAATAATTGAGGCATTTGATCTTGAAGGCTACAGGGAAATATATAATAAGACAATAAAGAAAAGAGGTGAATTCGCCTGGAAAAGCCGTTTATACCTTTTAGGTTTATGTATATCTCTGGCGGTTTCACTGTACAGCTGTTTCAGCAGCACTCCGGTAAGGGGTATAATGAACACGAAACAGGTTCTCACGAACAATGCCTTCCTGCAGGACGCTGAAGGGAAAATGTATACCAGCCAGGTTCTTTATGGCCCGTTTGAAATTGATAAGGGCAATGCCCTGTATGATATCGGTTTTCGTGTTGATGAATCAGTGCAGAATTTCAACCTGGAATGGCAGTCCGTGAGGATGATGCTTATCAGCGAAAAAAGGCTGCAGGATACTGTTAAAAGCGACATCAATAATCCCGCGGTTCTGAAAGATCTTTTTGAGGAGATAGATGCACTCCCTGACCCTGTTGAATCATATGTCATAACAGGCGATTTCTGGGATGAGGATGGGCGTGACAGTGACGGTTACTGGCATGAAGCCGATATAAGCTTCAGCAGTGATTTTGTGCTTGATGAGGCGGGTAAATACTTTGTTTACCTTGAACTTTATAATAACAGAGTCCGTAAACCTGAATCTGTTGTAGTTAAAATATACCGGGTAAAAGGTTACAGGTATTATATTATAGCATTTATTATATTCTTTATACTATGGGGTATCAGCAGGATCAGATCAAAATCCTACAATGAACTCCCCTTTGAGATGTCGGATAAATAGAGGTTAATATGCTCAGAGGTCTGATTGTAACTGTAATTCTTCTTGGCGGCGCAGCGGCCCTTACGATGAGCCATATCGGTTATTCCGGAGCCGGGAAGGAGTATTATAAAAAAGTAAGTAATGAAAGGAAATCCCTGAGGGCAGGGAGCGGGTACTATGTGCCGTACCGTGCAGGATCAGGGAGTTTCAGGACAGGCAAGTAAAAAGCTTACAGTATATAGTTGCAAATAATTTAATTAAGAAAATAAATTCAGGGGGTAATAGATTATGGAATGGTCAGCAATCCTTTACGGTGTGGTAGATACGGTGATATATTCACTTGTTGGTATTGTTCTTATGGGACTCGGTTTTCTTCTGATAACTTTTTTCACTCCTTTTTCAATTAAAAAAGAGATTGAGGACGATCAGAATATTTCACTGGGGATTATTATCGGCTCTGTAATTCTCGGTATATCGATCATTGTTGCTGCGGTGATCATGTCCCCGTCCTCAAATTCTCCAAAAATGGGGCCGAAACCGGGAATTGAACAGCAGAAATAAAAAGTGAAAAATATACTTAACAGAAACGAACAGAGAATACTCTTATTCTCTGTTTTTATTTTATCACTTTGTGGAATTATTTATGAACTGGTACTGGGCTCCCTTGCCTCATACCTTCTCGGCAACCCGGTACAGCAGTATTCAATTACAATAGGGGTGTTCCTCAGTTCAATGGGACTGGGGTCATACCTTTCACGTTTTTTTGAAAAGGATCTGCTAAAGACATTTATCAGGGTTGAGATCGCTCTTGGCCTTACGGGGGGACTTTCAGTTATAATCCTGAATTATCTCTTCTCTTTCTCGGCATCATTCTATGCACTGCATGTATTCTTTCTCGTAATCATAGGGACACTTGTAGGTCTTGAAATCCCCCTCCTGACAAGAATTCTTAAAAGTTACGGCTCACTCAAGGAGATTATTTCAAGTGTCCTTACTCTTGATTATATCGGCGGACTGGCGGGTTCACTGCTTTTCCCGCTTGTTCTTTTCCCGTACGCCGGGAGGTTTCTCACTTCAATACTTGTTGGAATTATGAATATCGGAGTTGCAATCTATGTCATTTCAAAGATAAAGGAGTACCGTGAAAAGAGAACGGATATCGTATTCGCGCTGATATCACTTCTCATCCTCATAGCGCTTGCCCTGAATTCAGACTGGATTAACGCCATTCTCCAGAAAAAGATGTTCTATGATGATATTGTTTTCATGAAAAGATCCAGGTACCAGGAGATTGTCCTTACCAGAAACGGCAGTGACTTCAGGCTGTATCTTGACGGTTCCCTTCAATTTTCCACCTCGGATGAATACAGGTATCACGAGATGCTTGTATATCCGGCAATTCTTTCATTTCCGGCAAAGCCTGAAAGTATTCTTGTTATGGGTGGAGGAGACGGTCTTGCCGTTAGAGAAATACTTAAGTTTGATTCAGTCAAAAAAGTTATCCTTGTGGAACTCGACGGATTCATGGCAGACCTTGCTAAAAATAACTCCACGCTTAAAATGATCAATAAAGATTCCCTATCCAGCCCAAAGGTAAAACTTATCGTAGGTGACGCCTATGATTATCTTTTGAAAAACCGAAACGGTTTTGACGTAATCATTGCTGATTTTACAGACCCCCATGACGAAACGATCTCCAAGCTTTATACAGAGGAGTTCTTCAGGCTGGTCAAAAGGTCGCTTACTCCTGGAGGAATTTTTGTCACACAGTCAACATCACCGCTCTTTGCAAGAGAAGCCTTCTGGTGTATAAACAGGACAATGTCATCGGAGTTTAAATATGTATATCCATATCATGCTTTTATACCGACTTTCGGGGACTGGGGGTTTAATTTGGCCTCAGATATACCTCTTGATTTAAGTTCAGGCAGAGCAGAGGTAGTTAAAGGTAGGTTTTACAGCCGGAAAAGTTTTATGGCCTCTATGGTCTTCCCTCAGGATGCAGCCAGAATTTTTACTGAGAAAAATACATTTAATAAGCCGGTACTTTATAAATATTATCTTAAAGGATGGAAAAATTCAGACTACTGAAGGCACAAAAAAAAGGCTGTATCGACAGCCTTTTTTTATATGAAATTAATATTATTTCACTAAACTGCTTTTTTAACTGCTTTTGTAACAGCTCCTGAACGGATACAACTTGTGCATACGTTTTTTCTTACAGTTCTGTTGTTTTCAAGAACTCTTACTTTCTTAATATTCGGTCTCCACATTTTATTTGTCTTTTTATGTGAATGGCTTACATTGCAACCGAACTGTACTGATTTTCCGCAGATTTCACACTTTGCCATTGTCTTTTCCTTGAATAAATAGGATTTGTGGCAATATAAAAACGGGTAATTATATTTTCAAGTAAATTATGTCATTTTTTAAGAAAAATGTTTATATTTTCTGAAATAAGAGACATAGAGGCATATACCGATATATTCTCTTCCTTTTTAGGCTTGACAAATCAGGCTGTGAAAAAAATATCCTTAGCAAAGCAATCATTTCTGTAAAACAATTACCTCAAGCATCATTCTTGAATAATTACAGAATATATATAATTTTTAACCGGGGAGAGATATGTTCAGCAAAAGAGATTATTGCGGTGAATTAACCGTTAACGATAAAGGAAAAGAAGTTTCAGTATTCGGATGGATCGACAGAAAAAGAGATCTGGGCGGTATTGTTTTCCTTGAGATAAGAGATGTTTCAGGTATTATCCAGGCTGTTTTTGATTCTTCAATTTCAACGGAAAATGCTCAAATCGCGGACAGCACAAGAAGTGAATACGTGGTTGCGGTTACAGGCAAAATCAGGGAACGTTCGGCTGAAACAATTAATCCCAATGTTCCCACAGGCCATATCGAAATTCTTGCATCAAATATAGAAATACTTAATAAATCGAATGTTCCTCCATTTCCCCTTGATATAAGGGATACAATAAGTGAAGAGGTAAGGCTTAAATACAGGTTTCTCGATCTTCGAAGAGAGGATATGAGAGAGGCAATGATAAAACGTCATAAATTGATGCAGATTACAAGGCAGTATCTCACTGAGCAGAGATTTTTTGAGATAGAGACTCCTATCCTGAACAAATCGACTCCTGAAGGCGCAAGGGATTTTCTTGTTCCAAGCCGAATCAACAAGGGTGAGTTTTATGCCCTGCCTCAGTCCCCCCAGCTATTCAAGCAGATCCTTATGATTTCAGGTTTTGACAGGTATTTTCAGATCGTAAAATGTTTCAGGGACGAAGACCTGAGAAATGACCGTCAGCCGGAATTCACACAGATCGACATGGAGCTTTCCTTCGTAACCCCCGAAATGGTTATGGAGATAATTGAAGGACTCATTAAAAAAACTGTTAAAGAAATTACAGGCAAAGAGGTCAATTATGACTTCCCGGTAATGGATTACGATGACGCCATGAGCAGATACGGCACTGATGCCCCGGATACAAGGGTTGACATAGAGCTCCGGGACTGTTCTGACATATTTGTCAATTCAACGTTTAATGTATTTTCTTCAGCTCTTTCAAACAATGGCGTTATTAAAGGGATTGCTGTTGAGGACAACGGAAAGCTCTCACGAAAAATGACTGATGATTATTCAGATTATGTTAAAAAATTCGGGGCCAAGGGATTCCCGATGTTTAAATATAATGACGGTAAACTTGAAGGCGGAATTTCAAAGTTCATCACTGATGATGAAAAGGATAAAATTATAGAGCGTTTCGACCTGAAAGCTCCTGCGGTAATATTTTTCTCAGTAGATAAAGAGGCAATTGTTAATTCAACACTTGCTCACATGAGAATGAAAATAGCCCGCGACCTTGACATGGTTGATGAAGATAAACTGAACTTCCTCTGGGTAACCAATTTTCCTCTCATTGAATACCACGAGGAGGACAAGCGTTATTACGCGGTCCATCACCCCTTCACGGCTCCTAAACCTGAACACGCCGATATGCTGGAGAACATAACACCGCAAAGTGCAAAGCAGATAAAGGCCCAGGCTTATGATATAGTACTTAACGGCGTCGAGATTGGTGGCGGTTCAATCAGAATTAGCGATTCCGAGGTACAGTCCAGGCTTTTCAGAGCTATTGGCATGTCTGATGAGGAGGCAAAGACCAAGTTTTCATTCCTCCTTGACGCGCTTCAGTTTGGAGCCCCGCCTCACGGAGGTATCGCACTTGGCCTTGACAGGATAATGATGCTGCTCCTGCAGCGTAATTCCATTCGTGATGTCATGGCATTTCCGAAAACACAGAAAGGTCAATGTTTAATGAGTGATGCACCTTCACCTGTTACTGAAGATCAGCTGAATGAGCTGTCAATAAGGGTTACAAAAAAATAGATGCAACAGGAAAACTTTGAGGTTGATGACACCTCCCTTTACAGGCGTATATGCGGTTTAAAGGATAAAAACCTCAGGCAGATTGAAAAAATACTTGAGGTTGTCCTTATTCCCCGCGGCAACACTATCATTATACAGTCAGAGCATGGTACGCGGAAGACTTCAGAGCTCCTGCACCTTCTTTCTGATTACCTGTCAGGAAAAGATCCCTCTTATGAACTTGATGATTTTGAAATCAGGTATATTTCTTCGTCTATAAAATCAGGGAAAAAATTTAAAGTTGAAGACATCAACAGGCTTAAAATATATATTCCTGACACCAACAGAACAATTGTACCACGAACCATTAACCAGGCAAACTACCTTGACGCCATACACAAATCACCGGTAACTTTCGGTATTGGTCCTGCAGGAACAGGTAAAACCTATCTCGCGGTCGTAGCTGCAATACACTATTTCCTGAAAGGGAAGGTCGAAAGGATTATTCTCACAAGGCCGGCAGTAGAGGCGGGAGAAAACCTCGGTTTTCTCCCCGGAGACCTTATACAGAAGATAAATCCATACCTCCGCCCGCTGTATGACGCCCTTTTTGAGCTCCTGACACTGGACAGGGTCTCATCCTTAATTGAAAAGGGCTACATAGAAATCGCACCACTGGCATACATGAGGGGCAGGACCCTGAATAATGCCTATATTATTCTTGATGAGGCCCAGAACACAACAATGTCACAGATGAAGATGTTTCTTACAAGACTGGGCACCAACTCGAAGTTCGTAATATCCGGCGATATTACTCAGATAGATCTTGCCAAACCTCACGGTTCGGGGCTGATACACAGTCAGAAGCTACTGCAGGGAATTGAAGGAATAGAATTTATAAACTTCACCCGTGAAGACATTTCACGCCACCCGGTAGTTGAAAAAATTGTTGCTGCATATGAAAATGCAGGTTATAATGATTAATTAGAAGATATGAGATATATTCGGGACATTTCACGGCAGAATTTCATAAGAATATTCAGAGATCGGAAGATCAGATTATATTACCTGTTCGTTCTCATTCTTATATTACTGTCAACGGGTATCCTCGCGTACAGGATTACTGATAAAACCTATGTTTATAATGTGGGTGATATCTCTGAATCAGATATCCGGGTACAGAGGGATATATATTATATAAATGAATCGGAAACCGAGGCTGAAAAAAAACGGGCACTGCAGTCTGAAAAACTTGTTTTTGATAAAAATTCATCGATATTGCAGGAAAAGCTGAAACTCGCGGATGAGCTCCTCAGCTCCGTAGTAAAAACTCTTGAGGATTATCCTCCGCTGAGCAACAATGATTACAGTATCCAGCTTGAGGTCCTGAAAAACAGGCTTCCGAAAAATCTTCAATATACAGACAAAATTCTTTTAAACCTTCTTAAATACAATAATCCACGGCAGCTTAAAAGCGCTGTCCTTAAGATCCTTATATACATATATGATTACAGAGGGCTTGGTGTTCTTGAAAAAGAATTTAAAAATCCCCTTAATCTTGATATAAGGACGGTCACAGTAAGAAATGAAGAATCAATTGAACTTAATGATGAGGTATCAGCTGTAATAGAAGACCTTGTCACAATTGAAAATGTAAGGGCAAGACTCTACAGTATATGTTATTCAGTTGCCCCTTATCTGCCTAAGGAGACTACTGTTTCGGTGGCAACAATAATTAAAAGCAGCCTGAAATCCAACCTTAAATTTAACGAGGAGGAGACCAAGCGGAGAATTGATGAAAAACTAAAAAGTATTAAGCCTGTAACCGGTGTTTTAAAAAAAGGACAGACTATCGTCCGTGAAGGTGATACAATCACAAATGACATTCTGCAGAAAATAACAGTATTAAACAGACACGCAAAAACGTCACATGTTAACTTCATAATAGGCGTTATACTGCTGCAGCTGATTTTTGTGGCAATAATGAGTTTCTTTACATTCACATACGAGATTTTTTATTTCCCTGATCGTAACGGTATAATGGTTGTATTTTCCCTGATCATGTTTTTTATGATATATACATTCTTTGTGGATAATTTTGAACTCGCAAATACATCCAAAATTTCCATCGTACTACTGATGCCGATACCATTCGTCACAATGATGATATCAATTCTATATAATATCTATCTTTCTCTATTTGTGGCCCTGTATCTTATATTTTTCACATTCATGACTGTTGAGGTGGATCTGCAGGTAGTTATTATTACTTTCAGTACTGCTTTAATGGGTTCTTTTATAAATATGAACGTGGACCGGAGGAGCGATTTTTTTAAAGGAGGTCTTATACTGGGCGCTATAAATTCAATAATTATAGTAGCACTTTCCTTTATTGAAAACACTCCCTGGAAGATTACACTGACCAATTCCGAACTTGCCCTGGCCAACGGTATTCTAAATTCAATACTTGTACTTGGTATTTTCCCAATATATGAACACATTTTTGATATAACAACAAAATTCAAACTCCTCGAACTTTCAGACCTGAATGCTGACATATTCAAAAAAATGCTTCTAAATGCTCCCGGTACATATAATCATTCTCTTCTGGTATCAACTCTTGCTGAAGCTGCCTGCAAAGAGATCAGAGGGAACTATATGCTCGCAAGAGTAGGGGCGTTTTACCATGATATAGGTAAAATACCTGATGCCGGCGTTTATATCGAAAATGGTATATCTGATATAAGGGCGAAAAAACTCTCCCCAAGGGATTATTCAAAACTGATTATATCACATGTTGATAAGGGTGTCAGCATGGCCCGTGCGTCAGGGCTCCCCGAATCCGTGATAGATTTCATTCGTGAACATCACGGGACTTCTACTATGACATTCTTCTATCATCAGGCACTTGAAAATGCCAGTTCGAATAAGGAAGAGTTTATAAATAAAGAAGATTTTCAGTACAACGGGCCTAAACCAAAAAGCAGGGAAACTGCTATTGTAATGCTTGCAGATGCTATTGAGGCTGCCTCAAGATCGATCAAGGAACCTAACAGGGACAAAATCGAGGGGATGGTGAGGAAAATTATTTATAATAAGCTTAATGACGGAGAACTGGACAGTTCAGGTTTATCAATGGTAGAGCTTAAAAAGATCCAGAACGTATTTCTCAACATGCTTTTCGGAATTTTTCATACTCGTATAGAGTACCCTGATGCGGACAGGGTCAGGGATCTTGAAAAGGAGGTTCGTGACTCTAAAGGTCCGGAAAGCTGAGATGAAAACAATCGAAATATTTACAGAAGGTAATATTTCACTTCCATATGATAATATTGATGAAAACTACATCTCCAGAATCTCTGGAAAAATCCTGGAACTGACCGCAACAGATAATGTTTCAATTTCGATTATACTTACAGATAATGAATATATTCATGAAATAAACAGCGAATACCGTGGCAAAGATATGCCCACAGATGTGATAAGCTTCGCATACAGGGACGAACCATTTCCATCACCAAGCGGGATTACTGAGGAACTCGGAGATGTTTATATTTCTCTTGAAAGAACGGCCGAACAGTCAGTTGAATTTAAAGTGACCTTCGAAGAAGAATTAAAAAGACTGATTACACACGGGATACTGCATCTACTCGGCTATGATCATGAAAAATCTCCTGAAGATGAATTAAGGATGCGGGAGCTCGAAGAGAAAATTCTTTCCTCGTTAAAATAACATCCAACGTAAATTTTATGCCCGATATATATACAAAATTCCTTGATACTATTGAAACCCGCAGAATGATTGCTCCGGGAGACAGGCTGCTGTTATCCCTTTCAGCAGGGAAGGATTCTATGGCAATGCTTGATCTGCTTGTCCGATACAGGGATATGATAAATTTCGAGATTGGTATTTTTCATCTTAATCACCTTACCCGGGGAAAAGAATCAGATGATGACGAAATACTGGTAAAAGAAAGAGCTGCCGGTTACGGTATCAGAATATTCAGCAGAAATTATGATTTCAATTCAGAGGCGAAGGGCGGAATATCATTTGAAGAACATGCAAGGGATATACGGTATTCAATGCTTAATGATATTGCCTTATCAGAAGGGTTTAATAAAATTGCAACGGCTCATAACAGCCTTGACAATACAGAGACAATGCTGATGAGGATATTCTCAGGCACGGGGATTTTCGGCTTGAGGGGCATTAATTATATTAACGGGAATATAATCCGCCCTATACTTGATATCCATCCCGATGATATTTACTCCTACCTGAAAGAAAAAAAAATAAACTGGAGAGAGGACCATACTAACGCTGAAACTAAATATTTAAGAAATTATGTCAGAAATATCATCATTCCGGCAATCAATGAAAGGTTTCCGGAAGCAGAAAAAAATATTCAAACTCTTTCAGCACACGCTTCCGAGAATGAAGCTCTCCTCTCTTTTTTTGCAGACAGGCTAAATCCCGGCTGGCTCTGTGAAACAGAAAACGGGCACTTCATTTACACCGGTATGTTTTCCGGTAATCTCCCTTTCATTAAATATATGCTGACAAGGACACTCAATTCATTTTACGGGATCAGGCTCAATAGCCTGATCCTCAACGAAATAACAAGGAGATACAATACTGAAAAAAGCAATATTACTCTCTATGAAAAAGGAACAATAGTTGTCAGCAAAAAGAATAACGAGGGTAGACCCGGAATTGAAATAACAGATTTAACCGGAATAATAACTGTTCCGGATAAATGGGAATATTTACTTTCAATTGAAAAGGAAAATTCAATATATATACCCGAATTAAGAAGATACCTGAATTACAGAGAGTCATCCTATGATGAATATTTGAAATCCGGAGATAATAAAGGGCATGTTTTCATAAAGATCCCTGAAAATACGGATAAAATTCTATTGAGAAACAGAAGAAACGGTGACAGGATCAAAATTGAAAATTGTATAAAAAAAATTAAAGAACTGATGATTGAAAAGAAACTTGACATCAGCACAAAAAAAAGTGTACCGATTATTGAAATAAATGGAGAAATAGCAGCATACCTTCCAGGTGCTGTCGGGCCTTATCCGGACAGAGTATCATGTAACTTTTGGGCCGTTGAATGTACAGACAGGATATTTGTATTTTATTTTTCAGATTTTCCTGATTATAATAAATAACAAGACAGTCAAACAGCAATTCAGGAGTAATAAATGAATCAAGCAACAAAAAAGATCGCCTTTTTTCTATTGATTGCGTTAATCATAATGGCAATATTCCGGATGTCTGACACCGGTAACAATAAAGTAACACTGGATTACAGTGTTTTTATTGAGAAAGCCCGTAATGGTGAGATTTCGAAAGTTAAAATCGATAACCAGAAAATTTCCGGCAAATATAAAAATTCAGAAAGTAAAAACAGCTCAGGATTCAACAAAGACGAATATGATTTTGTAACTGTAATCCCCTATGAGGATCCGGAGTTGTTAAAGAAGCTGATTGATAACAGGGTATCAGTTGAGGGAACTGATGAAGATGACAGGATGTTTCTCAGAGGGCTTATTAATTTCCTTCCCTGGCTTCTGTTTTTCGTAATAATCTGGTTCCTGATGTTCAGACAGATTCAGGGTGCTGGCAACAAGGCCCTTGCTTTTGGTAAAAGCAAGGCAAGGCTTAATCCGGATCTCAAAAATAAAGTGAACTTCAATGACGTAGCAGGTGCAGATGAGGCCAAAGAGGAACTGCAGGAAGTCGTTGAGTTCCTCAAAGAACCGAAAAAATTTATCAATATAGGAGCTAAAATTCCCACGGGAGTTCTACTTGTAGGCCCTCCCGGAACAGGTAAAACACTTCTTGCCAGGGCAATTGCCGGTGAGGCAGGGGTTCCTTTTTTCTCAATAAGCGGTTCCGATTTTGTTGAAATGTTTGTAGGAGTCGGAGCTTCACGAGTAAGGGATCTTTTTGAACAGGGAAAGAAAAATGCCCCTTGCATAATATTTATTGATGAGATAGACGCAGTAGGGCGTCTCAGGGGAGCAGGTCTTGGCGGAGGACATGACGAAAGGGAGCAGACATTAAATCAGCTTCTGGTCGAAATGGACGGTTTTGAGACGAACGAAGGTGTTATTATAATCGCCGCTACAAACAGGCCTGATGTTCTTGACCCGGCATTGCTTCGTCCAGGACGTTTTGACAGACAGGTTATTGTTGATATTCCTGATATCAAAGGGCGTGAAAAAATTCTTGCCGTTCATACCAAAAAGATCCCTCTATCCAGAGAAGTTGATCTCAAGGTAATAGCAAGGGGCACACCGGGTTTCACAGGTGCGGATCTCGCAAACCTTGTAAATGAAGCTGCTCTTCTTGCAGCCCGCAAGAACAAGAAAAGAGTAGGCATGCAGGAAATGGAAGAGGCCAAGGACAAGGTCCTCATGGGACCGGAGAGACGTTCTATGCTGATAACTGACCCTGAGAAAGAAATTATCGCATACCATGAAGCAGGCCATGCGATACTCGGAATTATGACTGGATCAGATCCTATACATAAAATAACAATCATACCAAGGGGAAGGGCGCTCGGGCTTACAATGCAGCTCCCGGTAGAGGAAAAACATCTTCACTCTAAACAGCACTGGCTCAACCAGATACAGATACTCTTCGGCGGTCATTTGGCTGAACAACTTAAATTTAATGATGTCACGACCGGCTCAAGTAATGACATAGCACGAGCCTCCGGCATTGCAAGAAAGATGGTTACTGAATGGGGGATGAGCGAAAAGATTGGTCCAATTGCCTTTGGTCAGAAAAATGAACAGATTTTTCTCGGTAGAGAAATTTCTCAGCACCAGGACTTTAGTGAATCCACAGCACAGGTTATAGATGAAGAGGTCAACAGCATTATCAAATACTGCCTCGATGAGGCTCGAAGAAAGCTTATAGAGGGCAATGATAAGTTTGAGGCTCTTGCCAAAAACCTGATAGAACGTGAAACACTTGATGCTGAGGAAATCAAAATGCTGATGGACGGGGAGCAGCTGCCGCCGCTCACAGCTAATAAAGGAACGAAAATTAACAAAATAGCGGATGATACTGTTTTAACCGATGAAACAATAGAATAATTTTTTAAGTGATACCTGCAATAAAGCCCTGCAAATAGCAGGGCTTTATTTTTTATGAAAGGATTTGCAGTACTCTCCTCGTCCTCACCCCATTAAGGGT
>ERZ795048.2623-NODE-2623-length-14310-cov-11.758401_pt1 | contig 14310 bp, 8 predicted proteins | sample MGYA00375132_ERZ795048 | MGnify/ENA primary metagenome ERZ795048 (study PRJEB30177, sample SAMN05720225) | activated sludge metagenome | isolation source: Anaerobic digester | place: Hong Kong | collected 2014-12-17 ...
CCCCGCTCGTTCCGCACGTTCCGCACGGCGGTGACCAGGTCGAAGGCGTGCTTCACTTCGGCCTCCAGCTTGGCGTCGCGCTCACCCTTCTCCGGCCAGCTGGCCACGATCAGGTCCTCCCCCTCCTTCCGCTCGCGGATGTGGTGCCAGACCTCCTCGGTGAGGAAGGGCATGAAGGGATGCAGCAGCTTCAGCACGTCCTCGAACAGGCCCAGCGTGGCCTCGTAGGTCGTGCGGTCGATCGGTGCACCGAAGGCGGGCTTGATGCTCTCCAGGTACCAGCTGCACAGGTCGTCCCAGGTGAGCTTGTAGGTGGTCATGAGCGCGTCGCTGATCCGGTACTGGCCATACTGGTCGGTCAGGTCGGCCACGGCGGCGTTCAGCCGGCTGCGCATCCAGGCCACGGCCACGGCGTTCTCCGCCGGCTGGTCGAGGTCCTGCACCTCCCAGCTCTTCAACAGGCGGAAGGCATTCCAGACCTTGTTGCTGAAGTTGCGACCCTGCTCGCACAAGCTCTCGTCGAAGAGCAGGTCGTTGCCGGCCGGGCTGCTCAGCAGCATGCCCACGCGCACGCCGTCCGCACCGTACTGCTTGATCAGGTCCAGCGGGTCCGGGCTGTTGCCCAGGCTCTTGCTCATCTTCCGGCCCTGCTTGTCGCGCACGATGCCGGTGAGGTACACGTTGGTGAAGGGCACATCGCCCCGGTACTCCAGCCCGGCCATGATCATGCGGGCCACCCAGAAGAAGAGGATCTCCGGAGCGGTCACCAGGTCGTTGGTCGGATAGTAGTAATTGATGTCGGCGTTGTCCGGGTCCTTGAACCCGTCGAACACGCTGATGGGCCACAGCCAGCTGCTGAACCAGGTGTCCACCACGTCGTCGTCCTGCTTGATGCCGGTAGTGCTCTGTCCCGCAGCGTTGAACTGGGCGATGGCCTCGGCCTCGGTTCGGCACACGGCCACGTCACCGTCCGTGTTGTACCAGGCCGGAATGCGCTGCCCCCACCAGAGCTGGCGGCTGATGCACCAGTCGCGGACGTTCTCCATCCAGTGGCGGTAGGTGTTCACGAACTTGGCGGGGTGCAGCTTCACGCGGCCGTCGGTCACGGCGTCCAGCGCGGGCTTGGCCAGCTGGTCCATCTTCACGAACCACTGCAGGCTCAGGCGGGGTTCGATCACCGCGTCGGTGCGCTCGCTGAAGCCCACCTTGTTCACGATGTCCTCCACCTTCACCAGGTGGCCGCTGGCCTCCAGGTCCTTGGCGATCTTCTTGCGCACCACGAAGCGGTCCTCGCCCACATAGAAGCCTGCGGCCTCGCTCATGGTGCCATCGGGGTTCAGCGTGTCGATGACCTCCAGCCCATGGCGCTGGCCGATCTCCCAGTCGTTGATGTCGTGCGCGGGCGTCACCTTCAGGCAGCCCGTGCCGAACTCCATGTCGATGTAGTCGTCGAAGATCACCGGCACGGAACGCTCCACCATCGGGATGATGCAGCGCTTCCCCTTCAGCTGCGCGTAGCGCGGGTCGTCCGGGTGCACGCATACGGCGGTATCGCCCAGGATGGTCTCCGGACGCGTGGTGGCGATGGTGATCCACTCGTCGTCCGTGCCTTCGATCTTGTAGCGGACGTGGTACAGGCGGGAGTTCACCTCCTTGTGGATCACCTCCTCGTCGCTGACGGCGGTGAGCGCCTGGGGATCCCAGTTCACCATGCGTTGGCCACGGTACACGAGCCCTTTCTTGTGCAGGTCGATGAAGACATCGATGACCGCCTCGCTCAGCGAGGGCTCCATGGTGAAGCGCGTGCGTTCCCAATCGCAACTGGCCCCGAGCTTCTTGAGCTGCTCCAGGATCACGCCGCCGTACTGCTCCTTCCAGGCCCAGGCATGCTCCAGGAACTTCTCGCGGCCGAGCTGCTGCTTGGTCAGTCCCTCGTCGCGGAGCTTCTTCACCACCTTGGCCTCGGTGGCGATGGATGCATGATCGACGCCCGGCACCCAGCAGGCGTTCTTCCCCTGCATGCGGGCGCGCCGCACCAGCACGTCCTGGATGGTGTTGTTCAGCATGTGCCCCATGTGCAGCACGCCGGTCACGTTGGGCGGGGGAATGGCGATGGTGAAGGGCTCGCGCTCGTCGGGCTCGCTGTGGAAGTAGCCACGGGCCATCCAGTGACCGTACCACCGGTCCTCGCTGTGCTGCGGATCGTACCGCTTGGGAAGCTCCATCTCTCGTGCGTTCAAGGCCTGCGAAGGTAGCCGATCGCCCGCTGCTGGCGGGCCTTTGGCACGAAGGTTGAACGGGGACGGCCGGTCCGTTCCAAGGCGCTGTTAATGATGTGTTAATGGTGGAACGGCGGTGAACGGGCCACGTACTTTTGGTCGTCAACACCCGTGAAAACAATCCCTTAGGACCCATGAAGAAGTTCCTCTTGACCCTCAGCCTGAGCATGTTCTTCCTCGGCGCTTTCGCCCAGGACGGCAAGCAGGTCGGTGGCTCCGGCCCGATGATCTCCCTGGACAAGGAGGTGCATGACTACGGCACCATCCCCAACGGCGCCAACGGCACCTGCGAGTTCACCGTGACGAACACGGGTGACGCTCCGCTGATCATCACCAACTGCAAGGGCAGCTGCGGCTGTACCGTGCCCAAGTGCGACACCGCCCCGGTGAAGCCCGGTGGATCCACCGTGATCACCGTGAAGTACGACACCAAGCGCACCGGTCCGATCAACAAGAACGTGACGATCACCAGCAACGCGGTGAACGCCCCGAACAAGATCGTGCGCATCAAGGGCACCGTGGAGGCCGCCCCCACCACGCCCACCTCGCCGGTGAAGGAGAGCAGCCCCATGGCCCCCGTGGAGAAGGGCAGCTGATCCGATCCCCAACGCATTGCGGGAAGGCCGTCCTCCGGGGCGGCCTTTTCCGTTCCATGCATGGCCCGGAAGCCCGAACTTCGCACCCAGCAACGAACCACCCATGCCCGCCATCTCCGACAAGGGGCACCGCATGCCCGAATCGCCGATCCGCAAACTGGTGCCCTATGCCGAGGCCGCCAAGGCACGTGGCGTCCAGGTGCTGCACCTGAACATCGGCCAGCCGGACATCCCCACCCCCGACGTGGCCCTGGAGGCCATCCGCAACAACGACCTCCGCGTGGTGGAGTACAGCCACTCGGCCGGGTTCGCGAGCTACCGAAAGGGACTGGCCGACTACTACACTCGCCATGGCATCCACCTCACCGCCGAGCAGGTGATGGTGACCACCGGCGGCTCGGAGGCGCTGCTCTTCGGCATGATGGCCTGCTTCGACGAGGGCGATGAGCTGATCGTGCCCGAACCGTTCTATGCCAACTACAACGGCTTCGCGGTGGCCGCGGGGGTGAAGGTGGTGCCCGTGCGCAGCACGATCGACACCGGCTTCGCCCTGCCGCCCATCGCCGACTTCGAACAGCTGATCACCCCGCGCACCAAGGGCATCCTGATCTGCAATCCGGGAAACCCCACGGGCTACCTCTACGGCCGGGACGAGATGGCCACGTTGCGCGACCTGGTCCTGAAGCACGACCTGTACCTGTTCGCCGACGAGGTGTACCGGGAATTCTGCTACGACGGCGCCGAGCATGTGAGCGCGATGACCCTGGAGGGTCTGGAGCAGCACGTGGTGATGGTGGACAGCGTGAGCAAACGATACAGCATGTGCGGGGCCCGCGTGGGCGCTTTCGTGACGCGCAACGCCGCCCTGATGGCCACCGTGCTCAAGTTCGCCCAGGCCCGGCTGAGCCCGCCCACCTTCGGCCAGATCGCGTCGGAGGCCGCCCTGCGCACACCGGACAGCTACTTCAACGAGGTGATCGGTGAGTACCGCGAACGCCGGGACGTGCTCGTGGACGGACTGAACGCCCTGCCGGGCGTGGTGTGTCCCAAGCCCCGCGGCGCCTTCTACTGCGTGGCCGAACTGCCGGTGGACGATGCGGACGCCTTCTGCCAGTGGCTGCTGGAGCATTTCTCCCACGAGGGCCATACCGTGATGATGGCCCCGGCCAGTGGATTCTACGCCGAACCAGGGCCGGGCCGGCGACAGGTGCGGCTGGCCTATGTGCTGGAACGCGAGAAGTTGGAGCTGGCCCTGCGGGTGCTCGGCGCGGCCCTCCAGCAATACGCGACCGATCCGGTGCCAACGGCCCGCGTTCAGGCCGCCCGCTGAGGATCCCTGCGGCAACCTTGCACGTTCACGGACGTCATTCATGGAAAGGCCTCGGCCTTGGCCATTTGACAGTCCGATGATGTTCGCCTTACATTTCCCTATCCGATCCGTGCATCATATCGTCATGAGGCCTATGGTCGTCTTCTGCCTCCTGACCCTGGCGTGCCTTGTTCAGGCCCAGGACAAGGACGAACGGAATTACCTGTTGGAGTTCCAGACCAACCTTCAGCCTGCTGGACAGAAGGTGGTGCTGGAGGTGCTCCAGGACCTGGACCCGACCGGACTCGTCTCGCTCGGTGTGGATGGGAGCCGGGCCAAGTTCCGGAGCAGCCACGTCCTGCATGCCGATCCGATCCGGCAGGCCCTGTTGAGCGCGGGACACCCGGCCACGGTCATGGTCCTTCAGGAAACGGTCGCAGGTCAGGGCAAGAGCACCATGCCCCAGGGCTTCCCGACACCGCCGGGACCCGGTGCCACTGCGCAGGACGCCTCTCAGTATGCTTCCGACAAGGAGGACTGGATCCAGGCCAACCCGCAGGCCTATCAGGAATTCCTCTCCAAAGGCGCACGGCCATGAAGCGCGCGCGAACGACCTTTCTCCGCTCGGGACTGATCGCGTTGCTGGTCGGCAGCAGCGGGTTCCTGGCAGCACAGTGCACCAACAACAACGTCCTGACCGGTAGCGCGGTGACGCCGCCGTGTCCGGGAACCACCACGGTGCCGTGCGTTCAGGGAGGTCAGTACGCGCTGGTGAACGTGATCGCGGGCAATCAGTACACCTTCAGCACCTGTGGCGCCTCCTTCGACACGCAGATCACCATCTACAACAATGCCGCGGCCCCCTGGCTGGGGTACAACGACGATGCCTGCGGCCTGCAGAGCACGCTGGTCTGGACCGCGACGTTCACCGGACAACTGCGCGTGTTGGTGGACCAGTACAATTGTGCGAACAACACCACCTGCGCCCCGCTGCAGATAACATGCGCGGCACCGCCCCCGCCACTTACCAACGACAACCCCTGTGGGGCGACCAGCCTGACGGTGAACACCAATTGTGTGTTCCAGACCTTCACCAATGCCGGCGCCGGGGCCACCACGGGTGTGCCGGCCCCGAGTTGCTCCTTCTACAGTGGTGGCGATGTCTGGTTCTCGTTCACCGCTCCGGCCACGGGCATCGTGGACATCGAGACCGCCGCCGGGGTGGTCACCGACGGAGGCATGGCGGTGTACAGCGCCGCATCCTGTTCCGGTCCGTTCACCGAGGTCGCCTGTGATGACGACAGCGGCACGGGTCTGATGCCCCTTCTGAACCTGACCGGTCTCACCCCCGGCGCCACGTATTACATCCGCTTCTGGGAGTACGGCAACGACAACAACGGCACCTTCCAGATCTGCCTGCACGGGATCACCTCCATCCCTTCGGGCGACTGTGTGTACCAGCTCCAGATGTTCGACAGCTTTGGTGATGGCTGGGACGGGTCCACGGTGGGGATCAGCGTCAATGGGTCCCCGTTCACCAACTACACCGTTACGGGGTCTTCCGGTCTGGCACTGATCGGCGTGAACATCGGGGACATCCTGGTGGTGCAGTACACGGCGGCCGGCATTTTCCAGGGGGAGATCTCCTACACCTTGGGGATCCTTGGTGGTGGGTGTGGATTCAATTCCGGCTCGCCCCCGGCCACGGGCATCGTGCTCACCCAGACGATCGACTGCCTCCCCCCGCCCGCCCCTCCCGAGGATTGCGAGGGTGGCGTGACCATCTGCAATGGCCAGAGCTTTTCCAACAACGCTTCCGGTACCGGGTGCTCCCTGGACCTGACCTCCTCCAACTACGGCTGCTTGGCCAGTGCCGAGCGTCAGGGCACCTGGTACTACTTCTCACCTTCCAGCGCCGGGAACGTGGCCTTTACGATCAGTCCCAGCAATGCTGCCGACGACTACGACTTCGCGGTCTGGGGACCCATGGCCAATCCGACCTGCCCTCCGGCCACGGCACCGGTGAGGTGCAGTTATTCCGGATTGGGAGGCGATACCGGCCTGAACTACACGGCCACCGACAATACGGAAGGAGCCGCCGGTGACAAATGGGTGAACGACCTGCCGGTCCTGGCCAACCAGGTCTTCATCCTGTACGTGAGCAACTGGTCGCAGAGCGGACTGTCCTTCGACCTGGACTGGGACCTCTCGAACGGAGCTTCCCTGGACTGCACGGTGCTTCCCATCGAGCTCATCGACCTTAGGGCCCTGGCCGGTGATGGCGAGGTGGAGGTCCAATGGCGCACGGCCAGCGAATTGAACAGTTCCCATTTCGTGGTCGAACGCTCCCAGGACGGCTCCAACTTCGCCCCGATCGGTTCGGTGGCCGCTTCGGGTACCACCCAGGGCCTCACCGAATACGGACATGTGGACCGCGCTCCCCACACCGGACCGAACTACTACCGGCTTCGTCAGGTGGACCTGGACGGTTCCACCACCTTCTCCTACGTGGTGCAGGCATCCTGTCATGCGGGAGGGAACGTGCTGGGTGAACCCTTCCCCAACCCCACCTCCGGGAACGTGGCCATTCCTGTGACCTGGTCCGAGGGTGGTACCGTGGAAGTGGTGCTGCTGGATGCCATGGGCAGGTGGTTGAGCTCAGAGCAACTTCCCATTCCCAATGGCCTGGCCGTGGCGGAGTTCCCCCTGGGGGACCGGCCCGCCGGCACCTACCTGGTGGAAGTGCGCTTTCCGGACGGCCGTTCCGAACGCACACGGTTCCTGAAGCACTGACGGCTTCGACGAACCAACGAAACCCGTCGACGGAATTCCCGTATCAGGGGGCTGAACGCCAATAATGCGTTCGGTCCTGAGATGCGGAACCTGACCCTCTCCTTCGGTGTATTGGTCCTGCTGGCCATCGGCCAGATCCCTTGCCTGGCGCAGGGGCCCTACCGGTACCTGGCCCAGGTGGCCGAGCTGAACAGCCCCTATCAGGAGAAGCTCCTGACCGAGCTGATGCGCTCGGCCTATCCCATGACCGCCTACCGGGTGGACGTGTCGCAAGGCACCGTGGAGATCGGCACGGCCGAGCAATTGGACCGCGATCGGTTCTCCTCCGAACTGGCCTCCTACGGCCTGACCCTCACGGCCATGTATCGCCAGGACCGCTCCAACGGCTTCCACCGGTGGCTGGCCGTGGGACCCGGCAACGGATTCCCGACCTACCAGGACACCGGCGACCCGATCGCCGACCAGGCCACCTACGAGGCCGCCAAGGAAGCCTGGTACGAGGACCACGCCGAACCCAAGAACGACCTGACCAAGGCCGGTCAGTGACCGGACCTGAATCCTGATCATCATGCGCCACGCGACCCTTCTTGCCGCCGTCGGAGCCCTGACGGCCATGCATGCGCTCGGACAGACGGCCACGAACAACTGCGGATTCACCGCAGGGGCCGAGTACCCGGTGGGGAGTTCCTGTTCCTACACGAGCTTCAGCAAACCCGGGGCCTTCACGAACTACATGAACCCCGGCACCTGCAACGCCGGGAACAGGGATGATGCCTGGGGCTGGTTCCAGGCCACGGCGGCCCTGACCACGGTGACCTACAACCCCTCCGGATCGGTGGACCCGATCCTGCACGTGTTCAGCGGCACCTGTGGTGCCCTGGTCCAGGAGGCCTGCGCCGACGACTTCGGGAACGGCGGGAACGAGACCGTCACGTTCGCGACCACGCCGGGCACCAACTATGCCGTCAGGGTGCAACGGTACAATTCGAACACCTCGATGAACGGTGCCTTGTGCATCTACAGCACCGTTCCGCCCGTCAACGACGAGCCATGTGGTGCGATCGCCCTGTCCGTGGGCGGCACCTGCAGCTATACGAACACCACCAACCAGAACGCGACCGAATCGGGCGTCACCGCGCCGCCTTGCGGAGGATTCATCTCCGGCGCGGCCGATGTCTGGTACTCCTTCGTGGCCCCGGCCTCGGGCATGGTGGTGCTGGAGACCTCGGCCGGCTCCCTGTCCGATCTGGGCGTGGCCCTCTACGAGGCTCCTTCCTGCAGCGGACCGTTCACCCGGCTGGGGTGCGATGATGATTCAGGCCCCGGCTACATGTCCTTTCTCACCTACAACCGCCTGACCCCTGGTGACACCTACTACGTGCGTGCCTGGGGCTGGGGCGGTGGTCAGGGCGACTTCGACATCTGCCTGCGCAGCCCCTCCCTTACCGGCGGAGACTGCACCTATGTGCTCGAGCTTTTCGACGTGGGTGAGAACGGCTGGGGATCGTCCCGCGTGGGCATCAGCCTGAACGGCGCCGCGTTCACCTACCACACCACCACCAGCCGTTACGACGTGACCACCATCGCGGTGAACACTGGCGATGTGCTCGTGGTGCAATACGACAACAGCGGTCCGGACCAGGACCAGAACCGGTACACCATCCGCCAGCTGCCCAGCGGCGACGGCATCCACACCGGAGGTCCCTACCCCTTCAATGGCATCGTGTTCACCGAGACCGTCGACTGCATCCCACCTGCTCCGCCCCAGGAGGATTGCCGCGGCGCCATGACCATCTGTGGCTCGCAGAGCTTCGCCAGCGGTGGTCAGGGGGTGGGCTATGACAGTGACCTGGACGCCTACTCCTACGGATGCCTGTCGGCCTCCGAACGCGAGGGGCTCTGGTACTTCTTCTCGCCCTCCACCGGCGGCAACGTGGGCTTCACCATCACGCCCAACGACCTGTCTGATGACTATGACTTCGCCATCTGGGGCCCCCTGGGTAGCGCGGAATGCTCGCCCGATTCCTCCCCCCTGCGTTGCAGCTATGCCGCCCCCAGCGGCACCACGGGTCTCAACTACACCGCTACGGATGCCAGTGAGGGACCCAGCGGGGACAAATGGGTGGACGACATCGCGGTCTCCGCCGGTGAGGTGTACATCCTGTACGTGAGCAACTGGTCCCAGAGCGGGATCGCGTTCGCGCTGGACTGGGACCTGCGGAACGGAGCCTCATTGGACTGCACCGTGCTGCCCATTGAACTGCTCGATTTCCAGGCGCAGGCCCGCGGTGAGGTGGTGGACCTGCTGTGGAGCACGGCCACGGAGACCGATAACGCCTGGTTCGAGGTCCAGCGCTCGGCCGATGGCGAACACTACCAGACGATCGCCACCGTACCCGGTGCAGGCACTTCCCTGGAACGGAGGGATTACGTGATCCAGGACATCGACCCGCTGCAGGGAGTGAGCTACTACCGCCTGGAGCAGGTGGACCATGACGGCTCCTCCTCGTATTCACCGGTACGATCGGTACGCTTGCTCGGTGACCACCAGAACATGCTCGTGTATCCGAACCCGGCCACGGACGTGCTGCACATCGCCATGCCCCATCCGGGAGCCGTGTCGGTGATGGCCGAGGTCCTCGATATGAGCGGCCGTACGGTGTTGCAGGTAACGCCAGGCAGCGGTGCTTCGGACCTCGAACTGACCGTTCCCGTGGAGGGACTGGGACCGGCCCCATACTTCGTCCGGATATTGGATGCCCAAGGGCGGTCGATCGGCCAGGCTCCCTTCATCCGGCGCTGAGTGGCGCCTACCGAAAGCTTCCAGACCTGTTCAAGAACGAGGGGGAACATCCGGGCAACCCGGATGTTCCCCTTTCGTCCATGGAGTACGAACCGACCTTCCATTCCCACGGCCTGCCATGAGCACCCTGTTGAAAACGCCACCGACCGACTTGATATGGCCTTCTTCAACAATTAACTTTGGCGATTGCGGCCTGATGGATGTCAGGTCCCTTTCGACCGTGGTCCGATATACCGACCTGAGACATTGACCGGCATGAAGCGAACGCTACTCCGCTCCACCCTTACCGCCTTGGTCGCGGCCTGTGCCCTGACCGCCTCCGCCCAAGGGGTCGCCATCAACTCCACCGGTGCCGCACCGGACCCGCTGGCCATGGTCGATGTCACCGGGGTGGCCCCGGTGCGGGGCCTGTTGATCCCGCGGATGACGGAGGCCGACCGGCTGGCCATCCCGGTGGTGGCGGCCTCGAACGGACTCTGGGTCTACCAGACCGACGACAACACGACCCAGCATGGTCTCTGGTATTATGACAACGCCTGCGCCTGCCCTGGGCCTGCCTGGCGCCGCATGGCCGATGGCCGTGGATGGAACTTCGGTGGGAACACCGGGACCAACGACGCGGTCAACTACATCGGTACGGCCGATGCCACCGACCTGGTGTTCCGCACGAACAACGTGGAACGGATGCGGGTGGCGGCCACCGGCGAAGTGGGGATCGGGAATCCGGCCCCGGCGGAAGCCCTGCACGTGACCGGCGGTGTACGCCTTGATGACCCCGTGAACGCGAACGGCTCCATCGGAAACCTGAGCGGGACCATCCGCTACAACCCCGTGAGCACCTATCACGAAGGGAACGTGAACAATACCCCGGCAGGCTATCAGCGCCTGGAGAACGCCGAGCAACGCGTGGTGAACGCCCCCTACGAGGGCTTCCAGCTGATCTGCGGTCCGGGGTCGGCCACGGGTAGTGCATATACCGGCAACTCCACCAACCAGAGCAACACGCCTTTCGTCACGGCCAACAGCAGCGGTCGGGTGCAGTACATCTTCCGCGCTGCCGAGCTCACGGCCCTGGGCCTGTGCCCGGGCAACGTGACCGAGATCGCGCTTTATGTGCTGGATGACGACAACACCTCGGCACCCCGAACTGCCATCAACGCGGAGATCACCTTGAACAACACGGCCCTGAACGCCTTCGCCGGGGCCTTCGATGCGGCCACGATCGCCCTTCCTCCGAACGGAACCCTCACGAACCTCACCATCGGTTCCGGGATCCTGCCCATGGCGCTCACGACGCCCTACTTCTGGAACGGGGTATCCAACGTGATCATCGACATCTGTTGGACACGGGGTGGTAACACAGGCGTTAGCCCGCGCGTGCAATTGACGACGCCGGTGGGCTACAATGCCACCCGGTATGGCGTGGTCACATCGCTCCCGATCCTGGGTTGTACGATCACTGATGCCTCTCCGGCCGGTGGCATCACCCGTGGCCAGAGCAACAGCCGCCCGGTGTTCCGCTTCACCGGTCAGGCCCTGACCCCCCAGCCCATCGTACAGAACGCGGACTACGTGCGCTACGGCGGCGGGCTGATGGTGGAAGAGACGCCCGGTTGGGCCGCGAGCGGCGTGTTCCAAGGTCCCGGGGTGATCCGGGCGGAGAACGCCGTGTACGATGGCACCATCCAATTGAGCGACCACGTCTTCGACCTGTACTTCGATGGACAGGTACGTGAAGAGGACCGCGGCCGGACCGGCAACTACCAGTACGTGCCCCTGGCCGCCTTGAAGGACCACCTGGCCACAGAGCGCCACCTGCCCGGCATGCCCTCGCGTGCCGACTGGGAGCAGCAGGGCACCCCAAGTCTCGGACGGTTGTCCACCGGCCTCTGGCAGGCCATCGAGACCCAGGCGCTGTACATCGGCGAACTGGAGCAGCAGCTCAGCATCCTGGAGGACCTGGTGGCCAAAGGGGAACGCAGCGCGGAACTGGAACAGCGGATCAAGGACACCCGCGGTCTGCGGCCTGACCAGAAGGAATACCTGCTCCGCCTGATGGGAGCCACTGCGGAAGGAACCGAAGAAGAAGCACCCAAGCACTGACAGCGATGATGGAACGCATTACCCTCTCCTTCGCGAACCGGTCGGCAGCCCTGTTGATCGGGCTGGGGTGCATCACGGCCACCCTGGCGCAGACCAACAACATCGCCATCAACAACGACGGGGCCGCACCGGCCGCCCAGGCCGCTTTGGACATCAGTTCCAATTACGTGGGACCCGCCACGCAGAAAGGCCTGCTGATCCCCCGCCTCACGCTGGCGCAGCGCAACGCCTTGGGCGTGGGCCTGCCGCAGGGGCTCACCATCTACCAGACCAACGCCACCCCCGGCTTCTATTATTGGGAGGGCGCCACCTCCACCTGGGTGCGCATTGCCAATGGGAACAGCGGCTGGGGCCTGCTGGGCAACGCAGGTACCAACCCCGCCACCGATTTCGTGGGCACCACCGATGCCCAACCCCTCGTGTTCCGGACCAATGCCACGGAACGTGGTCGGCTGGACATCGACGGCGACCTGGGTGTGGGGGTGGTGAACCCTCAGGAGCGTCTGGACGTGGCCGGGGCGATCCGTCTGCAAGGCACCTCCACCGGCAACGCCGTGGGCACGATCCGCTGGAACGCGGGTGGCCCCTACCATGAGGGCAACATCGATGGCACGCCCACCGGCTGGGTGAAGATGCAGAACGATGTGGGCGAAGTGTTGTCCCAAGCCTATACCCAGCCCAGCCCGGTGACCTGCGCCAATGGCACCGCCGTGCTGGGGCCACAGACCGGGGTCAGTAGTTCGGCCTTGATCACCCCGTACTGGCATCCCAATCTGAATCGCGCGCGGCATCAGTACCTGTTCCTGGCGAACGAATTGGACCTGACCCTCAACCAGTCGCTCAACGATCCGACGGCGACCCAGGGGCTCTGTGCCGGCCAGCCGATCAACTCGATCGCGTTTCGAGCAACTGGAGTCGGCTTACGAAAAACATATACTCAAATTCGCGTAAGGATTAAACATACTTCGGTTACCTCCCTTACAGGATTTGATAACACGCCAGACCCAAACGCACAGTGTTACTTTGCTCTTGGTGAAACAAGACCTGGTGGAGGCGCCACTGCAACGCCAGCGCCAAACGCATGGGACGTTTTCGACTTGACAGGCCCTAATGGTTCCGGCCCTTTCATTTGGAATGGGGTTGACAACCTGTTAATCGAAGTGTGTTATGCAGCAGCCTCAGGAGCCGCTGCTAATGCTGAAGTTTGGACGACTACCGGGCTCTCCTTCAATGGTAGTTATACAGCTGGTGGAAGTGCTTGCGGAGCTCCTGATAATTCTTGTGGTCCGTTCGTGGCCGGTTGTGCGGCTGCCAGCAACTGTGGAACCTTTGGTGGTGTCAACATCCGCCCAGTGATTCAATTTAATGGCGTCACGGCATCTGCCGCCCCGGCCACGGCCGGTTTGGGGGACTACCTGTACTACAGTGGTGGTCTGATCGTGCAGCAAACGCCGACGTTCGCTGCGAGCACGACGCCCTACACGTTCCAAGGACCTGGCACGATCACCGCCGAGAACGGGGTGTACGCCAGCGGCAGCCAGCTGAACGACCACGTGTTCGACCGCTACTTCGATGGCCGCGTGCGCCCCGAGGATGCCGATGCCTTCGGTTCCCAGCGGATGCTGCCAATCGATGACATGGTGGACCACCTGGCCGCCGAACGCCACCTGCCCACCATGAAGGGGCGGGATGCCTGGGACGCCGAGGGCGGCTTCTCGCTGGACGACCTGACGGGTCAGCTCTGGCGGACCACCGAGACCCAGGCCCTGTACCTGGTGGAATTGAAGGAACGGGCCGACCTGTTGGAGGCCCTGGCCACGGAACGCCCCATCAGCATCGAAGAACTTCCACGCATGCGTGCCGGCATCGCGGCCATGCAGGACCTTTCCGAATCCGAGAAGGCCCGGCTGATCCAGGGCCTGGAGTCACGCACCACCAAGCCGGCTGACGCACGATGATCCGCACCACCATGAACTTCGCCGATCGCTCCCTGCTGCTCGCGACCCTGTCCGGCATCCTGTTCACTGCCGGATCGCTGAACGCCCAGGTGGCGGTGAACGCCACGGGTGCGGCACCGCATGCGCAGGCCATCCTGGACATCTCCTCCACCACCAAGGGCTTCCTGGCCCCGCGGATGACGGCCGCCCAGCGTGGCACGCTGGCCACCCCGGGCCTGATCGTGTACCAGACCACCCCCGCCAGCGGCGAGGGCTACTGGTATTACGACGGTGCCCTGGCCGCCTGGGTTCCGGTGTCCTATGGGGCCGGGGAATGGGTGCCTGCCGGTAATGCCGGCATCAACCCCGCCACGCAATACCTGGGCACCACCGACGCCCAGGACCTGGTCGTGCGGACGAACGCCGTCCAGCGCTTCGCCTTCCTGAACGGCACGGGGCACCTGGCCGTGAACACCGCGGCCGCACCGGA
>ERZ795048.2624-NODE-2624-length-14308-cov-6.546481_pt1 | contig 14308 bp, 11 predicted proteins | sample MGYA00375132_ERZ795048 | MGnify/ENA primary metagenome ERZ795048 (study PRJEB30177, sample SAMN05720225) | activated sludge metagenome | isolation source: Anaerobic digester | place: Hong Kong | collected 2014-12-17 ...
TATTGTCGCCGGCCTCCACGGGGATATCCTCCTGCGGGGTGTCGACCGGGACCTCGGTCGGCTCGTCCGGCTCGTTGAGGTCCGCGTTTTCATTCGTCTCTTCAAAACCGTAGGATTCGGCCGTCTCTTCAATCGGTACGTTCTCCTGATCTTTGGCGGACTCTAAGCTGCGGTCGACCGAAATCCACGCCGCAGCCGCCGCGCCCAGCAGGCAGACCGCCAGAGCGACATAAAATCCTTTCCCGGCAACAAAACGGGAGCCCCCGTTTTCTCCTGAATCATTTTTCATATTTTTGACCACCTTTTTTGAATCTCGTTTATCCGTATTTTGCTCGAAGCCGGCGGTGAATATACAAAAAAAGAGAAGCGCGGAGGCTTCTCTTTCTGTCGAAAAAATATCAAGTTTTTTCCGAGGCCGCTTTTATAGATAATTTTTTATTTTTTGATAGCTTTCGATCAGCCCGGAGAGGGAGATTTTCGCGTTTGCGGGGCTTGTGGAGGGCAGACAAAATTCCGGAACGGGATAGTTCGCGGCCTGATATTTCCGATAAAAACCGTGGGCGGCGGCCCCGGTCGTAAAGACGGCCCGGATGGACGCCGTCTCAAAAATCCGGGAGAGATCGTTCGGCTCCGGCTTGCGGATCGAGGCGTCGCCGGCGCCCGCGATGTCGCAGGCGGCAAGCGTATCCCAGAGGGCAATCCGATGCCGCAGGACGAAATCCGTCTTTTCCTCCGGCGTCTGCGGCCGCGGCTCGCCGAAGAGCGCCGCCATCACCGGCCAGAAGCGGTTCTGCGGATGGGAATAATAAAATCCCTGAGCACGGCTTGCGGGCGACGGCATCGTCCCCAGCACGAGCACGGCGCTCCGTTCATCGTAAACCGGCAGAAATACGTGCGTCACCCGTTCCACGGCGGTGTTCAAGACGATCGCCTCCCTTTTTATCATGCTTTTCATCAAAATTATACCCCAAAACGCGGAAAAATCAAACCCCGATAAAACGAAACCAACCGGGCGCGGGCTTGGCGAAAAACCGTGCCGTTTACATATTTCATCTGAAATCACTTAAAAATTCGCCGAAAAAAGCGCTCAAGGGACTGGAATTTATTGACAGTTACGGCGCGCCATGGTAGACTGATATTGGATGTAAAATACATTTTTGTAAAAATGAGGGACTTCCGGATCGCGCGGACGGCGCTGCCCGGAGAATCGGTATGTCCGTCTTTTTTGCCGGCGGGGCCTCGGGGCCGGGCGCCGGGAAAAGGGGAACGGCTCAGCGGGATCTTCCGCGGCGGAAACGCCCGCGGAAACAGGCAAGGCAGGGGAACGATATTCTTATCATCGGCCCGGAATTGCGTGCCCGAGAGAGAGGAAATCCGGGAGCAGGCGGCGAATTCCCGGCCGGATGATAATAATATAAGTTACGAACAAATTATCATCAAGGAGGGTCAAACTGTGAAAAAACTGCTTTCTCTCATTGCGTTGGTTCTTGCTCTGACGCTGTGCTTCGGCGGATGCGCGGACATCACGGAAGAGAGCTCATCCACACCCGAAACCGAGACTTCGGGCACGGAGAACGCCGATGTTGTCACGATCAACGTCCTGTCCTCCGACGATTTTGCCGGCTTCCGCACCTCCGTCATTCCGGAGTTTGAGGCAACCCATCCCAACATCAAAATCAATTTCCAGTCCGTCGGCTACGACGCCCTGCACCAGAAGGAGGTCACCGCCCTTGCCGCCGGAACCGACACCTATGATGTCGTCGACGTCGACTGCATCTGGACGCCCGAGTACGTCACCAACGGCTACATCGAGTGCGTGGACGACCGCATCACCGACGAGATGAAGACCGGCATCCTCGACGTCTGCATGGATATTCTCCGCTACGACGACAAGATGTACGGACTCCCGATGTTCAACGATCTGTTCTTCATGTACTACAACAAGGAGATTCTCGAGAACGCCGGCATCACCGAGCTTCCGGAGACGTGGGAAGAATATGACCAAGTCTGCCAGCAGCTCCAGACTTCCGGCGCCTGCGAGTACGGCAGCGCATACGGATGGGCTCAAGCGGAGGGCCTGATCTGCTATTACATGGATTACGTCTGCGCGTTCGGCGGCAGCCTTCAGGATGCGGATATGAACCCAACCATCGACACACTGGAAAACGTCGAGGCGCTCCAGTTCATGGTCGACAGCCTCTACACCACCAAGACCACCGACCCGGCCTCCATCACCTCCGACGACCGCAACGCCATCGAGCTGTTCTCTCAGGGCAAGCTCCCGTTCTGCATCAACTGGAGCTTCGCATGGGGCCAGTTCAACGATCCGACGCAGTCTCAGGTCGTCGATAAAGTCGGCGTCATGCTGATCCCGGGCCACGGCGACATCCGTTCCGCCGCCTGCGCGGGCTCCATGGGCCTTGCGATCGCCTCCACCTCCCAGCATAAGGACGAGGCGTGGGAGTTCATCTCCTTCCTCGCCAGCAAGGAGATTCAGAAGCGTCAGGCCATCGAAGGCGGTTCCCTGCCGATCTGGGCCGACCTCTATGAAGACGAGGAGCTTCTCGCCCAGCATCCGGCCGCCGCAGAGATGGTCGAACAGTCCACGATGGCCTACAACCGTCCGTCCTTCGTCTATTACAACGAGTTCTCCACCGTTTTGCAGGTCGAGATCCAGAACGCTCTGACCCAGACCAAGACCCCAGAGCAGGCGCTCGCGGATGCGCAGACTCAGGTGGAACAGATCGCTGCGACCTACTGATTTTTAACCGGTTTTTCTCAAAGAGGGGCGGGCGCACAACCCGCCCCCGCTTTGAAATCTCAGGAAAAGAGGGTGGAATATGCCCGGACAATCCCTTTTGCATACGGGGCGGAGGAACGGCCGGCGTCCGTATCTTTATCTTGCGCCGGCTTTTCTTCTGCTCGCGGCGGTCATCCTGATTCCGCTGCTCTACGCGCTCTATCTGAGCTTTTTCAAGACGCAGGGAGTGAACCGGGAATTCGTGGGCCTCGCCAACTACATCGACATTCTGAAACAGAGCTATTTCTGGGCCTCCACGGGTCGAACCCTGTATTTTACTGTCGTCTCGGTCGCCGTCGAGTTTGTGATCGGACTCGGCGTCGCGCTGCTGCTCTCCCAAAATTTCAAACTCCGCGGCTTTCTGCGCGTGATGCTGATTCTGCCGTGGGCGTTGCCGACGGTGGTCAACGGCGTGCTCTGGAGCTGGATTTTTAACACGAGTTACGGCTCGCTCAACGGCCTGCTGCTGGAGACAGGCGTCATCGACAAGTATGTGAACTGGCTTGGAAAGCCGTTTCTTGCCATGAACTGCGTGATCTTCGCGGATGTTTGGAAAAACTATGCGATGATCGCCTTCATTCTGATGGCCGGGCTTCAGACCATCTCGCCGACCTATTACGAATCCGCGATGATCGACGGCGCCAACGTCTTTCAACGCTTCCGCTACATCACGCTGCCGATCCTTCGGCCCGCCATCCTCGTATGCCTAATTACGCGCACGATGGAGGCTTTCAAAGTTTTTGACATCGTCTATACCATGACCAAGGGCGGCCCCGCAAACGGCACGCAGGTCATTTCTTATTATACTTATCAAGCGACGTTCGGGTCGAGCAAGTTCGGCTACGGCGCAGCGCTCTCCTATCTCATCTCGTTTGTAATCCTGATGATGGCGCTCGCCTATATCCGGGTCCTGCGCGGAAAGGAGGAATAGGCCATGAAAAACTCCAGAACAAAGACTACCGTTCTCTATCTTGCCGGAGCCGCGCTGTTCCTCTACATTATTCTGCCGTTCCTCTGGCTTTTCATCTCCTCGATCTCCAACAAGGTCGAGCTGCTCGCCGTGCCGCCGCATTGGTGGCCGGAGGAGCCGACGCTCAACAATTACCTTCAGCTTCTCGGCTTTCAGGACGTGTCGATCAGCGCCGGCGAGGTGCCCCCCTTCGGCACCGCCATGCGCAACAGCCTGATCATCGGCTGCTCGGCGACCCTTTTGTGCGTCGTGATCGGCATCTTCGCCGCCTATGCCTTCGCGCGGATGAAATTCCGCGGCCGCGACAAGATGATGATCTCCGTCATCGCCATGCGGATGCTGCCGGAGATGGCCCTCGTGCTGCCGCTTTATATGATTATGGTGAAATTCAACATGACCGACTCCAAAATTTTTCTGACGATTGTCTATACGTCGTTTGTGCTGCCGTTCGTCATCTGGATTCTGCGCTCGTATTTTGAGAGCATCCCGGTCTCGCTCGAGGAGGCCGCGCTGATCGACGGAGCCTCCCGCTTCACGATCATCCGCAAAATCGTCCTCCCGCTCGCTATGCCGGGCATCGTCACCACCTGCATTTTCGCCCTGCTGACCTGCTGGGACGAGTTTCTGTTCGCCCTGATTTTCGCCTCCACCTATAATGCCAAGACGCTGACCATCGCCATCTCGGAATTCACGACGCGCCATATGATCGATTACGGCCTGATGATGACCGGCGGCATGCTCGCGTCGCTGCCCCCGATCGTCTTCGCGGTCTACCTGCAAAAATACATCGTCCGGGGCCTGACCGAGGGCTCCGTGAAAGAGTGAGCCATGGACTACGTACCCGATAAAAACAGAATCGCCGTCGCGCTGAAAACGGTGATCTCTGGAGAGGCAAACATCCGGGCGCTGGTCGGTTTCGACGGCTACCTCGACAGGCTTGTGCGGCTCAAAAGGAGCCAGACGGAGGAGCTATTCTATGCCACAATCGGCGAATTCGCCGAATTCATCCGCAACAAACAGGGTATCAGCTCCGACATCGCATTCCATACGGTCTCGGAACAGTTCGGTGGAAACGGCCCGCTGATGGCGCTCGCGCTGGCGGAGAAGGGCTTTCAGACCACCTGCATCGGCGCGATGGGCCTGCCGGAACCGGACCGGCATTTCACCCCGCTCTGCGAAAAGGCGAGGGTCGTCTCCATCTGCGAGTACGCGCCGTCGTTCAACATGGAATTTCAGGACGGAAAGCTGATGTTCGGCGAGGGCGAAAAACTCGACGGCATCGACTGGGCGCGGATCAAAGAGGCCGTGGGGTTTGAGGAGTTGGCCTGCATGTTTGAGGGGGCGGACGTCTTCGGCTACGCGAACTGGAGCAGCCTGTCGAAATCCGCGGACATCCTCGGAGGCATCCTTTCGGAGATTCTGTCGCGGATGACGCCCCGGCCGGAGGGCTGCAGGCGCCTCGCGTTTTTCGATCTCGCCGACCCATCGGCCAAGGCGGAGGAACAATTTCAGGAGCTTTTCGATGCGATCCGCGGGCTGCGAAAGCGCTACACCGTCGCCGTCGGCCTCAACCGGAAGGAATTCCTCGCCGTCTATAACCAATGGTTCGGAAAGACGGAGAAGGAATTCTCCGAGCGGCTCGTCGAAGAGCTCTGCGCGGATTTTCCGGCGGACGAGGTCGCCGTGCATGTGCCGGACGGCTCCTACGCCGTAGAAATCGGAAAAGGATACGGCTTTGTGCCGGTTGAGCGCGTCGAGGCTCCGGTTCTGACGACCGGGGCCGGCGATAATTACAATTCGGGATACTGTCTCGGCGCGGCGCTGAATCTTCCTGCCGCCGACTGCGCGCTGCTGGGGAATCTCTCCGGCAGATTTCTCGTCAAAACGGGCAGGCCGGCCTCCTCGGAGGAGCTGCTGCATGCCGTCACAACAAAATAAGGAGGAGCGATATGGATACGCCCGCGAATTTTTGTGAAGAGGATATTTTCCATTTGTCTATCGACATGAGGCATAGTCTTTGTTTTTATATGGAAACCGGCTACCCGGAGCAGGTAGGAAAAATCGATCTCGCCCAATACAGGAACATCGTGCTCACAGGCATGGGCAGCTCCTACTCCGTCGTGCTCAACCCGGCGACGGAGCTTGCGAACGCCGGTTTCAACGCCTCGGCCGTGATCGCGAGCGACCTTCTGCTGTACCGGCTCCCGTCCGTCAGCGCCGACACTCTTGTCATTATGGTTTCGCAGTCCGGCGAGAGCGCCGAGCTCGCGGAGCTCTGCCGCAGACTGCCGGCGGAGACATTCGTCCTTGCCGTCACCAACGACCCGGAGAGCACGCTCGCCCGGCGCGGCGACCTCACGCTGCTGCTCCACATGGAGACGGAGAAATCCGCGAGCACGCGCTCCTATCTCGCTCCGACGCTGCTGATGTACCTCGTCACCGAGGCCATGCTCGGGCGCAATGTGAGAGAGGCCCGCCGTGACTTAACAATTGCATTGAGCGATCTTGCGGAATCCGTCGCGCATTTCAGCGAATGGAAGGAGTCCGTCCGGAATTTCCTCGGTCTGCCGCCGTATCTTGCCGTGATCGCCCGCGGCTGGAGCTTCTGCACCGCGGACGACGGCTCGCTCTTTATCAAAGAGACCGCAAAATATCCGGCGGTCTGTTTTGAAGCCGCGCAGTTCCGCCATGGGCCGTTCGAGCTCGTGGAGGAGGGATTTGCCGCGTTCATTTTCATCCCGGAGGGACCGGGCGAGGCGGAACTTCTCCGCATGGCTTCGGACATCGCCCGGAACGGCGGAAAAGTCGTCGCCGTCGCGCAGGAGGGCGTCATGGTTCCGGAAAACGGGAATATCCTGCCGCTCTATCAGAAATACGTCTCCCAGCGGCTGGCCCCGGTCGGCAACATCCTGCCGATGTTTATTTTCGGCATCGCCGCGGCGGAACAGAAAGGGCTGGAGGTCGGCGTGTTCCGCTCCTGTCCGAAAGTGACGACGACGCTCTGAACGCCTGCCGCGGCAAAAAGCGGAACATGGGCGGCCCGCAAGACAAAAATCGGACGGATTTTCGCGCCCGAACAGAAAACAGCATAAAAACATCCCGCCTTTGCCGCAGCGAAATGCTGCCGCCGAAGCGGGATATTTTTATATTATTTTAGAAAAATCTGCTCAGGCGCGCTTCCACTTAACGCCCTGCGGGGTGTCCTCCAGCAGAATTCCCTCCGCCTTGAGCTCGTCGCGGATGCGGTCGGCCTCGGCCCAATTTTTTGCCTTTCTAGCGGCCTCGCGGGCGGCGATCTTCGCTTCGATCTCCGCGTCGAGGTCCTCGGTTTTGCGGTTATAGAGAATGCCGAGCACGCCGGTCAGCGCGTCAAAGAGCTTCGCGGCCTCCGCGAGCGCCGCTTTGGAGCGCGGGACGGTGAGGAAGCTGTTGATGTCCTTCGCAAGATCAAAAATCGCGGCCACGGCGTCGGCGGTATTGAGATCGTCGTCCATGGCGGCGTCGAAAGCCTCCTGCCTTGTCTTGATGGAGGCGAGAAACTCGTCCTCGCCGTCGGTCTTTTCGTCGAGGCCGTTTTGAATGGCGAAGTCGAGGTTGCCGCGGCAGGTGTAGAGCCGGTCGAGCGAAGCCCGGCAGGATTCGATGACCGCGAGCGTATAGTTGAGCGGCATGCGGTAATGGGCCTGAATCATCATGAACTTGATCGGCTCATAGCCGTATTTCTCCGCCACCTCGCGCACGGTGAAGAAGTTGCCGAGGCTCTTCGACATCTTGACGTTGTCGACGTTGATGTAGCCGTTGTGCATCCAGTAATGGACGTAGGGCTTGCCGGAATAGCATTCGCCCTGCGCGATTTCGTTTTCATGATGGGGGAAGATCAGATCCTGCCCGCCGCAGTGGATGTCGATGGTCTCGCCCAAATATTTGTTGATCATGGCGGTGCACTCGATGTGCCAGCCGGGGCGCCCCTCGCCCCACGGGGATTCCCAGCTCGGTTCGCCCGGTTTCGCGGCCTTCCAGAGGCAGAAATCGAGCGGATCCTCCTTCTCCTCGTCCACGTCGATGCGGGCGCCGGATTCGAGATCGTCGACGGATTGGCCGGAGAGCCTGCCGTAGCGGTCGAATTTCCGGGTGCGGAAATAGACGCTGCCGTCCGGGAGCGCATAGGCGTAGCCCTTCTCCTCGAGGCCCTTGACAATCCGGATGATCTCCGGGATCGTGTCGGTGGCCTTCGGATGGATCGTCGCCGGAGCCACGCCGAGGCCCGCGGCATCGGTCCGGTACTCGCGGATATAGCGCTCCGCGAGCTCCTTCACAGTCGTATTCTCCTCGGCGGCGCGGCGGATCAACTTATCGTCGATATCCGTGAAATTCTGGACGAAAATGACCTTGTTTCCCCTATATTCGAGGTAGCGGCGCAGCACGTCGAAGATGCAGATCGGGCGCGCGTTTCCGATATGGATGAAGTTGTAGACCGTTGGCCCGCAGGCGTAAATCCTGTATTCGCCGGGCGTGATCGGGACAAGCTCCTCTTTTTGTCGGGACATCGTGTTGTAGACTTTCATGTTATACCCTCCGGTTGATTTTCCATTTATTTTACAATATACAGAAGGAATCCGCGTCCATGGGAATCCTCTCCGGTTCCTCTCCGGGAACGGGCTCCTCCGCGGGCTCCTTTTTCACGCAGGTTGTCATCTCTTTTTCCAGCCGCTCGACTTGGGCGCGCAGGCGGCAGAGCTCCTGTGCGATCGGGTCGGGGATATGGACTTGGTCGAGCTGTTCGATCTTGACGCCGTGAATGCGCACCACTCTCGCTGGTACGCCGACGGCCGTCGCGCCTGCGGGAATCGGCCCCAGAACGACCGCGTTGGCCGCAATCTTGGCGCCGTCGCCTACGGTGAACGGCCCGAGAACCTTTGCGCCGCTTCCGACCATCACGTCCTTTCCGAGCGTCGGGTGGCGCTTGCCGGTGTCCTTGCCGGTGCCGCCGAGGGTGACGCCCTGATAGAGCGTGCACCCATCTCCGACCTCGGCCGTCTCGCCGATGACAACGCCGGCGCCGTGGTCGATCAGGATGCCGTGCCCCAGTTTCGCGCCCGGATGGATCTCGATGCCGGTCGTATGGCGCGCCATCTGGGAGATCGCCCTCGCGAGGAAATAACATTTATGCTGATAGAGCCAGTAGGCCGGCCGGTGCCACATGATCGCGTGCAGGCCCGAGTAGAGAAGCAGCACTTCGATGCTGTTTCTCGCCGCCGGGTCCCTCTCTTTTACCGCACGGATATCCGCCCGCAGATTGTCAAACATTCGCGTTGCCTCCTTTGGCTAAAAATACTGAAAAATAAAAAAACGCCCCCGCCGCAACAACTGCGACGGAGGCGGTACGAATCCCGCTGTTCCACTCCGGTTTTTCACTCAGTCCGTCCCGATCAGGACGCCGTTCTGTAACGGGAACTCCCGCAGTCGGATACTCCCGTACCTTTGCTGAAAAGCAGCGTACGGTTTCCCTTTCCGTGCTTCCGGGTGCATTTCGCCGCTCCTTCGTGAACCCCGCTTTCATCATACGCGGGCTCTCTCTGGCGCGCGGGCAAACGGCTACTTCTCCCGGTCGGACGCATTTCGATGATGTTGAGATGAATATACCACAGTATACGTTCAAATGTCAATCCCGGATCTCTTTTTCCGCGAAAACATCTTTCCAAATCCGTATCCGAAAGAAGCGCCGCCGTTTCGGATAAAGAGAGCCGCGGCGTTTTTTTGGGCGGCGTGGGCTTCATTTTGTATAGAATTCAGCCGAAAAAGCTGAAAAAATGCAGGATTTCCTGAATTCCTCGGATTCTCTTCCTTTTAAAGAAGAACCGTGATAGAATGAATTCTGTTCGCTTTTTGTGGAAAGGGGAGTCCGATGAAGCTTTTTGGAAAAAACAAGGAACTGCAGATGACCGAAGGCACGATCTGGAAGCTGCTGGTGCTGTTTTCCGTCCCGCTTCTGATCGGCAACCTGTTTCAGCAGCTCTATAATACGGTGGACAGCGTCGTCGTCGGCCGGTTTGTCGGCAAGGAGGCGCTGGCGGCGGTCGGCTCCACCGCCAACATCATCAACGTCCTGATCGGCTGTTCGAGCGGCCTCTCCACCGGCGCGAGCGTCGTTGTCGCGCAATATTTCGGAGCGAAGGACAAAAAAGGCGTCGAGGATGCCGTGCATACCGTCATGCTCTGTACGTTCGGCCTCTGCCTGATTTTTACGGCGATCGGGCTTTTGATGGTCAATCCGATGCTGCGGCTGATGGCGACGCCCTCCGATGTGTACGAGGACGCCCACACCTATCTGAGCATCTATTTTTCCGGAATTTCCTTCACGATGATTTATGACATGGGCGCCGGCATTCTGCGTGCGGTCGGCGATTCCCGGCGTCCGCTCTATTTTCTGATTGTCTCCTCCGTGCTCAATATTGCGCTCGATTTGGATTTCGTGCTCAATTACGGCATGGGCATCGCGGGCGCAGCATGGGCGACCGTGATCTCACAAGCGGTATCGGCCATGATGATTCTATTTTCCCTCACAAGGACGGATGCGATCTACCGCCTGCATTGGAGCCGCCTGAAGGTGGTTTGGCCGATCCTCAAAAAAGTGGTTCTCGTCGGCCTGCCTACGGCGTTTCGCATGATGATCACCTCCTTCTCCAACGTCTTTGTCATGTCCTATATCAACTTTTTCGGCTCGGCCTGCATGGCGGGCTGGTCCGTCTACGGAAAGATCGACCAGTTCATGTTCCTGCCGATGCAGAGCCTCGCGCTGAGCGTCACAACCTTTGTCGGCCAGAACCTCGGCGCAAACAACCTGAAACGGGCGAGAAAGGGCATCGGCGTGACAACAAAAATGGCGATCTTCGCGACGCTCGTGCTGATGGTTGTGATCGAGATCTTTGCGGAACCGGTGGTGAGGCTCTTCACCAACGATTCCGAAGTGGTGACATACGGCGTCCTCTTCTGCCGGATCGTCTCGCCGTTCTACTGTGTCTGCTGTGTCAATCAGGTGCTCGCCGGCGCACTCTGCGGAGCCGGGGACTCCATGACGCCGATGGTCTATATGCTTTCCACCTTCGTCGTGTTCCGCCAGATCTACCTTTTCGTGATTTCGCGCGTCTACAATACGGCGATCTTGGTTGTCATGGGCTACCCTGCGGCATGGGTGCTTTGCAGCCTGCTGATGTTCTGGTACTTTAAGAGCGGCCGCTGGGAGAGACGGGCAAGAAATATCACCGAATAAAAAAGAGATGCTCCGGCCCGCGCCGAAAAATCCGTCCGGCGGATACCTGCGAAATCCGCTGAAGCCGTTTGGAGTCACGGAGATAATGATCCCGGTTTGAAAATGACAATCCCTTGCGCCCGCGCCGAAAAATCCGTCCGGCGGATACCTGCGAAATCCGATGGAGCCGTTTGGAGCCACAGAGATAATGATCCCGGTTTAAAAACGATAAAACCGTCCGTTCCGCCGGAGAAGGGGCCGCTTCTTTCCGTTGGGGATCGGACAAAGCGCTCTGCGGCGGCGAAATGATCCGTGGCCGGCGCGCCTCTTTTAAAAAAACAAAAAAAGACCGGAGACAGAAATTTGTCTCCGGTCTTTTATAAAACTATTTAATAAGAATCGGGTTCGTCGGACGAGGAAACCCCGCTGCGGAGCTTTTCTCTCTGAAGGAGCCTTCTTTGTTTCTCTTTGCGCAGCCGGCGGTATTTGCGAATGTTGTGGCAGCGGACGCAGAATATGGCGGCGGCCAGAAGCAGGAGGGCGCCGAGCGGAACCGCCACCCAGCCCCACCAAGGGACGGAAGGCTTTTCCGCCTCCGGAGCGGGATCGGTCTCGGTCTCGATCGCGGTCTTCTCCGTGTCGGCGGGGACGGCGGACTCCTCCGGATAGCAGGTCAGAATATCGGAGCGCATGGCGGAATTCTCCGGCACCGTGAGCATAATATAGGGGTTGTCCGCGTCCGCTTCATGGGTATCGTCCACGGTGACGTCGGCGGCGGTGAGGCCGTCCGTCAGCAGCAGGCGGATGCTGACCGGATAGGTGTATTCGGCCGTGCCGTCGCTGCTTTCGATGCCGCCGGCATAGTTCAAAGTATAATCGACCCCGTAGAAATTCTCGAAGCAGTAGTCGAACAGGGCGATGGAATCCTTGTATTTATCGTATTTGCTGGTACTTTTCAGCGCCACGCAGATCAGCCGCACGCCGTCCTTTTCCGCGACCGTGACGATGGTGTGCTTGGCCTCTTCCGTCCAGCCGAGCTTTCCGCCGGTGGCATAATCATAGCCGAAGGCGCTGTTGTTTTCCGATCCGACGATCATCGCATGGTGGGTGCCCATCACACGGGACTCGGTCTGTTTGTTGGTCGGAGCGATCGTCCATTCCCATGCGTCGAAATAGGTCTCGAAGCCGTCGACCGTCAGCGCGTATTTTGTGATGAGGCAAAGGTCGTAGGCGGAGGTGTAATGGGCAGGATCCGGCATACCGGTCGGGTTGGTAAAATGGCTGTCCTCGCAGTGAAGCGCCGCGAGCCTCTCATTCATCTGCGCCACGAAGTCGTCGATCGAGCCGGCGGCCGCATCGGCAAGCCCCTGCGCGCAGTCGTTGGCGGATTCCACCATCGCGCCGTAGAGCAGATCCTCGACCTTGCAGGTCTCGCCCTCGGAGAAAGCGAGATGGGTGGAGCTATGGTCGTAGGTCGCCGCCTCTTTGGAGAATGTGTAGCTGTCCGACGGGCTCAGCACCTCAAGCGCCATCGCCGCGGTCAGAATTTTCGTCACGCTGGCGGGATACATCTCGGTATGTATATTTTTGCCGATCAACACTTGGCCGGTGTCCGCATCCATGACGCAATACGCCTCGGAGTAGGTGGAAGGCGGGGTGAGCGTATCCGCGTAGGCGGAGAGCGCCGGGAAAAGAAGAAAATACACGGAACACACCGCGCAGAGAAGTTTTTTCATGGAGATAGTCCTTTTCTGTTTGGATTTTATTTTTTTGTTTCAAACGTCCGTTTGAATAGGGGAGGCGTCCGAGAAAATTCATCTTATCCCATGCGTACAAGGCATCCCTTTCCGGCGCCTTTTTGCATTTTATCACATTTCTGTGATGCTTGTCACGGTAAAACGGCATCCGCGGAATATTTCATCTCATTTTTGCAGATACTATCGGCAAAATAAAGACAAGGAGCTGTTTTTTATGATGAACGCATTGGATAAGTTCGCCCTGACGCTGGTGATCATCGGCGCGATCAACTGGGGGCTGATCGGCCTGTTCCAGTTCGATCTGGTCGCGTGGCTGTTCGGCGGCGCGGCGATGTTGGTCAGCCGGATCATCTATACGCTGGTGGGGCTCGGCGGAATCTGGAGCATTTCCCTGCTCTTTAAAGATTATGAGCCGGGAACCGCATCCCAGGCGGGCTGACGATGCGGTTTTGAGTCGCCGTCCGTTTCCGATGAAGGAAAAACTCCACAAGATAAAAATACCAGCCGGTGAGGCTGGTATTTTTTCGTGACGGGCTGAAACTCAGCCGAATACTTTTTCGACGGTATCCCGGGCGATCATGATCTCCTCGTTGGTCGGGATGACCCATGCCTCGACTTTGCTCTCCGCGGTGGAGAACTTGCTCTCCTTGCGGCTGGCGTTTTTGTTGAGTTCCTCGCCGATAGAGAGGCCGAGGAATTCCATATCGGAGCAGATTTCGGAGCGGATGGCGTTGGCATTCTCGCCGATGCCGCCGGTAAAGATGATGGCGTCGATACCGCCCATGGCAGCCGCGTAGCCGCCGACAAATTTCTTGATCTGGTACGTAAACATATCCAGAGCGAGCTTCGCGCGTTCATTGCCTTCCGCGGCGGCGGCCTGAAGGTCGCGGCAGTCGTTGGAGATGCCGGAGATGCCGAGGAAGCCGGATTTCTTATTCATCAGGTTGGACATGTTTTCGGGGGTTATGTTTTCCTTGCTCATCACATAGGTGACGACGGAAGGATCGATGCCGCCGCAGCGGGTGCCCATGATAAAGCCGTCAAGCGGGGTGAGTCCCATGGAGGTGTCGAGGACCTTTCCGTCCTTGACCGCGGAGAGGCTGGAGCCGTTGCCGAGGTGGCAGATGACGAGCTTTGTGCCCTCCGGCTTTTTGCCGGTGATCTCAAAATAGCGCTTGGTGATATAGCGGTGACTGGTTCCGTGGAAGCCGTAGCGGCGGATGGAATATTTCTCATAGTACTCGTACGGAATGCCGAACATGTAGGCCTTCGGCGGCATGGTCTGATGGAAGGAGGTGTCGAAAACGGCGACCATCGGGACGCCTTTGCCGAAAACTTCTTGGCAGGCTTTCATGGCGACGGCCTGAGGTGGATTGTGCAGCGGGCCGAGGTCCTTGAATTTGACGCCGATATCCTCGATGACTTCGTCGGTGATCAGCGTGGAAGTCTTATATTTTTCGGAGCCGTGGAGCACGCGGTGTCCGATGGCTTTAATCTCGCCGATGTCGCCGACAACCTTGTTTTCTCCGGTG
>ERZ795048.2626-NODE-2626-length-14292-cov-10.482967_pt1 | contig 14292 bp, 12 predicted proteins | sample MGYA00375132_ERZ795048 | MGnify/ENA primary metagenome ERZ795048 (study PRJEB30177, sample SAMN05720225) | activated sludge metagenome | isolation source: Anaerobic digester | place: Hong Kong | collected 2014-12-17 ...
GGGCCCCGGGCGGGGTGTTCAACGTGGCCGTGGGGGAGAGCACCGACCTGCTGACCCTGATCGGTGCCCTGCGCGATCGCCTGGCCCAGGACGACCCGGCCATTGCGGCCATCGGTGTCGAGCATGTGGCGGAGCGCCCCGGTGACGTGCGCGATTCACTGGCCGACATCACGCGCACCCGGGAAGTGCTGGGGTACGCGCCTTCGCACGACCTGGCCTCCGGGCTTGACCGCGCCGTGCCCTGGTACCGGGAGCACTGGGGGTGAACGGTGCGGTCCGCGCCCCATTGTCCGATCTTAGCGCTCCATGCGGGTGGAATTCCTCGGTACCGGGACCAGTCAGGGCATTCCCGTGATCGGATGTTCCTGTCCGGTCTGTTCCAGCCAGGACCCGCGCGATGATCGCCTGCGGAGTTCCGTGCTGGTCCAGGCCTGCGGACGGACCCTGCTGATCGACGCGGGCCCCGACCTGCGACAACAGATGTTGCGCAGTGGAGTGCAGCGGTTGGACGCGGTCCTGCTTACCCATGAGCACATGGACCATGTAGGCGGCATCGACGAGCTCCGCTCCTTCAACTTCCTCCAAGGCCGGGCCATGGACATCCATGCCAACGAGGCCACCCGCTCCGCGGTGCGTACCATGTACCACTATGCGTTCGCGGAAAAGCGCTACCCGGGCGTGCCCCAGCTCGAACTGAAGGAGGTTCCCGACGGCCTCTTCCGGGTGCATGACGTTCCGGTGCTGCCGATCACGGTCATGCATCACTTCCTGCCCGTGCTCGGGTTCCGCATCGGTGGGTTCGCCTATGTCACCGATGCCAAGACCATTCCGGAGGCGGAACTGGACAAGTTGCGGGGAGCGGAGGTCCTGGTGCTGAACGCCCTGCGCAGGGAGGAGCACATCAGCCACCTGAACCTGAGCGAGGCGCTTGCCCTGGTCCGTGAACTGCGGCCGGTGCGGGCCTATTTCACCCACATCAGTCATCTGCTGGGCACCCATGCTGAACTGGAGGCGGAACTCCCGGAGGGGGTTTCCCTGGCCCATGATGGTCTGGTGCTGGAATTGCCCGAGCCCTGACAGGCGCCCAAGGAAAGGCGACGATGGGAATTGGTCCGATCGTCAGGAACAACGAACTTTCCTGTTCCTATCAACCCGTTGCGCCATGCAGATGAACAAGACACTCGGCCTGTTGGTCGCCGCTTTCTGTGCGATCCCTGCCGTGAACGCCACGTCCGGCGACCGGCCTCCCGCCAAGGAGGTCACCTTCATTGATGCCTCCCATCGTGCCCCTGACCTGCTCTGGCAGCAGGAACTGCGGGAAAGCCCTGCATGGCAGGCCTTCAAGGCCCGCAACGGGGCCTGGTACGTGGAGTACAACGAGGCCAGCCGGACACCGCACCGGGCGTATGGCAGACCCGTTGCCGTTGCCGGGAACGGCCCCGAGGAGCGTGCCCAGCATTTTCTTCAGCATGAACTGGCCGGATTCCGGCTGCCCGTGCAGGAACTTGAACTGAGCGCCGTGCATGCCACGGAGAAGTACACCTACGTACGCTACCGTCAACGCCATGCGGGCACCGAGCTGCTCTTCGCCCAGTACATGGTGAAATTGGACCAGCAGGGCCGCGTGGTCTCCTTTGGAAGCGACCTCTATGCCGATGTGCAGGTGGGCATGACGCCGGCCATCGGTGCCGGGGATGCGGCCAGCGTGGCCAGGGCAGGTCTCACCCAGGTGATCGACACCGAGGTGGATCCCGAGCTGCGCATCCTGCCCGTGCCGGTGTTCCGCGGGGCGGAGCATCATCTGGTCTATCAGGTGGTCGTGCGCACCCAGGAGGCGGAACAGCCTGGCCGGTATCTCTGCTGGGTGGATGCCCACGACGGGGAACTCCTATACCGGCAGGACCTGGTCGTGAACCATGCTCCCCCGCCGGTGAGCACCGACCTTACCCTGACCGGCAACGTGTACGAGGACAACCCCTACGTGGCTGCGGTGAACAGGCCGATGGCCCATGCGGAGGTCAGCATCAACGGACAGACCTTCCTCACGGATGAGCTGGGTTCGGTGAACACCGGCATCACCGGACCGGTCACCGCCACCTTCAGCCTGGAGGGGCCCTGGTCCACCGTGTTCACCAGCAACCTGACGCCCTCGTTCTCCCTGACGCTGCAGGATGGGGCCAACAGCGTGTCGTTCGACAACGACGCCAACATCCGGGAGCGAAGTGCCTTCTTCCACGTGAACATCGTGCACGACCATGTGAACACCTGGCTGCCCTCCTTCACGGGCATGGACTTCAGTCTTCCCACCAACGTGGACGTGGGCGGCAACTGCAATGCGTTCTACGACGGCAGCTCCATCAACTTCTATGCGGAAGGGAACGACTGTCAGAGCTATGCCCAGATCGCGGAAGTGGTGTACCATGAGTACGGTCACGGCATCAACGACAACTACTACCAGGACAACGGTTCCTTCTTCGTGAACGGTGCCATGAACGAGGGCTATGCGGACATCTGGGCGCTCTCCATCACCGAGGATCCGGTGCTGGCGGAAGGCAGCTCGCTCAGCGATCCGGACGATTACATCCGGCGGTATGATCAGGATCCCAAGGTGTATCCGCAGGACCTGGTGGGGCAGGTCCACGCGGACGGGGAGATCATCTGTGGGGCCTGGTGGGACTACTACGTGCTGATGGGCAACGACATGAACGCCATGATGACCCTGTTCACCGAGGCCTTCGCCGGACTGCAGGCGAACACGCCCAACGGCACCGAGGGGCAGGCCTACCGCGACGTGCTGATCGACGCGTTGCAGGCGGACGACAACGATGGCGACATCACCAACGGCACCCCGAACGGGAACGAGATCGTGGAAGCCTTCGCCATCCACGGGATCACCCTGATCAGCAATGCCGAACTGGACCACACGCCCATCGAGGCCACGGTGGAGAACCAGGGCCTGGTCATCAGCGCCGACCTCCAACTCACGTTCCCCTTCACCACCTACGTGAGCGATGTGGTGATGGGCTACGCGATCAACGATGATGCCACCTGGACCACCGTGCCCATGACCAACACGGGCGGGAACACCTGGGAGGCCACCATTCCCGGACAGCCTCAGGGTACCGTGGTGGCGTACTGGATGGGTGTGGAGGACATCTTCCAGCAACTGAGCGGAGTGCTGCCGATCGGTGCGGCGGAGGAAGATCCCAACCTGCCGTTCTACACCCTGGTCGGGTATGCGCTGCAGGCCACCGAGGATGGGGACGACAACAGTGAGCTTGGCAACTTCCTGCTGGGCCTGCCCACGGACAATGCGAGCACCGGGGAGTGGACCCTCACGATCCCGATCGGCTCCTTCGGAACACCGGGTGACCCCAGCACGATCGTGCAGACGGACGAGCAACACACCCCGGGTGGTGAGCTCTGTTTCGTGACCGGGAACGCGAGCAACTCCAGTGCGGCGCTGGGAGAGAACGACGTGGACGCCGGCACCACCACGCTGCTCTTCGAGGAGATCGACCTCGCGGGCTACGTGAACCCCACCATCACCTACTGGCGTTGGTACGTGAACAATCCGCCCAGTGGCGCCAATCCGAATGCCGACTGGTGGCAGGTGTACCTGAGCGATGACAATGGCCAGACCTGGGTGCCGGTGGAGGACACCCGCACCAGCGACCGCAGCTGGCGCCGCAAGGCCTTCCGCGTGCAGGACTACGTGTCCACCGGAGGGGTGGTGCAGATGAAGTTCCATGCCTCGGACAGCCTTCGCCCCGGCCAGAACCTGGATGGTGGCAGCCTGGTGGAGGCCGCTCTGGACGATGTGCAGCTTTGGGACAACGTGGGCGATGTGGGGATCGATGAACAGGAGCAGGCCATCGCGGCCGTGTTCCCGGACCCCGCCGACCAGCTGCTGAACGTGCGGATGGACCTGCCGCAGGCGCGCAACATCACGGTGCGCGTTACCGATCTCGGTGGGCGTGAGGTGCTGCGCAAGGCCTGGGGCAACCTGTCCGGCGAACAGCTGCGAACCTTGAACGTCGGGGGACTGGCCAACGGCAGTTACGTGCTGCAGCTCTTCTGGGAGGGCGGTCGCAGCGAGGCCCGCTTCCAGGTGGTGCGGTAAGCCTAACGATCACCGTGGAACGAAGGTCCCGGACCGCCTCGGCGGACGGGACCTTCGCTCTTCCTACGGCACGGCGAAGCGGGTGGTCCACCGTGCGGCACCGTCCTGCAGGCAGACCAGGTAGCACCCTGCGGGCAGTTGGCTCAGGACGGGCCGTACATCCCCCGTGGTGAGGGGATGCCTCATGATCGATCGTCCCTGGACATCAAGAACGAGCAATTCCTTCCAGGGGTGGTCCGGCGCACCGGGAAGGCCGAGCGTGCCGGGCATGGTCGGTGTTTCCTGCAAGGCCGTGGGAACGTTGCCGATCACCAGGTCCAGGATCTCCAGTTGGTCCAGTCCCCGGTCGTAGATGCGCACATCGTCCATCCAGCCGTAGTAGGGCACGCTGGCGTTGGGAAGGTTGGCCAGGCAGGCCGGTGCCTGCGGGTGGAAGCCGATGACGCCCGACTGCGGCGCGAAGGCCACCAGCGCCCCGTTGATGTAGATGCGCATCTCGGCCCCGTCGTACACCCCGGCCAGGTGGTACCAGGTGCCGGAGAACAAGCTGGCCGGAGGTGCCTGCAGTTCCACGGAGGAACCGGCGGCCTTCACCCGGAACACCACGGCGGTGGCGTTCACGATGCCGAGCGACCAGATGTGGTCCGAAGGTGAGTTGCCGGCGGTCTTCACCATCAGCGTGCGTTCCGACTGGCTCACCACGTCCGGTTTCACCCAACAGCTCAGGGTAAGCTTGTCACCCGGACCGGTGGTCAGGTCGCAGGGCCCCACCAAGGCGCGGGCGGTGTTGCCGTTGAAGCGCAGACTGCCTCCGAAGTGACCGCCCAGCGGTTCCCAGAAGGTGTTGCCCTGGACCTGACCGTGTGAACCGCCCTGGATGTCGAGTGCCACCGTGCCGCTGCTCTCGTCCAACGGCCAATGGTGTGCGGGAGCCTGGGCCTGCACCAGGACAGGCAGCATAAGGAGAGGGAGCAACGCGCGAAGCATGACCGGAAGGCCGTATGGGTGGCCTTGGAGGTGGTTACGCGGCACGGCCCAGGACGATCCGTTCTTTCGTCCGACGCTGGCTGGCTGTCGATGAAGGCGGCTCAGCGGCCTCCGGGGAAGAGGTCCCGGGACTTGCGCAGGTCCTGCAGGGAGATGGCCATGGCCGACCGCACGATCACGGATGCCTGAGGATGCAGCAGCAGGTCGTTGCGCACTTCGAGCTCGATGCCTGCGTAACCCGCCCCGAAGCGCTCCCGGAGCGCCTTGGTATGCCCATCCGAGGTGCCCTTGTAAGGTTGGTTCATCCGGATCCGCCAGCCCTTGGCCAGCTCCTGCATCCGGTCCTTCCAGGCCTTTGCGATGACCCGCTCCCGGCCATGCGCGGGGTCGTAGAGCAGGCCCACCTCCAGGTCGCGGGGCTTGCCGTCCAGCACCGGAGTGAAGGTGTGCACGGAGATGTGCAATACGGGATGGCCAGCTTTCAGGAAGCGCGCGATCCTCCTGGCCACAGCTTCGCGGAAGGGTCGGTAATACGTGGCCAGCACCTGCTCCCTTTCGGCAGGGCCAAGCACGCGGGAGTATTCGGAGAACAGCTTCGGATGCCCGGGTGATCGGTTCAGTTCCACCAACAGCCGCGTCACGGTAGCCGACCAGCCGGCATCCGCTTGGGGCAGCAAGGCCTCGTACAGGTCCAGTGCGCCTGGGTCCCAGCCGCGGTGGCTGTTCAGCATGTCCTGCGCGCCCCGGAACAGGTGCCGGTAGGCCTGAGGCACCTGGTTCCCGCCGTGCTCGCAGGTCAGCACCAGCTTCATGCGAAGAAGGTGTCGGCCTCCAAGTGGTCCGCCAGTTCCCGGTACACGGCCACAATGCGATCGCGGTCGGGCGTGTTCCCGGTGCAGGCCAGGATCCGTTCGGCCAGGCTGCCGTGCTCCAGGATCAGCGCGATGCCCTTCCGTGCGTCCGCGCTCAGGTCCTGTTGCACGGTGGTGGCCAGGTGCTCCCACATGGCGCCCGCGGTGGTGGTGCCATCCAGGCCCATCGCAGCCAGCAGGCCCGGGTGCGCGATCGGGGTGGCCCGTCCCGTGCGGATCACCTCAGTGAACACCGCGAGCAGTTCCTCTTCCGGCAGGTCCTTGAAGGCCTCCGGGTCGCCGAGCCGGCCTTCCACCAGGGCCTTGGCCACGGCCACCAGCACTTCGGCCACGGCCAGGTCCATCATCGGGCATTCCTGCAGGTCGATCACGCGCACCTCGATGGCGCCGCGGTCGAAACGGGCGATGGCGCCGCGCGAGTTGGCGAAGTGCCGGTCCATGACGCCCTCCGTATCGAAGGGCTTCAGCGCCGCCAGGATGGGTTCGAACACGACGCGGGTGTAGTCGGCACGGGTGTAGGCGCGCTCGGGGATCAACCGGCCCATCAGCTGGGGCAGGCGCTCCTGGTGGTGCAGGTAGGCCTGCATACGGCCGTCCAGCCAGCCGGTGGGCTGGCCGTCCAGCAGGGGGGAGCTGGCGGAAATGGCCGGGATCAGCGGCAGCAGCACCCGCAGGGCCGCATGCAGGCGCCCGAACTCCGCGTCGTCCTGGAACGGCAGGTTCAGGTGCATGCTCTGGAGGTTGCTCCAGCCGTGGCCCCGGCAGTCGAAGATGCGGTTGTACAGGGCGTACACCTCGTTGTGCTCGTGGGGCCAGATCACGGTCTCCGTGAAGGGGTCCATGAACGGATGCGCGGCCGTGGGAAGCAGCATGGCGTCCAGTACGGCGAGCTCCCGGTTGATGGCCTTCACCTCACTATGGAACAGCCCCCGGAAACGCGGGATGTCCGGCGTGGGCCGCGCGGTCTTCAGTTCCACGACGTGGGCCACCAGCTCGTTGCTCCATTCCACCTCGCCGCGCTCCACGTCGGAGGTGATGGCGCCGGTGACGCGTTCGAAGAGCCGGTCCACGATGGGGCGGACCTGGAGCGTGGTCCGGTCCACCACCATGTACTCCAGCTCGATGCCGGTGACCTGAAAAAGCGAGTAGGGGGGCTTCATGCGTGCTTGCCGATGCGTTGTTCCACCTGGCGGAGCAGGTAGCCGATGATGTGGCGGTAGAGCTCGTCGCCCAGCACCACGTCCTCCACGCCGTGGTCGATGTTGGGGCATTCGTTCACCTCGATCACGCAGGTGCGGCCGCCGACGTCCTTCAGGTCCACGCCGAAAAGGCCGGGCGCGCCGATGGCCTTCACGGCCTTCAGGGCGGCGTCCACCACCTGCGGCGGGGCCTGCTCCACGGGCAGGGTCTCGAAGTCGCCGGTCTGGTCGCCCACGGAGCTGCTGCCCCAGTTGTAGATCTGCCAGTGGCCCCGCGCCATGAAGTACTTGCAGGCGTAGAGCGGCTTTCCGTCCAGCACGCCGATGCGCCAGTCGTAGTCGGTGGGGATGTACTCCTGCGCGATGGCCAGGTCGCTCTCCTCCAGGATGGCGTCCAGCTTCTCGTTCAGTTCACGCGCGGTGGAGGCCTTGGTGACGCCCACGCTGAAGGTGCTGTCCGGCAGCTTCAACACCACCGGCAGGCCCAATCGTTCCACCACCTGGTCGCGGTTATCGGCATGTACGATCATGGTCCCGGGCGTGGGGATGCCGGCCGCGGCCAGTACCTCGGCCAGGTACACCTTGTTGTTGCACTTCAGGATGGCCTCGGGTGCATCGATCACGGCGATGCCTTCGGCACGGGCCCGGCTGGCGAACCGGTAGGTGTGGTGGTCCACGTGCGTGTTCTCGCGGATCAGCAGGGCGTCATACTCGCCCACCCGGTCCAGGTCGCCCGGTCCGATCACTTCCACGGCGAAGCCAAGCGCCGTGGCGGCCTGCCGGAACTTGACGATGGCCCGCTGGTTGCTGGGCTTGGCCTTGTCGTCCGGGTTCACCAGGATGGCCAGATCGTACTTGCTGGTGTCCGCCCGGGTGCTGTCGTAGCGCTTCTTGCTGAAGTACCGTTCGGCGAACACCTCCAGGTCCTCGTGGTGCTCCTCGGGGATCTCCTGGTAGGGGATGGTGCGCATGGTGCGCAGTTCCCACTTCTCCCCGCGCACGAAACGGGCCCGCAGCAGCGGCGCCTGGAACACCAGGTACAGTTCGTGCGCCAGCCGGTCGTACTTCGGGTCCACGTTGCGGCCGAAGTACACGCTCAGGGTGAACTGGTCCTCCTCCACATCGGCCAGGGTGCTCTGCACCAGCCCGTCCAGGTCGCGGGAGAGCACCTTCACCAGGCTGGGCGAGCGCATGTCCAGGATGGAGCGCACGCTGGGGATCACCTTCTGCCCGCGGGCTTCGGCCAGCAGGCTCACGTAGTAGCCGCGCGACTGGTAGCTGTAGGACCGCGACAGGTTGAAGATCCGCACGTTCTTCAGCTTGCTGTACGCCGGATCGGTCAGGTAGTCGCGCGAGGCGACCAGTTCCACGCCCGGTACGTGCAGGTCCCAGCGGCGCGGGTCGCCGACCACGATCAGTTTTCTCATAGGGGTTCCTTGGAAAGGATCAAGAGGTTCGCATCGTAGGTCATCACGCCCAACAGGATGGCACGGATCACGCGGTCCACGGGCTCCTCGTAGTGGTGCGCCACGCCCAGGGGGTTGTCCTGGAAGGGGTCGGCCACCTGCACCAGGTCGCCCTTCATGCCGTGCAGCACCACGAAGTGCCCCGTGGGCGTGCCCCGCAGGTCGTCGTGCACCAGCCGCCCCTGGGAGTCCTCCCGCTCGCGCATGCTGCGGTACAGGTAGGTGGCGCTGAGGCCGGTGAGGACGGGCAGGTCGCGGTCCAGGTAACGCTTCAGCAGCTTCCGGTCCAGGTCCTGGAAGTCCAGTTCGCCGCCCAGGTCCAGGAACTTCGCGTAAGCCTCGCAGGCCACCCGCAGCTTCTTGCCGCGCTTGTGGCGCAGCTGTTCCACGATCCGGCGGCGCACCTCCTGCCTGGGCAGCTGGTCCCAGGTGGGGTCCAGCACCCGCAGGTTGTAGCTGTGGATGCGGGCGTTCAGGCCGTGTTGAAGCGCGTGGATGCCCAGCAGCACGGCCAGGGTGCCGCCTTCCTGCAGGGAGGTCACCTCCTTCAGGATGCGTTCCAGGGGCAGGTCGAAGCCGAAATGCCGGTACACCGCATGCAGCGCGGTGGGGCCGCACGAGCTGTCGTCCGGCTGGGGGAGGATGTGGAATTCACCCACCTGTTCGGGGAGGCCCGGAGGCCTTCCGGCTGCAAAGGTGAGGAGCGGCACGATCCGTGATCGCGCTGTCGAAAACTATTCAGTGCTGGAACGCGCTCCGAGGCCGGAACAGCCGGGGCACTTCACGCTCCGCATCGAAGGCCATCACGCTGCCGGGGTTCAGGCTGCTGGTCACCACGAAACCGTCGCGCCAGGGGAACACCTCCACCACGATCGGGTCCGTCCGGTCCACATCATCGATCTCCAGCCTGTAGGCAGGCGACAGGCCGGTGATGTCGGCATCGTCGGCGAAATGCATGGCCTGCGCGCCACTGAGGCTCTCGAGGTAGCGCCCCAACCGGTACTGGTCTGCGGCCTTCCCATCAATGGTCCATCCTTCCGGACCGAGTTCCATCACGTATCCGGTGTCCGATGGGAAGGTGTAGGTGAGGCGCCGGAAGCCGACCGTGTCGCCACGGACCAGGTGGTGCGGCCGCCATTCGTTCAGGATCCTGTCCGCCAACATCTGCAGGGTGCCCGGCGTGGCGAACACGTCCTTCTCCCCGGGCACGTGCACGAAGGTCCATGCACCCTCCTCGCCGGGAGCGAAGGTGCTCCGGCCGATGTCCAGCTGAACGGGATCGCCGTTCACCAGCCGGAACTCGGCCCGGTTGCGCAGGCTGTCGGTGAGCTCATGCCGTTCGCCCACGAGCTTGATGCCGCCTACCATGCGCTTGGCACGCAGCCCGGTGAACGGACCCAGGAACGTGCGCACCAGCTCATCATCGGCGGGCCGCAGGGTGTCTCCGTGCTGCACGGTCCATCCGGCCGGCGTGCGCTCGAAACGCAGCTCGTCACCGCCTGCACGTCGGGGATGCAGGCTGAAGGAGACCACTGCGGTGGTGTCCACCTGCACCACGTACTCCCGGAACGTGCGGTCCTTGGCACGCAGACTATACCGGTCCGCCAGCAGGTACAGGCCGGCGAGCACCACCACCACCAGCAACAGCGCTTTGGTGCCGACCTTATTGAACATGGCCCGGTACGCTTCGCCGCCTGCGTTGCCGCCGTCGCCACTGCCAGCGCAGCAGACCGTAGCCCAGCACCAGCAGTATGGGCAGCAACAGGTTCATGAGCTTGATGGTGAGGCGCCGCCCGTCGCCCAGTTCACGGAGCGGGCGGTAGGCCGTGCCTTTCGTACGCAGTTCGATCAACCCCGTGCGGTCGCTCACCCAGTCGATGGTGTTCACCAGCAGGTTCACGTTGTCCGGGTTCAATTGCTGCATGCGCTGTCCGCTGCCGTTCACCGCGAAGGTGCCGTTGGTGAACACCGCGAGCCGCCCACCTGCTCCGTTCTCCGGTTCCACGGTGGCGGCCACCACCTGGGCGGGACCTGCCAGGTCAGCGTCCGTCCATGGCTTCTGCAGGTCGATCACGTGAGGCAGCTCCAGTTCGGTGGAACGCGGGGAGGTGGTCAGCATCGGCCGGTAGGTGCCGGTGCCTTCACCCGACGGATGCAAGGGCGTGCAGAACTGCAACAGCACCGCGTCCAGGCCATCCACCGCGGGGTGGCCCTCGGGCTGCGCGAACAGCGGGAAGTAGGGGAAGGAGACGGGTGTCTGCAGACTGAACTGGCCCCGTTGCTGCATGATGCTCACCGTACCGCAGCTCGCGTCCGCCATCACGGTGTTGCCCACCTCCACGCCATGCCTCCGCAGCCAGGTGTTCAGGCCCACGTCCCGGGTGCGCAGCACCGGTTCGTTCGCCAGGTCGCTGGCCACGGGGCCGTAGGCGACCACCAGGCCCTTTCCACGCGCCAGAGCGTCATCCATCCAATGCAGGTGCGCCGGGGGGATCGAGTCCTTCGGGTCCAGCATCACCAGCATGTCGAACCGGTCGTAGACGGGCAGGGTGTCCAGGAAGGTGAAGTGCTCCACGTGGTAGAGCGCGTTCAGTTCCTGAAGGGCCTGCGGCATCGCGTTCATGGAAGGCTCGCCGTGCCCCTGCACGAAACCGATCGTCGGTTTCCGGGTGGTGCTCACCTGCTTGATGCTGCGTGACAGCATCCATTCCATCCCTTCCAGGTCCTGCACCACGGGGATCACGGCCTTGTCCTCTTCGTGTTTCACCACGGCGCCCATGAAGGCCCTCAGTTGCTCGGCCTTGTCCTTCTCGCGCACGCTCACCAGCACCGGACGCACCCCCTCGCGCACGGCCTCGTTCTCCAGGGCCTCGTCCCCGGACGGGTCCACGAACTCGAAGTTCACCCGGCCGTCGGACCGCTGATTGTACTCCACCAACAGGTCATGGAAGGCGCTTTTGGTGCGTTCCAGGTCGGGCGGCAGGTCCTCGGTGAAGTAGGCCGTCACGGTCACCGCCGTCGGCAGGTCGTCCAGAATGCGCTGGGTGGCGTTGCCCAGGGTGTAGCGGTCGTCGTCGGTCAGGTCCCAACGGAAGCCCAGCTTCTGGCCCACGAGGTTCACCAGCACGACCACGGCCAGCAGCAGGACAAGGAACCGATAGATGGAGCCGCGCGTCCTCATGAGCCCTTCAGACCGCGTTTCGCCAGGTTGATCTCGGCCGCCGTGAGCCCCAACACCACCACGCTCAGGAAGTAGAGCAGGTCCCGGCTGTCCACCACGCCGCGCCCCATGCTCTGGAAGTGCTGCGGGGTGCCCAGGAACTCCAGCACGCTGCCCGCCACCCCTGTGAAGTTGCCGGCGATGAAGGGCAGCAACAGGTGCAGGCAGGTGTTGATGGTGAGCGCCACCAGGAAGGCGACGATCTGGTTGTCGGTGATGCTGCTGGCATAGACACCGATGCTCACGTACGCCGCACCCAGCAGGAAGAGCGCCAGGTAGCCGCTCCATGCCGCGCCGTGGTCCATGTCGCCCAGCCAGGCCACCGTCAGGTAGTAGGGCAGGGTGCAGGCCAATGCGATGGCGATCAGCAGCAGGCTGGCCCAGAACTTCCCGAGCACCACCTGCCAGTCGCTCACCGAGCGGCTCAGCAGCAGGTCCAGGGTGCCGGAGCGCCGTTCCTCGGCCAGCGTGCGCATGGTCAGCGCCGGCACGAAGAGGTAGAGCGCCCAGTAGGCGATGCCGAAGAAGGCCTGCAGGTCCGCCTGCCCACGCAGGAACACGTCGGATCCCAGCATCCAGGTGAAGATGCCGGATACGCCGAGGAACACGACCAGCAGGATGTAGGCGATCAGGCTGTCGAAGAACGAGGCCAGTTCCCGCCGGGCGATGGTCCAGGTCCTGCTCATCTCAGTTCAGCGTCAGGCCGCGGAACACGTCCTCCAGGCGCGTCTCCACGGGCGTCAGTTCGGTCAGGGTCCAGTTCTGCTGGGCGCACAGGCGGAACACATCCCCGGCAGGGCGGGCTCCCGTGGCACAGGCCAGCTCGTAGGCGTTGCCACCTTGGAGGGCGCGCACCTCCTCCACGCCGGGCACGCCGCGCAGGGCTTCGGCAGCACTCTCGGGCACCGGTTCCAGCTTCACCCGCAGGATGTCGCGCCCCTGGGCCTGGCGGCGCAGGGTGGCGGCGTCGCCGTCGGCCACGATGCGGCCCTTGTTGATGATCAGGATCCGGTCGCAGGTGGCCTCCACCTCCGGCAGGATGTGCGTGCTGAAGATCACGGTCTTGCTGCGCCCCACTTCGCGGATCAACTCGCGGATCTCCACGATCTGGTTGGGGTCCAGGCCGGTGGTGGGCTCGTCCAGGATCAGCACGTCGGGGTCGTGCACCAGGGCCTGCGCCAGGCCCACGCGCTGCCGGTAGCCCTTGCTCAGCTCGCCGATGCGCTTGTGCTTCTCGGGGTCCAGCCCGCACACCCGCACCATCTCGGCCACGCGCTCGCCGATGCGGCCCTCCGGCATGCCCTGTACCCGCGCGGCGAAGACCAGGAAGTCGATCACCGGCATCTCCAGGTACAGGGGGTTGTTCTCCGGCAGATAGCCGATCCGCTGCCGCACGGCCTCGGGCTCCTTCAGCACCGAGCGACCCGCCACCAGCATGCTGCCGGAATCCGGCGCCACCAGCCCGCAGAGCATCTTCATGGTGGTGGTCTTGCCCGCGCCATTGGGGCCCAGGAAGCCCAGCACCTCGCCAGCCTTCACCTCGAAGCTGATGTCGTCCACGGCGGCCTGTTCGCCGTAGCGTTTCGTCAGGTGTTCAATGCGGACCTCCATGGCAGCAACGGGCCCGAAGATATCGGGACCGCCCCGGGGGGCTCGGGCACCACCGTGTAAAAATCTGTTAACGCACGCTCAGCGTTGGGCCCTTCCCTGGGGCTTCAGCAGCCCGCTCACGTCCAGCACGGCGCGCTCGGTCACCGCGTAGGTGCGGTCGTCCACGGTGGGGCGCTGCAGGTGCAGCCCCGTGGCCATGCCGAAGGCCGGCAACAGCGCCTGCTGCGGACCGAAGCGGAAGCAGGGGAGGCGCATGCTCTGCCCGCCCAGCCCGCTGAGTCGCACGCCGGGGTGTACATGCCCCGCGATCACGTAGCAGCCCGGCCGTTCCGCAGGCTCGTGGGTGAACACGAAGGGACCGGCCTCCACGGTATCGTCGTGCAGGGTGAGGCCCGCCTCGCGGTAGTGGCGGTGGGCCAGGATGTCGTGGTTGCCGGGCACCAGCTCCACGGGGATGCCCAGCTGCTTCACCCAGGCGGCGAAGGGCGCCCAGCGGTGGTTGTGTACGCTGTGGAAGAGGTCGCCCAGCACCACCAGCCGCTCGGGACGGAACGCGGTCACCAGTCCCTCCAGCCGCTGCAGCACACGGTCGTCGTGGCCTTCCGGCAACGCGGCGCCCGCCCGGCGGAAGTGCGCGGCCTTGCCCAGGTGCAGATCGCTCACCAGCAGCCACTGTAGCCGCGGCCAGTACAGCGCCCGGTGCGGGTGCAGCACCAGGTCCTCGCCGAGCAGCTTGTGGGAAACCGTGAGCATGGGGGTGTTCCAAAGATGGGGCGGAAGGGAGTGTTCTCCGAAGGAAGGAGCGCGAGGGCAC
>ERZ795048.2629-NODE-2629-length-14282-cov-18.139031_pt1 | contig 14282 bp, 5 predicted proteins | sample MGYA00375132_ERZ795048 | MGnify/ENA primary metagenome ERZ795048 (study PRJEB30177, sample SAMN05720225) | activated sludge metagenome | isolation source: Anaerobic digester | place: Hong Kong | collected 2014-12-17 ...
GGCATCAGTGATGGCCACTTCCATCTCGGCAAAGCCGAAATAATCGTCAAAAACGGCGATGCGAGAATGGCAAGTGACAACTCCAGGGCAGGATCGACCGTGAACCCGTTTAAGGCGATGATGAATTTTTGTAAATTCACCGGATTGTCGGTGGAAAAAGCTTCAGCATACATGTCCACCCATCAGGCACACCTGCTCGGATTCGATGATTGCATCGGCCAGATCAAGGAAGGATGCCGGGCCGATTTTCTGTTGATTGAAGATTGTCGACTGGCTTGCACATACGTCGGTGGCATCAGAATATAACCAAAACTTCCGTTAATCGGAAGTTTTTTCATACAAAAACAGTGACAAATGGCCAATTGATGTCGCTTTTTTTGTTTTCGCCCTTGATAAAATAAGCGTTTGGACCGATAATATTATTTGATATGCGGTAATTTCAACTTTAATTGTTTTTGGCCTTTTTTGGCGGTATTTCTCGATTTCAGGTATCCTTTTTTTTCATACCGGAACGGGACCTTTCTGCCGTTGCTTTTCCATTGGGATCAACGCCCTATCCGGGCTAGCAGGACATATTATACATAAAGGAGAAAGTTATCGATGGAAAACCTGGCTACAATCACGCCGAAAAAATTGACTTTCGGCAAAAAGATTCGTTTCGGGATCGGCGATTTCGGCATGTCCGTTATCATCGCCTGTCTCCAGTTTTATATGCTTTTCTATTATACCGATGTTGTCGGCATCGATCCGGCCGTCGCCGGTTCGGCTGTCTTAGTCGGAAAAATCACTTGGGACATGATCAACGATGTTCTATTCGGTTATCTGGTCGACAAAACCAAATCGAGATGGGGACGCAGACGGCCCTATCTAATGTTCGGGGCTATCCCGCTCGCCCTTTCTTTCTGGTTGTTATTGTCGCTGCCAAGCGCAACCGAGATGAGCAATCTCGGCGGTTTCTTCGCCATTCTGGGAACATTCATCGTCTATGATTCTTTTGGAACTCTGGTCAACACATCCTATTCGGCAATGACGGCCGAACTCACGACCGATTACGATGAAAGAACCAGCCTGGCTACCACCAGGATGGTATTCAACGTCATCGGTTACATTCTGGGCGCCGGCGTGACCACCATTCTCGCCGTCACGCTTCAGAACATGTATTCCATTACCTTGTTAAAAGCTTGGAGCTATACCGGTCTCATCTTCGGTATTTTCGCTGCCATCACCATCATGATCCCCGGATTTTCCAAGGATCTGAAACCGGTGGTCGACGCCGAGCCGACCAAGATGCCGCCGATATCGGCCATGCTCAGCACACTAAAAAACAAACCGTTTGTCAAGTTTGTAACGGTCAATGCGATCATGAGCGCGGCTTTTACCCTTGTCACGACGATGTTGCCATATTTTTTGAAATATCAATTAGTAATGGACGAATTTGGACAATCCATGGTGATGCTTCTGATGCTTGTGACCCTGGGACTTTGTTTGATTCCTTGTAAAAAATTGGCAGATCATATCGGTAAAGCAAAAACATATGCCGTCGGTCTGATGATCGCCTGCGTCGCCTTGTCGGTCGCCTTCTTCTTGCCGCATACGACTTCATCGATCATTTTCGGGGTCGCCATCGTCGCCGGCATCGGATTTTCCAGTCAGTGGGTATGCCCGCACTCGATGATGCCTGATGTCATCGAGTACGACGAACTGGAAACCGGCGAACGCCGCGAAGGCATCTATTACGGAATGTGGGGACTGCTGACCAAGATCACCGGCGCTTTGGGAAGCGCCATGTGCGGATGGGGGCTTAAACTCTTCCAATACAACGCCAATCTTACCGAGCAATCGTCCCTGGCATTGTTCGGAATCCGGCTTTTGTTCACGATCATGCCGGTCATCTTCTTGCTTATCTGCATGCCATTGCTTTTCAAATATCCGATCAACAGCAAGACCCACGCCGAACTGATGGAAAAGCTGGCCGCCAAACGAGCCGGTGATTCAAATTGAAGGTAGTCGTTATCGGAGCCGGACTTTCCGGTCTTACATCCGCCGCTTTTATGGCCAAAGCAGGCCATGATGTCGCGGTTTACGAACAAAACGGTTTTATCGGAGGCGTTGCCTCCCTCATTTCCAAAAACGGCTACAGCTGGGAACAAGGTCCCTTGCTTTTAGGGGACATGTTGCCGGGTGAATCTGTGTACCAACTGCTTAAACGCCTCGGAATAACCTTGCAGGTATGGCAGGAGGAAAGAGGCATCGTCTTACCGGATTACGATATGTGGCACCCCGACGATTACCAGGGGCCATACTGGCGGAAAGATAGGCTTAAGTCCCTGTTCCCGGATGAATCCGAGGGGATCGATGCATATTACGATTTCTATGACAATATGACCGCTTTAATGCGTATAGCCTTAGAAAAGCCTTCAATCGCTCAAAAAGTCAGATTAATCAGAACATTTTCCAAAGTAAAAAAATATAAGGACATGAATGCCCAGGAACTGATGGACACCTTCTTCAAAAGCCCGAAAATAAAGGCGCTTTTTACCGGCATTCTCGCTGATGTCTGCGTCAAACCAAGCGAATTCATGGCTTTGGGCGTTCCGATGTTCAATATCGAAACAGCTTTCGAAAAACGGATCCCGCTTTGCGAAAACGGCAAAAAAATCCGTAACGGTTATGTCTATGTCAAAGGTAGCGTCAACAAAATCGCGACAGAGCTTGCGAGAGTCATCGAAGCATTCAATGGCAAGATCTATACAAACGAAACCGTGACGAAAATCAATGTAGGACCAAACGGAGTAACCGGAGTCAACCTTTCGGGAAACAAAACGGCCGAGGCCGACATAATCATCGCCTCCGGCGGAGCGAATGAATTGTTCAGGGATCTTCTAGGAGAAAATCATCTTGATAACGAATACAAAAACATTCTTTCGGCATTTAAACCGATGGACTCCGTTTTCATGGTCCATTTGGGAGTCGACACAAACCCGCTCAAATACCAAAAGACCGCTCTTTGCTACTACTACGGCTCGTATGATATCGAAGGCGCCATCGATCGTATCAGAAATGGTATCTATCATGAAGGCAAAGATGGATTCCTGATTTACGTTCCTTCGATCGCCAACCCGGAAATGGCCCCGGATGGCCATTATGCAGTAACAATCTACACTGTCGCTCCCGACACCTTGAAAACAGGAATCTGGGAAACTCTCAAGAATGAATACGCCGACAAACTGATTGGTTTGGCATCGGAAAGAATACCTTCACTGAAAGACCACATCAACGAGAAGGTCATAGTGACGCCAATCGATTTTCGTAGGCTGACCCATCTTCACAAATCAGCTTTCGGAGGCTTGGTGCCATTATGGGGCGTGAAGAACCCGCCTCACAAAACCCCGGTGAAAAATCTTTATTTTGTCGGACAGCAAAGCGAGAACATGGGTGGTGTCGGAGCTGTTATGTTAGGCGCTGAAATCACTGCGAATCTGGCATTAAAAGAAAACCGGAAAGAAAGAAGGAAATGATTATGAACGATTATGATATCATCGTCGTCGGAATGGCGACCACCGGAAGCTATTTTGCAAGAAAGATGGCGGAAAAGGGCTATAGGGTACTGGTGATCGACAAATTGCCAGAAGAAAAGGTCGGATGTAAATACGATATTGTTCACATGCTGAAAAGCGATTTCGACCGCTTCGGTTTGCCGAAACCGGAAAAAGGAGACGACTTTGCCTTTGAATTCACGGGCGGGATCACTTACTCCGCTTTTGGAAATTATCCGAAGGAAGGATATGGAACTACCGTCGGCATGCATCTTCACAACTATACTTTGCATTTGAACCGCTGGGCCGCTGAAGCTGGTGTCAGTCTTTCTTACGAAACCGAATTCAACGGGATTTTATGGCGCAAGGACAAAATCGCCGGTGTTAAAATTCACCGAAACGGGAAGGCGGAAACCCTGACTGCGTCGCTTGTCGTCGACGCTTCCGGAATTCCTTCGGTTGTGCGCGAAAAACTTCCCGCCTCTTCTTTCGTTGAAAATTTCGTCATCAAACCGGAAGAAATGTTTTATGTGATTCTGCATTATGTCAAATACAAGAACAAAGAAGACTTTGTCAAAGTAAGCCGGGGTTGGCTTTACTACAAGACCTGGGAAGCTCCCGAAGCCGACCCGGAAGGAGCTATCTTAGGCATTGGAGCCATTCGCAGTTATGCGGAAGGCGAAAAGATCTACAAGGAATTCATCGGATCGATCCAACTGCCAGAGTATGAGAATAAGTACGTCGAAAAAGGGCGGACGCCGTTCAGACGCGCACCTTATTCGTTTGTCGACGAAAATTTCCTTGTTTTGGGCGACGCCGCATGTGTTAACAAGCCTTATAACGGCGAAGGCATCACCGCCAGCATGATCCACTGCGATATCGCGGTAAGGGTGATAGACGAACTCTTGAAAGCGAACAAACCGCTTACTGTTGCCAATATGTGGCCCATCAACAAATCCTATTACTCCGGCCTGGGAAAAATATATGCCGGCATGAGAGCTACACTTGTCGGAGCCATAGCGACCAACAAAAAGGAAAACGAATACTTCTTCAAAAAGGATATCATCTTCTCCGCCAAATCGTTTGCGAACATGGGAGATGACTTACCGATCAAGTATTCCGGAGGCGAACTTTTCGTAATGATCATGAAAATCGTCTGGGGCATCATGACTTTCAAACTTCGGTTTAAAACGATCAAGTCCCTTCTTAACGGCATGAAGTCTGGCGACAAGATCAGCGCTTTATATGACAGATATCCCGAGACTACGGAAGGTTTTGCCGTATGGAAGGAAGAAGCCGACAAGTTATGGAAATCTTCTGGTAGCATAGCTGACGTGAAATACGATTGAATCTCATAACGAAACAAACAGGGACCCGTAAAACGGATCCCTGTTTTCTTATTATATGAAGTTTGTCATTCGGATTGGTTTTGAAGACGCATCGAGGCGGTATGATTCTTGACAACACAAATACCGTCATAAGCAAGTTTGTTTTCCGGTATCACCACATGGCTTACGTTGATGACTGTTACGCCATCAAGGGCAAGCAGGGTCTTCTCGATCTTCTTCGCCCTGTCGTAGTCCAGACTGGCGAAAGCCTCATCCAGGAAAATGATCTGTGCTTTGTTTAGAAGTCCTCTGGCGATCGCAATCCGGCTTTTTTCGCCACCGGATATGTTCTTTCCGTTGTCGTAGATCATGTAATCTAATCCCTCGGGATTGCTGTCAATGAATGTGTCGAGCCCGGCTTTTTTGACGGCATCGCCGATTTCTTCCTCAGAGTAATCTTTGAAAAGAGTCAAGTTGTTTCTGATCGTATCTTCAAATAGGAAAATTGTCTGTTCGATATTGGCAATTTTGGAGAAATATTCCTTCTTTAGAATATCCGACAGATTATTGCCGTCGATTTCGATGATGCCTTCTTGCGGATCGAAATATTTCCTGAGCATTCTCAATAGCGTTGATTTCCCGCCTCCGGACGGACCGATCACAAGGTATTTCCTGCCTTTTTCGAATGTCAGATCGACATGGCTTACAACCGGATTATCCTCGTATGCGAATGCCACGTTTTTAAAAGTGATTTCATGTTCGAATTTGTTGAAAGGCAAGGTTTCTTCATGATTGTTTTTCTGTTCCAGTGTTTTATCTATCCGGATGAAAATGGCCCTTACGGAACGGAATTTGGGAATTGCCTCGGCAACCGAGAACATCGGGTTCACCAGATTGCCGAAGTTATTGATTATAATGATGATTCCGGCAAATGTCACGGTTCCGATCATCGTCATCCATACCGCGAACAGGGACATTCCGATGAAGATCGACATACCTATCGCATTTTGGGCGGAGAAGACAAAACTCATCAACTTGTCGATGATATAACGCTTTTGCTGGACCTTTTCGCTCTTATCATAGAAATTCTTCCTGATTCTGGTTTCCAAATTGTTGTTTTTGATAATGCTGAAAGCGGAAAGAACTTCCTTGACGAACGAGTTGTATTCTGCATACAGGACGCTTCTTTCGGTATTATGTTTCTTCACCGGCTTTTCGATGAAGATTGTCAGGCTTCCGTTGATTAAGACAATGCCGATACCGACCAGTAAGATAAGCGGACTGATGATGGAAAAAATAATGATGGCCGACGCAAATCTGATCAGATTAACGACGATTTCCATGATTTGCGAGATATAATCGGTTTCGATAATGGCAAAATCATTGGTGACAGCGGACAGATAAGCCGCATTGTTCTCTTTTTGGAATTCGGCAATATCCTTGCCGAAAACCGCTGCGATGTAATCCGATTTCATTTTTGTAACGGTTTTTTTGGTGAAAGTGATCGAAGCATAACTTGACAGGATATCCATCGGATATACCAAAGCCAGGAAAACGAAAAGCCAAATCGTGTTGTTCCAGAAAGCCGTCCAGTCGTTATCTATGGCGGCATTCATCACATCGAGCATTTTCAGGCTCATTTTGATATTCAGGAAAGCATAGACAATCCAGGGCGGAATTACATAAAATAATCCGGAAAAATATCGCCATCTCTTTTTCATGCGGCATTCACCCCCTGGAAGTATTCTCTTGCCGGATACTGGGTTATGTACCCGTCGATAAGTTCAAGCACGTAATCGTAGTTTTCGCTGATTCCTTCATAATAGCGGTGACTGATGGCGACAACCGTCGCCTTCAGATCAAGAATAGTCTCTTCTATTGCCCTTCCGAGTTCTTCGTTCAATGATGCGGTAGCTTCGTCGATAAACAGCAAATCGGCATTTTTGGCCAAAGCTCTGGCAATGGAAATCCTTTGACGTTCGCCTCCGGAAAGATTCTTTCCATTTTCCATTATCTGAGTATCCAAGCCGTCTTCCAAGGATTTTGTGAACTCAGACAAACCGGAAAGTTCAATCACTTTCTCGACCTTTTCTTTCGGAATCGGTTTAAACAAGGTTATATTGTCATACAACGATGCTTCGAACAGAAAGACATCCTGATAGATATAAGATACCTCTTTGTTAAGGGAAGCCGTTTTGATCGTTTTGTAGTCGACGCCATCGACTTCGATTTTTCCGTCATAGTCGTCATAAGCCATGGAAAGCAATTTGATGAGCGTAGTCTTCCCGGCTCCGCTTGGGCCTCGCAACAGATATTTTTTGCCTTTTTCGATCGTGAAATCAACATGACGGAAAACTTGTTTGGATTCATATGCGAAGCTCAATCCGTCAACGGCTATCTTGTTATGGAAGATATATTCGTTGGGGTGGGTTGATACCTCATCGACACTTTCTTCTTTTTTTGTGATTTTCCGGTAAATCGCATCCGAGGATTTCAAAACATTGAAAAACGGGAATACCTGCATGAGCGGGAATATCGCCTGCGATGCGAGTTGGATAATCAGGGCCAACCTTCCGTATCCGATCGTCATCCCGGTCGAAGACATCAGAAAGATAAGCAATCCGATCATAACAAATGATCCCACGGCATCGTTAGTCCGGTTTTGCAAAATAGTGAAAAAGGAATAATGGGCCTTTTTCTTCTCCAAAGTGGAAACCTGAGCCCTGGCTTTCTCTAGAAATTTCTTTTCGATATTGTTGAGTTTAAGAATTTCGAGGCCGTTGAATGTATTCGCAACCGCAACGGTGAAACGCTCGTTTTCCGTGGATTTTTCTTCTTGCAGACGAACAGTCTTTTTTTCATAAAGTCTGGAAATGCCCAGCATGATGAAAGCGACGCCGGTTATCACCAAACCGATCTGCCAGTTAATTATGTAAAGGACGGTGATGATGGCGATAAACGAACCGCAGCGAAGAATGAAATTGAGAAGCGTGATGAAGAATGTGTTTTCGAAGGTGTTGATATCGTTGGTCAGATTGGATAGATATACTTCGCGTGATTTGCGGTTGTACTGCTTCTCGGACATGTCCAAAACCCTGTCAAAAGCCTGGACCCGCACATCTAAAAGAACATCGCGCATAAAGGCGATTCTCAGCATTCTTGAAGTCAGAAAAAGTCCGGAAGAAAAAAGGATGAATCCGACACACACAGCGATCGTTTTGTAAAAATAAGTCATCGTTGCCACTTCGATCGCATTGAATATCATTGCCAGCATGAACGCTTGGGCCAAATCGGTAATGATAAAGAGGAAGCAGGCAAAGATATACTTGGCGAAGCTTTTTTTTCTTGACATCAGCAAATTTTTCATGTTTGTCTCCTTGATGCATTTTCAGGATAATTCAATTATATTAAGTTTTCAATTAATATTCAAGATATATTTGCATGTTTTTGAAAATATTTTGATTTTTATACTAAATAAATTTCATTTTATGTTTTAATGGTGTTATTTTATCGAAAATAGATGACATTTGCATGTAAACAAAAAAAGGCCCCTTTTGGCAAAGGGACCCTTTTATCTGAATATTAGTGAATATTAATCTTGTTGGAATATTTCCACTAATGCTTGAATGCTGCCAAGTCCAGTTCCGGTATCAGGTTGACCAATTTCCAAATAACGAGGTTGCGATGGCATAGTATCGCTATACACCTGCAAAGCATATAAAACCGAATCGTACTTACTAGCGCCAGATTGGCTATAATAAGCAGCCAATTCTCCTTCGGCCAATGTCAAGTTGTAGAATGCTGCAGTGTAAACTGCATCAACCGCAAGTGCTTGAGCATTTTCGGGTGATAAACTGTAGGGGGCTTGAGTATAATCATAAGCAGCTTGATAGTATGCTCCTGTCGAAGTGCTTATATCTGCAAATGCAGTTGTACTAGAATATGGTCCGACCGGGAACAAGAAGAACCCTGGAGAAACATATAGAGAACGAAAATCGTAATCAAAGAAGTCGTAGTCGCGGTTAATAGTCGTCGTAGCGTAATCATCACTTAAAATTAAAGTAACTTCCGAACCTGTAATTTGTTCATGGGATTCATCCTCTGTTTCTGCTCCACCAGTAGAACGACTTAACAACACAAAGTTAAGCATTTCAGTTTCTGCTCCCGTAACCGCATTGATTTGCATCTGAATAATTGTCTTGTTGTAAGCATTAACAGCTAATTCCGCTGTGCTCTTAAGCATTAGAGCTAAACCTGAAAAGCCATAAGCTTTAAACCAAGCCTCATCACCAGAAATCCAGTTGTTAATTATTGTATCATTACTTACGTTGACAACTGGCTCACCAATACCGGTATTTGCAGGATGGGTATCCTCGACATGAATCGCTGCTCCTCCAGATTTATCGATATTAGATGATGAAATGTAAGTGAGCGGCGTGCCGTACAGATAGAAGCTGTTGGCCCATGAATCATATGCATGGAAGTAACTGACATCGGTTGTGACCGGGGTCGTTCCGTCTGTCATGTAAGCGTAAGATGTCTGGAAGACAGCGATCGTCGTGTAACCGACATTGACATTGTTGACGTTCATCGATCCGCTTCTCGACATAAGGCCGCATAATCCGCCGGAGTTTTGAATCATCAATTCTTCCTGGTATAAGATTTCCTCGGCCGACAATGAGTAGTTGACGGAAGGTGTCTTGGTATTACCGATGACAGTTAGATTCTCGTAAGACACCACGTTATCGTTGTTGATGTTGACATAACTCGAATCCGGAATCACGTTGTAATAGAAGATCGCTATCTGGACGCTGACGACACCATAAGTGCTACCGTCGCCGATTCCGACCGTCGTGTAGTTGCCGTTCGGATCCGAAGAGGCGTTGACAAACGGCAAATCGGAACCGTCGATCGTAAAGTAGTTGCCGTTAAGCACCAGACTGTCAGCTGAAGCAACGCCCAAACGTTGATAAACATTGCCGCGATAATCAATCGAACCGCCCGACAAGACTTTTGCCACTCCGTTGACCGGAGAGCCGTCTTCATTCACATAAAGCGGATCAATTTCTGCCGTGATGTTGGATTGTAAAACAATATTATGAACCGTAATGGTTCCGTAAAGCGTCTGAAGTTCCTCGTTAGTAAATGCGTTGTATGCATCGATCACTTCGAAGGTGAAGCTTCTGATCGGCACTGTCATCTGCAGCGCCTGGTAATGTGGAGTCATTTCAACTTTGAACGTCAATCCTTCTGCTTCCGCAGTGAAGCGGAACTTGTAATCGTCTTTGACGGTGACGTAAGTGCTGAGATTTAATGTGTCGTCCACATTGAGGTTTTCCGGATCGAGTTCAACATAGGTGGAAGTAGCCACATTGTAACGATAGAAAGTGAAGTCGAGATCGGTATTGGCCATATCGACTCTGGTTCCGGTGTTGTCCAAAATCTTGAGATCGAAATAGAAATCATTCCGCCAGCCGACTTTGTAACTCTCGACCACAGACTCCATATAATAACTGGAAGATACCGTGTTAAGATAACTTGTAAGATTGCTGCCGAGCTGGAATTGATTGATGTAGGTAACGACTTTTCCCTGAATCACGGTTTCCGTGATCACTCCGGAATCGTTTTTGGTCATCAATAACTGGAATGTTCCCGTCGTGCCGGTAGTCGTTAGGACGTTGACGTTGGCGTTGATGCATTCGCTGCCGTCAAGAACCTGGAACGAGTACTTGGTTGAGAAATTGTAAGTCATATCCGTGTAGAAGATATAGTTCTTGGTTCCCGATGCGGTCGTTTCGATGATGAAGTAATCATAGATCTGGGTGTCGGTAATTTCTTCTTCTTGCGTTTCTACAACATACTCCAAAACCGACGAATAGGAACTTGACATGTATTCGACGCCATCGCCTACGGCTTTGACGGCCAGGTGGTGCGTTCCGGCTGTGAACAAAGCGTCAAGGTCGGCTCCGACATATGTGAATGTGTAGACATCCTGGGTGAAATCTCCCGAAGACAGGGTGTATTCGACGCCGTCCACGAATAGAATGAATTCGGTCGGATAGTCACCGTTTACCGCCTGGCAATCCCAGGTGAGTTGATTGTAACTAGTACCTTCGACTCCCAAGGTCACTTGCAGGTTGGTGGGAACTTCGAATGGCGTCAATTCCTGCCATACAGCATAAATCGTGATCGAATTCGCTAAAGTAGAGAAATCCAATTCAGTATATATAACCGGATTGATCCCTGCTTCTTCATAGAACCAACCAACGAAATAGTAACCATTTCTGGTCAGATTCCAGATCGCCGATGTATCGGTGACAACCGGTCCGGACGGAACATCGTCTTCACTCACCAGATAGCGAATCGTACCGTTGTCCATGAAGGTGATGGTCTTTGTATCCGCTTCATAATATACCGCGAAGGCATCGATGTTTTCGGTAACGTTCGTAAAGACCGAACGGTTCCAGATCACAAGCGAGAATGCTGCGTTGCCGGATAGAATCAAAGCCGGTACCTCGTTGCTTGGCAGATCCTCTCCGTAATACACATAGCGGTAATCTGTCGTGACCAGGGACGAATCCGAGGCATCCGTTCTCTGAGTGAAGGAGATTTGCAATTGATCTAAATCGTAATGCACGTATATCGTCAAGACAGACGTGACATTGACGGTGTCTGTTTCGTTAAAGTATTCATAGAGAGTCGAATTCAATGTATAGCTGAAGTTATCGAAAGTATAACCGTCGATCTCCGTCACCGGACAGTAATCGGTGCCGTAAGCAATCGTCTTGGTAACTGACGAACTACTCGCAAGCACGCCGCCCCGATAGAAGTTTCTTTGAATCGTGACTGTGTAGGAAAGTTGTTGCCATCTCGCATAAAGGATAAGCGAGTTCTCGGCATGATCCGATGTCGTGTAGAAGATACCATCGCCGTCGACCCAGCCCAAGAAGTTGTAGCCTTCCCTGGTCGGGGTGGTGAGGCTGGTTAAAAGACCATCATATTTGACGGTGAAGCTTCCTGTTCCCGGACCGGACGAATCGATCATCTGGACCGTGAAGACTTGGCGGTCGTAGTAGACTCTCAAAACGAGCGTACCGTCACCGGCGATGTAGCCGTCGATGATATTGCTGCCATTGGCGGAGGCATAATCGAATCCGGTATATGTCTGAATAGTCGCTTCCACATAGGTATCGGTCGTTCCGGTAAGGTTCTGGGTCTTGGAACCGTCAAGCGTGTAATTGTCGTCTTCCGCATTTTCGAAGTAGTATTCCACAGTATAGGAAGTATTGGTATTGGCTGTCCACATTGCGTATAGGTTTATATCATCCGCAACTTGGTAAATGGTGGCGCTGGTATAGGTTGTGCCTGATCCGTTTGGCAGAGTGTTCCAACCGTTGAAAGTGTAACCTGCATATGTCGGAGTAGGCAACACTCCGACCGCCTGGTCATAAGTGACAGTCTTGGTTGCTGGGGATACCGAACCGCCCTGGGCATCATAGGTGATCGTGTAGGTATTGGCGGTATAAGTCGCAGTAACGGTAATGTCGGCTGTCACGCTTGTATAGGATCCGTCCCAACCGGCAAATGTATAACCGGTTCTGGTGGGATCCATTGGAGCCGTGGCATCCGTCATGTAATAAACCGTATCGGTATCGATCAATGTGTCATCGTAATCATTGAAAGTCACGGTATACATATTGCGGCTGTAGAAGACTTTCAGAACCAAACTGCCGTCACCGTTAATGTTGCCGGAAATCAATGTTCCCGGAGCCGACGGATTGTAAGTGAATCCCGTATAGCTCTTGATTGTGGCAGTCGCTGTGGTATCCGTGGTTCCAGACAAATTATCGGTCTGGTCCAATGTGTAGGTGCTGCCGTCCGTATTCATAAGATAGTATTCTACCGAATAGGCTGTATCGGTTCTGGCTTGCCATACGGCATAAATAGTAAGATCACCGACGACTAGATAAGTCGTGGCATTGTCGTATGTATCGCCGCTGCCGTTCGCTACTGTATTCCATTCGACAAAATCGTATCCGGCTCTTGTCGGTGTCGGAATGGTGCCGACCAGTTCGTTATAAGTGACCGTCTTGCTGGTAGGATCCACCGTACCGCCTGCGGCATCAAAGGTAAGGGTGTAATCATTGGCATCCCAGATCGCATACAATGTGAGTCCGGTTGTGAGCATATATACGGTCGACGAATCATAAGTCGTTCCGTTGCCGTCCGATGCCGTATTCCATTCAAGGAACGAATATCCGGGTTTTGTCGGCGTTGGCAAGGTTCCTACGGCTTCGTTGTAAGTAACCGTCATGCTTGTGGGATCGACTGTGCCGCCCACGGCATTAAAGGTGAGGGTGTAGTCATTGGCTTCCCACATCGCATAAACAATGATGCCAGCTGCCACCTGATAAACAGTTGCGGATGTGTAAGTAATGCCTGTACCGTCATTAGCGCTGTTCCATGCGACAAATGTGTAACCGGCTTTTGTCGGGGTTGGCAAGGTGCCAACGGCCTGATCATAGGTCACACTGACAAATGCCGGATCAACTGTTCCGCCCATCGCATTGAAAGTTAGGGCGTAACTATTCGCTGTGTAAGTTGCCGTCACAGTGATATCGTCAGTCACGTTTGTATAAGTCGTATCCCAATTATCGAAAGTATAACCGGTTCTTGTGGGATCCTCGGGCGCCGTGGCGTCCGTTTGATAGTATACCGTATCGGTATCGATCAGGGAATCATCGTAATCATTGAAGGTCACGGTATACAAGTTGCGGCTATAATAGACTTTCAATACCAGACTTCCGTCGCCAATGATGGCTCCGGATGTGACGTTATTGGCATTCAAACTGTCATATGTGAACCCGGTGTAAGTCTTGATCACAGCGTTTGCCGTATCATCGGTCACACCATATAACGTCACGCTTTCATGTAGTGAATAAGTTGTGCCGTTTGTGTCCATCTGGTAATATTCCGTTGTGTATGCCGTTCCGGAATTAGGAGTCCATCTGGCATAGATCGTCATGTTACCGGCTGTCTGGTAAACTGTTGCGGATGAATATGTGGTTCCCGATCCGTCGGATGCCGTGTTCCATTCCAGGAAACTGTAACCGGTCTTTGTCGGATCCGGAATTGTTCCAATCGCCTGGTTGTATGTGACAGAGATTGATTCCGGTGTCACATCGCCGCCTTGGGCGTCAAGGGTGAGAGTATAAGTATTGGCTTGCCAGATCGCATACAATGTGAGTCCGGAATCCATCGTGTACACGGTTTCGGAATTGTAAGTCGTTCCGGTACCGCTGGTATTTGTATTCCATTTAACGAACGTATATCCGGTTTTCGTAGGCGTCGGCAAAACTCCGACTGCTTCGTCAAATGTCACAACCTTGGTTGTCGGACTGACAGTGCCGCCTTGGGC
>ERZ795048.2630-NODE-2630-length-14280-cov-114.148612_pt1 | contig 14280 bp, 10 predicted proteins | sample MGYA00375132_ERZ795048 | MGnify/ENA primary metagenome ERZ795048 (study PRJEB30177, sample SAMN05720225) | activated sludge metagenome | isolation source: Anaerobic digester | place: Hong Kong | collected 2014-12-17 ...
GACAGCTATTTAAAAATTAATAGCACACTTGATTGTGATAAAACATAAATGAATACCTTAAATCTTGAAATATAAGCTTACGAAATGTTTTAGTAACCAAACTCTTTTATTTAGTTCAAGATTTAGTAATAATCTTTAGATTTAGTTTTCTATTATCAATAAAGCTTAACTTATTTATAATTATCTATAAATAGCAACTTTTTATACAAGACTACACATACTTACAAGGGGGCTACATAAAATAAATCTCTTTTATATAAAGACAATTTATATGCTACTTTGAAATAACGATATTGGAAAAGAACCACAAAATCATCATAAAGAATAAATCCAGCCCCAAAATATAAATCTCATAAGAAATATAATCAAGAAATAATATAGCAAGTAAGCTATTGACAACTAAACTACAAAACCACCACAAAATTTCGGTATATGCCCCTACTGTGAAATATTTATCTCAAATTTGTTTATTATACGGCATAATTATTACCTTTAAAGCGATTTTTTTTTGCATTTTAATTATCAGACTTATGATAACTCAAATTTCACGACATTCATTTAAACGGAAAATACTAGTAACAGGTGGTGCAGGTTTTATAGGAAGTGCACTTGCAGAAAAATTAGCACAAGACGAACACAATTTAGTAGTAGTAGTTGATGATTTAAGTACCGGTATGATAGAAAAACTACCGGAAGGATTCGATAATTTAAGATTCATAAAATGCGATGTTAACGACTACAAAGACATTGTAGAAGTAATGCTTTCATATCAGTTTAATTATGTTTTTCATTATGCTGCTGTGGTTGGCGTTCAACGCACACAATTACATCCGGTTAAAGTACTTAGAGATATAAAAGGCATTGAAAACATATTACGTATTGCAAAAAATGCCAGTGTAAAACGAGTTTTTTATGCATCATCATCAGAAGTTTACGGAGAACCTGTTGAATTCCCTCAAAATGTTTATACTACACCTCTAAACAGCAGATTACCATACGCTATAGTAAAAAATTTGGGAGAAGCATATCTTCGTTCTTATCACAAAGAATTTGGATTAGATTTCACAATTTTCAGGTTTTTTAACACCTACGGGCCAAAACAGAGCAAAGACTTCGTTATTTCAAAGTTTATTAATGCAGCATTAAAAAACGAAGATATTACAATATACGGAGATGGTAATCAAACAAGGACATTCTGCTATATAGATGATAATATTGAAGCTTGTGTAAAAATTGCCGAAAACGATATGCACATTAATGATGTAATTAATATAGGACAAAACAATGAAACATCAATTTTACAACTCGCTAACACAATAATTCAAATAACAGACTCTAAATCAAAAATAATTCATATCGACCCATTAAAAGAAGGAGATATGACACGCCGTTTGCCTGATAATAATATGATGAGAAAAATATTAAACCGGAATTTACTTACACTTGAAAACGGAATAAAGAATATATTACAAGAAGGATTATTCGAGAATAAGTTTAATGGGAATGGACAGCATTAAAAAATATCAAGAACTAATAAATAAAAACTTAAACGAAGAACTTATCGGTAATAGTCCGGAGAATCTTTATGCTCCGATTAAATATGTTTTAAAAATTGGAGGAAAACGATTGCGCTCTGCATTATGCCTAATGGCTTGCGAAATGTTTTCCGGTGATTATCAACAAGCAATAAAACCTGCATTAGCACTTGAAATATTTCATAATTTTACCTTGCTTCACGACGATATTATGGATGATGCTCCCGTAAGACGCAATAAAACAACAGTTCATAAAAAATGGGATTCCAATATTGCTCTTTTAAGTGGCGATGCAATGTCGATAATTGCGTATAAATATATTGCTCAAACTCCTGTACAGTTAAATCAATGTTTAGAAGTATTTAATGACACTGCACTAAAAATATGTGAGGGTCAACAATTAGATATGGATTTTGAGAATAACATTAATGTTACGATTAAAGACTATATCTATATGATAAGCTTAAAAACAGCAGTATTTATTGCATGCAGTTTAAAAATAGGAGCAATAATTGGAGGAGCAAATGCAAAAGATTCACAACTTATTTACGATGCAGGCTATAATATCGGATTAGCATTTCAGTTGCAGGATGATTTGTTAGATACTTATGGTGAAAAAAACAAATTCGGGAAACAAATTGGAGGTGATATTATTTCTAATAAAAAAACATTTTTACTAATAAATGCACTCCAATCTGCTAATAAGCAACAACATGAAGAACTTATATCTCGACTCTCAATAAAGAATTCTGATCCTAATGAAAAGATTAAAACTTTTATCGATATCTATAATAATCTCAATGTAAAAGATGAGACTTTAAATCAAATAAACAATTACCTTGAACTTGCAATTACAGACATTAACGATATATCAATAAATTCTAATAGCAAAGAAAGCTTATATCAGTTTGTAGATTATATCAGAAATAGAAATCACTAATTATCTAAATAAATAGTGTAATTATTCAGATCACATTCAATAACGTGGAGAGAACTTAATGTTATTGAATCACTTTTATTGTACAAATGATAATCAGTAGGTGGATAATTAACTAGCTCTATATTATAATAACGTAATAAATAACAACGAAACGACCAATCGTTAAACAAAATATCTCCTGATGTTCTAATTTTTGAATCTTTGCCAACCAAATCTCCAATAGTGTACACATCTTCTAAAATATCTTTATCACGCAATGCTTTTTTATAAAATGATAATGAGAATACAATACTTGCTAAAAATACACATAGAGTAATTACATTAAAATATTTTTGCATTTTATTAAATATATTTGATTCGATAAAACTCTTAATTACAGGATTTATAACAATTGCAGCTGAAAAGGCAAAAAATGGAATTGCTCCCAAGTAATAAAAATTTCTCTGTACTAATGTAAGCATTAACGGTAAAGAGCCACTAAAGCCCACTAAAAGAAAGAATAAAGATAGTTTTGAATATTTTTTTAAGACAGTTAATTTCCTTTTTAAGAAAAACATAACTAAAACAAATAACACGGGTAAATATAAGGGTAATAATTCGGTAATTAAACTAATAAATACAGCAGCTCGATAGTTTACTACAGGGTCAGATTTTATTCTATCAAAAACTCTTGTAACCCAATGTATATGCATACTTTCTCTAGCTTCCGGAAATAATAATATTACCACATAACACAAAACCAAAACAAATATCGGGACAAGAGTTTTGATCAGCATTTTGGTAAACGATTCGTTTTTAAAAACAAACCAGAACAAAAATGGGACGGTAATTACAAATATTCCGGGTAATCCTTTTGTAAAGCTAGCTAGAAAAATATTTATTCCTGCTAATATTAACCATAAATACTTACGTGATTTCTCAACAGTACCCTTCAGAATAAAAATAAATGATAATAAAATAAAAACTCCCATAGTAATTTCAACCACATTATTAGCAAAAGACCAGTGAACTACAGGAACAATTATCCATAATAAAACAGGTAAAAATGCGTAAAACTTATCAATCAGTTTTAATTTTATGAGTAGCTTAGAAATTTTGAACATCAAAAGTATTGTTACTATAAGCATACAAAACCCATATATTCTTTCTGTAAGAAATCCATTTCCTAAAACTTTAAAAAATAACGATTGTAATCCAAACATTAAAGGTGCCTGTTCGTGAAATGTTGAATAACCTCCAACTCCAATTTCAGTAAATACAGGGAACCAAAAGTTCCCCTTTCCTGCAGCCATGTTCATTGCAACACAAGCATATTGCTGCCCGTCCATAAACATCCCATCACTTATAAGCCAAGGTAACACCAACAACACTACAGCCGAAAAAGTAATCAAATAAAAACCTATGTACTTTTGTTTTAACAAAGTTTTATGCTATTAAACAATTCTTGACAAAATTATAATGTTTATTTAAAACATAATCATTATATTGCTATCTTAAATTTAAGTTTATATTTTTGTTCGGAAAAAATCATTAGAATATGAATAAAATTACAGGAGAAATTGTACAAGTTATAGGACCGGTAGTTGACATAAGCTTTGAGAAATCAGGCAAAGAACTACCAAACATCCACGACTCATTAGAGATAAAACGAAATGACGGCACTCTTTTAATAGTTGAATGTCAGCAACATATTGGAGAACATACTGTAAGAACAATTGCGATGGATAGTACCGACGGCTTGTACAGGGGAATGGAAGCAATTTCTACAGGAGATTCAATCAGAATGCCAATAGGATCTGCCGTTAAAGGTCGTTTAATGAACGTAGTGGGCGATACTATTGACGGAATGGAACCCATAGATAAAACCGGTGGTGCCCCAATCCACAGAGAACCTCCTAAATTTAAAAATTTAAAAACATCTTCCGAAGTTTTATATACAGGAATAAAAGTAATTGACCTTATAGAACCATACGCTAAAGGTGGTAAAATCGGTTTATTTGGCGGTGCCGGTGTTGGTAAAACCGTATTAATACAAGAATTAATTAACAATATTGCTATCGGTTACGAAGGACTTTCTGTATTTGCCGGAGTAGGCGAACGTACAAGAGAAGGAAACGATTTGCTTCGTGAAATGATTGAAACAAATATTGTTAAATATGGCGAAGAATTTAAGAAATCTATTGAAGAAGGCGGATGGGATTTAAGCAAAGTAGATAAAGATTTATTAAAAGAATCGCAATTAAGCATGGTATTCGGACAAATGAACGAACCTCCCGGAGCACGTGCCAGAGTTGCTCTTTCGGGATTAACTATAGCCGAGAGCTTTAGAGATGGAGAAGGCGAAAACGAAGATAGTGGCAACGACATATTGTTCTTTGTTGACAACATTTTCCGTTTTACACAAGCAGGTTCAGAAGTATCTGCATTATTAGGACGTATGCCATCAGCCGTAGGATATCAACCTACTCTTGCTACCGAAATGGGTGAAATGCAAGAACGAATTACCTCAACAAATAAAGGATCGATTACTTCAGTACAAGCGGTCTATGTTCCTGCCGACGACCTTACAGACCCCGCTCCTGCTACAACTTTTGCTCACTTAGACGCCACAACTGTTTTAAGTCGTAAAATTGCAGGCTTGGGTATTTATCCGGCTGTTGATCCACTCGACTCAACTTCCAGAATATTGGAACCCAGTGTTGTAGGTCAAGAGCATTACGACACTACGCAAAGAGTAATACAAATTTTACAGAGATATGCCGAACTGCAAGATATTATAGCAATACTTGGTATGGACGAACTTAGTGACGAAGATAAACTTATTGTACACCGAGCAAGACGAGTGCAAAGATTCTTATCACAACCATTCCATGTGGCAGAAGCTTTTACAAATATTCCCGGCGTTTTTGTTAAAATCGAAGATACTATTAAAGGCTTCAATATGATACTTGACGGAAAAGTTGACAAATATCCCGAGTCAGCTTTTAATTTAGTAGGCACTATTGAAGAAGCTATAGAAAAAGGAGAAAAATTATTAGCTCAAAATGACTAATTATGCTTAAAGTATCAATATTATCACCGGATAAAAAAATATTTGAAGGAAATGCAAATCTCGTTGAAGTTCCAGGCGAAAAAGGTAGATTTCAAATGTTGGTAAACCACGCTCCTATTGTATCAAGCCTTGTAAAAGGTTTTATTAGAATTATTGAAAACAATAATTCAGAAACTAAGTTTGAAATAGAATCCGGAGTAGTAGAATGTGCAAATAATGAGATTATCATTCTTATTGAAAAATAAACTATATACGAACAAATTACCTTTTTCTCGGTTAAACTATTTAAGACTTTTATTGTCAAATTCACTTATTACATTAATTAATTTTTTATGAAGTATTATTTTAAAATAATTCTGTTACTATTCTTATCTATTAATTTGTTTGCTCAAGACGAACCTAAAGGAGTAGGAACTATCTCCGGATTTGTTATAGATGAGATAAGCAATAATACCGTAGAATATGCCAATGTAGTTTTGTATTCTAAACAAGATTCTAGTTTGGTAACAGGTGGAATTACAAACGCAAAAGGTTATTTCAATATCGAAAATATTCCTTTCGGACAATATTATATTGATATTGATTTTATTGGTTATAATAAAAATCGAGTAGAATCAATACAAATAAATAATCAACATTTAAATATTAATTTAGGAAAAATAAAAATCCAACCCGCATTAGAACTTTTAGGTGAAGTTGAAATAGAAGCAGAACGCTCTCGTGTAGAATATAAATTAGACAGAAAAGTAATTACCGTTGATAAAGATTTGAATGCTGTTGGTGGTAGTGCAGTAGATGTGCTCGAAAATGTCCCTTCGGTACAAACTGATGTTGATGGTGAAGTTAGCATAAGAGGGAGTAGTAATTTCCTAGTTCTTATAGACGGCAGACCAAGCCCCCTTGATGGTAGCGATGCCTTACAACAAATTCCTGCAAGCTCTATCGAAAATATTGAAATTATTACAAATCCATCGGCAAAATATGACCCTGATGGTGTTGGAGGAATTATTAATATTATACTCAAAAAGCAAAAAAGAGTAGGAATAAATGGTCAGTTTTCGGCATCGTATGGTTCTTTTAATTCATATACTGGTGAAGCATTGGTAAATGTTAGAAGAGAAAAAATCAATTTTTTTGTTGGTGGAAATATCAGAAATAGTATAGGACAAGGAAATAGTTTATTTGAGCAAATGACTTATGGTTCAGACACATTGGTTCTCGAACAAGATAACAGCAGACAGCGTACACGCAAAGGAGGCGAAATTAGAGGAGGATTTGACTATTATCTAACTGACAAGGATATCCTTTCTTTCTCAGCTCAATATGGAAATCACGGATTCGGAAGAAGTGGAGTTGAAGAAGCTATAAAATACTGGCTTAGAGATGGAATAGAAACCGATTATTACTATTATATAAGCGATAATATCTTTGATATTTCTAGCGATTATTGGACAACTGACCTAAACTATACTCATAAATTTATGAGACAAGGACATGAACTACAAGCATACGCTTACTATTCTAACAGAGCAAGACAAGAAGTTAACAAATATGTTGAAACAGGTTACTCAACCCCAAATTATATTGACATAGTTAATTCCGACAGTACACGCACATTAGAAGAATCTAATGTTTCTCAGTTCAGAGGTAAACTTGATTATACATTACCTCTATTTGCAGAGGGAAAGTTAGAAGCAGGATATCAAATAAGGCATAGAGTAAGCACAAATAATCATAACTTTATTACAATATCAGATCAGGTAAACACTGATTACACCTTTGATAGGAATATTCAATCAGGGTACCTTACATTTTCAAATATTGCCGGTAGATTTGGCTATATGCTTGGCTTACGCTCCGAATACACATTTCGATCAATAGAACTTACACAATTAGATAATCAAGATACAAGTTTCAGTTTTATAGATTTTTTTCCAACCATTCATACATCGTATAAACTTCCTTGGGATATGCAAATTATGGCAAGCTATAGCCGTAGAATCAACCGCCCCAGAGGACACCAGCTTAATCCTATGGTAGAAGTATCAGACCCTTATAACATACGACAAGGTAATCCATTGTTGAAACCAGAAGACACACATGCAGCAGAGGTAAATATCCAAAAATCATTCGAGAGTAATTTTGTCTCATTAGAAGTTTATTACAGACACACCAACAATAAAATAGAAAGATTTAGGTCGATTAGCCCTGATAATCCTGAAGTAATGATAAGCACACATAAAAACATTGGCGAAGACAGATCAATTGGTGCTGAAATGATGACAAATATTAGTTTTACAAAATGGTGGAATTTTAACCTTAGTGGAAATTTCTATTATTATGAGATTTTTAATAATCCCGAAAACGGTATCGTTGGTAATAATACTCTTAGCTGGGGCGGAAGAATGAATCAAACATTTAGAATCAAAAAAACCAATTCAATGATTCAAGTTTCCGGATTTTATTTTGGACCTTCTATTACATCTCAAGGAAATAGAGAAGGTAGCGGGATGATTAATGTTGCCTTGCGACAAGATTTCTTCGATAATAATCTTTCTGTAACTTTAAATCTCCGTGATATTTTCGATACAATGCATTTTGAATATGCGTATGATACTCCTGAATTTTATTCTTATTTCTCATTCAACAGAAAATCACCAACCTTTGATATAACAGTTACATATCGATTAAATGATTTCAAAAGCAAAAAAGAGAGAGAAAATGGTCAAGATTTTGAAATTGATGACGACGGTGTTATGTAAAAGTTTTAATAACTTTATTTAAATATTAGTTAGTATTCTCACTTAATTATTATAAATTTGGGTAAAGCTTATTTATTTTAATTATGAAGCAATATTTAGATTTACTTTCACATGTATTAAACAATGGTGTAGCAAAAACCGATAGAACGGGAACAGGAACTATCAGCACTTTCGGCTATCAAATGCGATTTAATCTTAATGATGGATTTCCAGCATTAACAACAAAAAAAATTCATCTTAGATCAATAATTCACGAACTTCTGTGGTTTCTTAAAGGAGACACTAATATAAAATACTTACATGATAATAATGTAAAAATATGGGACGAATGGGCTGACGAAAACGGAGACTTAGGACATATTTATGGCTATCAATGGAGATCGTGGCCTAGCACTAACGGAAAAAGTATCGACCAAATAAATAATGTGATTAATTCATTACAAAACAATCCTGATAGTCGCAGGCATATTGTAAGTGCATGGAATGTTGCAGATATTGACTATATGGCTTTACCCCCTTGCCATGTATTATTTCAGTTTTATGTAGCGAACAATACATTAAGTTGCCAATTGTATCAGCGAAGCGCCGATCTATTTCTTGGTGTACCTTTCAATATTGCATCTTACTCGTTGCTAACATTAATGCTTGCTCAAATTTGCGGATATAAACCAGGAGAATTTATTCATACTTTCGGAGATGCACATATCTATAACAATCATATTGAACAAGTTAAACTTCAACTAACTAGGGAACCTAAACCACTTCCACATATGTGGATAAATCCTGAAATTAAGAGTCTGTTTGATTTTAAATATGAGGATTTTGAACTTAAAAATTATAATCCTCACCCACATATAAAAGGAAAAGTGTCAGTCTAAAATATAATAAAATGAGTTTTTCAATTATTGTCGCAGTTGCCGAAAATTATGCCATTGGGGCAAACAACGATCTTTTGTGGTATATTCCGGAAGATTTAAAAAGATTCAAAAAAATTACAACAGGCAATACCATAATTATGGGTAAAAAAACATTTGAATCATTACCAAATGGTCCTTTGCCAAATCGTAGAAACATTGTTATTTCTGATATTAAAAATGATTGCGTTGAGGGATGTATTGTTGTCGATTCCATCCAAAATGCTATTGAAGCCTGTAAACCTAACGAAGAAAACTTTATAATAGGAGGAGGTAGTATTTATAAACAGTTTTTAGATATTGCAGATAAAATTTATTTAACAAAAGTTCACCGCAACTATGATGCAGATGTATTCTTCCCTAAGATTGATTTTAACAACTGGATAACTACTTTTAAAGAATCACATAAAGAAAATAACCCACCTTATACATATTTAATATTAAACCGTAAAAAATAATAATCATGAAAACATTTATTATTCTAATGGTAATTTTTAGCTTAATAGGATTCTCGTCCTGTGATTTTGATAAAGAGCCTCCACCTACATCAGAAGAAGTTGTAACAGCTCTATCAGACTATGCTCTGGCAAGTAAAATATTTAGTGATAGTTTTAATAGTGCAGATGATGCCGCTAAAGATGCTGATGAACAATTAAGTGGTAAAAAAACTTCAAAAAACACATATCCGATTGTAACTGTTTCTCCATTTGATTTAGATTCATGGCCCAAAATCATAGTTTTAGATTATGGCGAAGAAAATTATTTTTGTATAGATGGTAGATATCGCAAAGGAATTATAAATATTGAAATATCAGATTTTTATCAAAATGAGTATTGCGAAATGGATATTACTTATGATGATTTTTACCAAAATAATCATAAAGTAGATGGATATGTAAAAATTATAAACTTAGGAGAAAACGATAATAATAATTTAGTTTATTCTGTTGAAGTTACAGATGGTATAGTTACAACTCCTGAAGGACTGCAGATTTATTACGAACAATCTACCACCAGGGAATGGACAGAAGGACGATCTACTCCACTTGAACCTTGCGACGATGTCTATTTAATAGAAGGGGAACAGTCAGGCACTAGCTCTAATGATATTGATTATGTTTTAACTACTGCAGAAGCACTTGACGTATTGATATGCTGCAAATGGATACGAAATGGTTTATTAAATGTTGACATTGAAGGCTTAAATACTATTACTATAGACTACGGATATGACACAGGTGGCTGCGACAATCAAGCATCTGTAATTATTGGAGGAAACTCATATCCAATAATAATGGAATAATACTAACATAAAAAAAGAGGATGTGTTTAATTAACGACATCCTCTTTAAAAGATTGGCGGCGACCTACTCTTCCGCTCTATGCAGTACCATCGGCGCAGGTGGGCTTAACTTCTCTGTTCGGAATGGTAAGAGGTGTTTCCCCACCGCCATAGCCACCTAAAGAATTCAATAAGTTAACGTATTGTAGCATAGGTTAAAACAAGAATTAAGGATTTTTCAAATAAAATATGGAGATATTTAGGAAGCATACGGGTAATTAGTACTGCTCGGCTTTGACATTACTGCCTTTACACCTACAGCCTATCAACGTCCTAGTCTTGAACGACCCTTAAAGGAAATCTCATCTTGAGGTGAGCTTCGTGCTTAGATGCTTTCAGCACTTATCTCTTCCAAACGTAGCTACCCTGCGATGCAGCTGGCGCCACAACAGGTACACTAGAGGTTTGTCCAACACGGTCCTCTCGTACTAGTGTCAGGTCCTCTCAAATTTCCAGCGCCCACGACAGATAGGGACCGAACTGTCTCACGACGTTCTGAACCCAGCTCGCGTGCCACTTTAATCGGCGAACAGCCGAACCCTTGGGACCTTCTCCAGCCCCAGGATGTGACGAGCCGACATCGAGGTGCCAAACCGCTCCGTCGATATGAGCTCTTGGGAGCGATAAGCCTGTTATCCCCGGAGTACCTTTTATCCTTTGAGCGATGGCCCTTCCATTCGGAACCACCGGATCACTATGCCCTGCTTTCGCACCTGCTCGGCATGTCTGCCTCACAGTCAAGCGCCCTTGTGCCATTGCACTCCCCGCGCGGTTACCATTCGCGCTGAGGGCACCTTGGGAAGCCTCCGTTACGCTTTTGGAGGCGACCACCCCAGTCAAACTACCCACCAAGCGGTGTCTTCTGTGAAGAGTTAGATCCCAGATAAGCAAAGGGTGGTATTTCAACGGTGACTCCACAAATACTGGCGTACCTGCTTCTCTGTCTCCCACCTATCCTACACATCACTTATCCAAAATCAGCGCTAAGCTATAGTAAAGGTTCACGGGGTCTTTTCGTCCCGTTGCGGGTAAACGGCATCTTCACCGTTACTACAATTTCACCGAGTTCATGGCTGAGACAGCGCCCAGATCGTTACACCATTCGTGCAGGTCGGAACTTACCCGACAAGGAATTTCGCTACCTTAGGACCGTTATAGTTACGGCCGCCGTTTACCGGGGCTTCAATTCAGAGCTTCTTCCGATAAATCGGAATAACCCCCCCTCTTAACCTTCCGGCACCGGGCAGGTGTCAGGCCTTATACGTCATCTTTCAATTTAGCAAAGCCATGTGTTTTTGATAAACAGTCGCCTGGATCATTTCTCTGCGCCCCGACTAATGTCGGGGTCCCCTTCTCCCGAAGTTACGGGGTCATTTTGCCTAGTTCCTTAGCCACGATTCACTCGAGCACCTTAGGATTCTCTCCTTGACTACCTGTGTCGGTTTGCGGTACGGGCTGCAATAACCTATAGCTTAGAAGCTTTTCTTGGAAGCATGATTACGACCACTTTCCGCTCGCCCGAAGGCTCACGGTACTGTCAGGTTCGGAAAATCTAGCTATTAACTAAATCATAACCTACACCCTTTAACGTACTATTCCGTCAGTACGCGGGTCTGTCACATCTTCGTCACTCCATCGCAGTTATTGCAGGTATCGGAATATTAACCGATTGTCCATCGACTACCCCTCTCGGGTTCGCCTTAGGCCCCGACTAACCCGCGGCTGATTAGCATTGCCGCGGAAACCTTAGTCTATCGGTGAGCAGGTTTCTCGCCTGCTTTATCGTTACTTATGCCTACATTTTCTTTTCCAGACGCTCCAGAGTAATTCGCAATACTCCTTCTACGCAGACTGGAATGCTCCCCTACCAATCCGAATTTAAAATCCGAATTCCATAGCTTCGGTAATACACTTATGCCCGATTATCATCCACGCACAACCGCTCGACTAGTGAGCTGTTACGCACTCGTTAAATGAATGGCTGCTTCCAAGCCAACATCCTAGCTGTCAATGCAGTCGAACAACGTTTGGTCAACTTAGCGTATATTTAGGGACCTTAGCTGATGGTCTGGGTTCTTTCCCTCTCGGACATGGACCTTAGCACCCATGCCCTCACTCCTGTGAATCATGTTACAGCATTCGGAGTTTGTCAGGGTTTGGTAGGCGGTGAAGCCCCCTAGCCCAATCAGTAGCTCTACCTCTGTAACACTTTCTACAAGGCTGCACCTAAATGCATTTCGGGGAGTACGAGCTATTTCCCGGTTTGATTGGCCTTTCACCCCTACCCACAGCTCATCCGAAAACTTTTCAACGTTTACCGGTTCGGTCCTCCACTTTGTGTTACCAAAGCTTCAACCTGGCCATGGGTAGATCACGCAGGTTTCGCGTCTAGCGCCGCTAACTAAAACGCCCTATTAAGACTCGCTTTCGCTTCGGCTACCCCCGTATTCGGGGTTAACCTCGCTAACGACGACTAACTCGTAGGCTCATTATGCAAAAGGCACGCCGTCATCCCGATAAAATCGGGACTCCGACCGTTTGTAGGCACACGGTTTCAGGTACTATTTCACTCCCCTGTTCGGGGTGCTTTTCACCTTTCCCTCACGGTACTTGTTCACTATCGGTCTCCCGGGAGTATTTAGCCTTACCAGATGGTCCTGGTAGATTCACGCAGGGTTCCTCGTGTCCCGCGCTACTCAGGATACTGCTAATTCTATAAATAATTACGTGTACGAGACTTTCACTCTCTATGGTCATACTTTCCAGAATGTTCCACTTCTTATTGTATAAAATATATTGCAGTCCTACAACCCCGTATCGGCCTAAACCAACACGGTTTGGGCTGTTCCCCGTTCGCTCGCCACTACTTAGGGAATCACTATTGTTTTATTTTCCTCCGGTTACTTAGATGTTTCAGTTCTCCGGGTTTGCCCTCTGATAAATCAGAGTAATACACCTTCAGTGTACTGGGTTTACCCATTCGGAAATCTGCGGGTCAAAAGTTATTTGCACCTCTCCGCAGCTTATCGCAGCTTGTCACGTCCTTCATCGCCTCCGGGAGCCTAGGCATCCACCATGTGCCCTTATTTGCTTCTCTTTCGATACCTGATTATCAATACAGATAATTCAGGAAAAAATCCTTATTTCTTTTTTTAACCTTAAATTGCTACAATACGTCAAAGATCGTTTTCACCTAGATTCTTTTTTTGAATCGGTTATTGTGGAGAATAAGGGAGTCGAACCCTTGACCTCCTGCGTGCAAGGCAGGCGCTCTAGCCAACTGAGCTAATCCCCCCAGATATACAGCGTAAAGTGTGTGTGTTTTGAGTCTTGAGAGTAGGTCTTGAGTTTGAAATTTTTCCTCGATACTTACTCTCACACTCTTCACTGTCTTTTGGTAGTCCCTCGCAGACTTGAACTGCGGACCTCTACATTATCAGTGTAGCGCTCTAACCAGCTGAGCTAAGGGACTCTATCTTGAGAGCCGTAAACTTAGCCCCAAACTTACATACCTAATGGCTACAGTCCTCAATAAATTTAAATTATTGAGTGCGAGGCACTGCTCTCCGGGTGAAAATATTATAAGAAGGAAGCAAGATGAAAATTTTATAGTAAATAACAAGTATTTTGGTTTATCTTAAAAAGGCAGAATCAACTCCAGAAAGGAGGTGTTCCAGCCACACCTTCCGGTACGGCTACCTTGTTACGACTTAGCCCCAGTCACTAGTTTTACCC
>ERZ795048.2633-NODE-2633-length-14274-cov-5.384134_pt1 | contig 14274 bp, 10 predicted proteins | sample MGYA00375132_ERZ795048 | MGnify/ENA primary metagenome ERZ795048 (study PRJEB30177, sample SAMN05720225) | activated sludge metagenome | isolation source: Anaerobic digester | place: Hong Kong | collected 2014-12-17 ...
TCCTCCTTCCAGGGTATCCAGGATCCTTCGGGCGATCTTCTCCAGCTGCCCCAGGTTATAGTGATATTCATTCCCTTCCATGGAGTACTCATTTTTCAGGAAGTGGAGAAACCCCCGGACGACCTCTCTATCCGGGGTGAACACCGCAAAGGCTTCCAGGTCTTCTGCCAGGGTCTCAGGAGCCCCCTGAAGGGCTATCCCTTCTATAGCATAAAAAGCCTGTCCGATACACATCACTTTCTTCCCCCGTGAAATAGCGTCCAGCCCGACCGTTGAGTTGATGGTCACCACACCCAGGCTCTTATCGATAAACTCCGAAATATCCCCTCCGGCCAGGATCCTGACCTCTTCATCGTCCCGGTATTTCTCCCGCAGCCTCTCATAGGAGACAGCCCCCCTGTCCATGGGATGCTCTTTAAATACCACAGCGGCCCTCTTCTCCGGAGCACGCTTCCCGTTGAACTTTTTCAGGGCCCCGATGACCTCTTCAGCCATAGTCTCCATATCCCGGTAAGGAGAATAGAGAAGGGTCTGGGAATCATTGACCACCTGAAAGGGGACAAAAAAGAAACGCCGGGGGAGATTTTCCCTGGGCTGCTCCCTCCTTTTTTTGCGGTATGCCGCCCGGAAACGAGAGGCATAGTCTCGCAGACGCATAATCTTGTTTTCAGGCGCATTGAGCCCGAAGACCTTCCCGGCTTTATAAAAAAGCAGAAAAAAAGCGATGATCAGGTTTCGCTTTTTTGTGGAAATACCCGAATCGGTTCTGTCGCTCTTCACTCTTCTCTCTGTTGAAAACCCGCGGTAAAAGGAGCTTTCCCGGGGCACCGAATTGGAGGCATTGACCCCTTTGGGATCCATGGTAATGGTATTGGGGCGAAACAAACCGAGCTCAAAGACAAAGACAGGGAGTTGAAGCTGACGGGCAGCTTCCAGAGCATAGGCATGCTGCCAGCGGGTATCGTTGTGACACAAAAGGATCCCTATCCGTTCTTTTTCCAGAAAACCTTTGACCGCTTTGTAGTAGGTGTTGAAAAACTCTTTTTCTTTCGTTGTGAGCAGCCTTTTTTCAAGCTTTTTGACCCGGGCGGAATAGTAGGTCTCCAGCTCCGTAGCATTCCCCTCTGAAGTGTATTGATTCAATAGCTTGCGCCAGCCTATTTGGGGAAGACCCCGCATAAGATAACTGTCTCCCGGATGAAAGGTAAGAGCTGTCACTGAGCAGCCTTGCTCCTGAAGAAGACACCCCAGGTCTCTGAAGAAATAGGAGTAGGGACCCTGGAGAAAGAGGGCCTTTTTCTCAGTCGCCATCCACATGCTCCCTGTAAGCCGCAAGAAGCTTAGGATCTTGCTCTTCCACTCTGTATTTATCCCTCGCCTCTTCTGCTGCCTTCTGTATCCGTTCAAAATCCTCCTCTTTCAAAGAGAGAAGAAGCCGTCGGAGTTCAACGCTGTCGGACTCGTCAATAGCATAGCCTACTCCTTCCTTCTCCGTCCTCTTGGCCAGATAGGTCCCGCGAGAGACGATAAGGGGAAGTCCCAGCTCGATGGCCTCGTAGAATTTGTTGGGCATCAGGATCAGGGCGTTCTTGTCGTCTGTGTCATAAGCGCAATAGATCACATCCACCATGGAGTAGTATTTCCCCAATCCTCCCGAGGGGAAGATCCCGTGGTATGAAGCTTGTTTATATTTTTTGAGCAATCGGTAAAGTTTTCGTTCATTTTGGGTAAATCCGGCCAGTTCCACTCTGAGTCCCGGCTCCCCTTCCACTGCATCCAGAAGTGTCTTAATGGTGTTGAGATAACGCATATTCCCAAAATAACCGATCACAAGGGGGTTAAAATCCCGGGGATGTGACTGATACCCGTCGAGGATACCCGGCCCCACAAGATTCTCCTGATAGACTTTGGGACGAGAAGAAGCAAACTTTTTGTAATAAAATTCATAAAACCCCGGTGATGTAAAGACAAGAAGGGAACATTTTTTTATCCAGCGCCGCTCTTTCATAGCGCTGGTTTTGGCCAGGATCTTTTTGAAAAGTCCTTTCCCCCGGGGAAAGATCGCCGAGGGGAGGTCGGCTATTTCATAGACGATCTTCACGCTTCGGTCACACCAGAAACGGTAAAGAATAGCTGTCATGAGTCCCTCATACCGGAAGGCGTGTATGATGTGAGGCCGTTCGTGGATAAGCAGGCGTATCCCCTGAAGGATAAAGCCCCCATACCCGATCAGGGTCTTCAGGCGCATGCCTTTGCTCTGCCCCTTTTTCCTGATGTAGATCCTCTCCACCCCCCTCATGTCGGGCTCGATGGATTCATTGAGCCGGTCCCAGTAATAGAAGACGATCCGGTAATGCTCCCGCAGGGCGCGGACTCTGTTCAACATCCGGGGGTCCGGGACAGATGGCGATAACATCATTATTTTTTTCATTCCAACTCCTCCCATTGACGGCCGGTACCGGTGACCTTATTCCAGCCTTTCTTGAGCATACCGAAAGATATATTGATGTAGGGGTCTTTGACCAGGACCATATACAAGCCGTAGATCAGAAAAGAAAAACTGACGCTCAGGACAAAGGTCCTGTAAGGCCCGTATCCAAGAGCTTTGACTCCGCTGCAGACATAGAGGACAAAAAAGCTTCCCACCAGATAATGGAGACTCTCTCTTTTAAAGAGGCTGAAGCGGATAAGCCCCCGGGCCATCATATATTGAACGAAAAAGAGCGTCAGGTGAGTCACCACCAGCACTGCCGTAATCCCGTTGTGGTGATATAAGGGGATAAAGAGAAAATTCAAGCCCAGGTTGACCGCTGCCGCCGCAGAGCTGGCCGCGGTGATCCGTCCCTCACGCCCTGTGGGGAGAAGGATCTGGAGAGAGAGAAACGAGTTCATACTCTCCAGTATGATGACCGGGGCGATGAAACGAAGGGAGCGGGCCCCTTCCACGAAATCTGCCCCCCCGAAGACATGAAGGATCTCAGGAGCCAGGATGACTACGCCGGTGACAATGGGGAACCCCAGAAAATAGATAAAATTGATGGACTTTTCCGCCAGCCGCCGAAACTCTTCATGCAATCCTTTTTTGAAATAGTAGGAGAGACGGGGAACAAGCACTGTCGATAGGGAGATGACGATGCTTGTGGCCAGAAGGGCCAGCTTTTTATCCACATTGTAAAAGGCTACATTCTTGTCTCCGCTTAGAAACCCCAAAAGGACCAGGTCAAAGCGGGTATAGATACTGGCGACAAAAGCGGCAAAGAAGAGAGCCAGCACGGGTTTCATATGTCTTTTGAAAGCAAGCCCCCTTATCCTCAGGCGGACATAAGCGCGTGAATGGATCATGTTCACAATATGAGCCCCTACTGTGGCGAAGACAGTGATCCCGGCATAGATGAGGTAATGTTCCGGTTCCAAAACGAAGAGGAACAGAGCCGCAACAGAGATGACTTTAAAGACGATGCTTCGCAGGGAGATGTAGCGGTAGTCTTCCAGCCCTGCATAGAGCCATTCCACGGAAAAGGGGTTCATAAAGACGATCCCGCCTACGATAAGATAGAGAAGAGCCTCCTGCTGCATCTTCTCCACCAGAAAAAAACAAGTGAGATAAGCTGTCAGCGTAACCGTCATAGCCATGAAGTTGATCCAGAAAAGTTCACTGAAGACGCGGTTGAGCTCCTCCCTGTCGTCCCGGGCCCGGGCGCATTCCCTCGTCCCGTATTGGGGAACGCCTAATCCGGCAAAGATGGAAAAATACATGGCAAAGGAGATAGCCAGGTTGACCTTCCCCACGTTCTCCGGCCCCAAAACACGCAAGACATAGGGGTAGGTGATCAGGGGGAAGAGCATCCTCAGACCGATGAGAAGAGAGTTGTAGATATAATTTTTTTTAATGGATTGTGTCTTGACGCTCTTATTCATGGGAGAGACTCTCGCCTGCAGCGATCACTTTTCTATAGAGGTCCTGAAACTCAAGCGACATCTTTTCTGCTGAAAAATGACTCCTTACGCTTTTGGCGGCGGCTTGCCCCATGCTTTCAGCCTCCTTTTGTGAGGCCTTCTCAAAGAGACTCACCAGGTCCTCTTCGGATCGGAAGAGGGTCCCCGTCTCGGAACAGTGTGACAATATGTGAGCGTGTGGGGGAATATCCGAAAGAAAGACAGGCAGCCCGCAGGACATCCCTTCCAGGATAGCATTGGGCAACCCTTCGGAACGGGAAGCGCTCAGCAGGATGTCTGAAGCCTGGTACCAGGAGCGGATCTCTTTCACAGGGCCGGTAAAAAGAATATTGGGCTGCGGAAGTCCCTTTATCCGTATGGGATCTTTTATCTCACCGGCCAGGACAAGGATCCCCTCATCACGCCAACGGCTCTTCAGAAAGGCCCGGATCAGAAGGTCGTAATTCTTCCGCCGGGAAAGGACTCCCGAATAGATAAAGACAAGCTTTTTTTCATCCAGGCCCAGCTCTTTTCGACACTTCTGTTTCAATTCAGGAGAAGAAGGCACAAAATATTCGGTGTCCACCCCATTGTCTATATGAAGAAAGGGAATCCCTGTCCTTTCTCCGTAGCGCATGGCTACATAATCCGAACAGGCCACGGGGATACAGATCTTTTTCATATAGGATATATGGAGAGCTGCGACGGCTCTCCCCGCCAAAGGCCCAAACCGATGGATATACTCGTCTCCGGGATAATTACGGACAGAAGAGATCACCGGAAACTCTTCCAGGCCCGAAAAGAGCCCGTCAGCCCGCAGTCCATGGACATGGACAAGAGAGGGGTTAAATTCTCTAAGTATCTTTTCCCGTATCTCCTTTTTCCCAAGAAGGAGGTCAGCCTTCCTGATGGGAAAAGTATGGACAGGGACATCCATCTTCCTGAAGAGGGGCTCCAGAGAATCCTTTCTTTCCCGGGTAAACCTGACCACTACAGGAGAAAACTCTTCCCGGTCGAGATGCCTGAGAATGTAGCTCAGCTGGCGTACCGGGTCGCATTGCCGTAAGGATGAGATAACAAAAAGAATCTTTGTCGGCATCATATCTCCTTAAAATCCCATTATAACGATTTTTTGCCAAAAAAAAAGCCCCTTTTCAGGGGCTTTTTCCTTGTGCTGACGCTTTTTCGTTGATCAGTCGTTATCCCACCCGAAAGGGCCTTCACCCATTCCGGCCCGCTGTCCCATTCCGGCGCCTTTGGCAGGCCTCTGCCCGCCCTGACGCATCATTTTCATACCGAGTCCGAAAAGATCGCGCTCTTCTTTTGTCAGGCTTTTCATAATGGTGAGCTGCTGATCCTTATGGATCTTCCACATGGCATCGCGGTTGGCCTTCTGCTCATCCATGATTTTAGAGACTCTGTTCCAATCAGGGTTGTCTTTCATCATCTCTTCTTTAAGGGAAAGACCGAGTTTCTCCTGCTCCAGACGCAGCGTCTGTATCTTTTCCCGGTTGGCTTCAAACATTTTCTCATGCTGCTCGAATATCTTGTCTCTTAAAGCCTGCATCTCTTCTTGCTTCTCATTACGGAATCCTGCTCCACCCTTCATCCCATCGCCATTACCGCGGGGAAATGCCATAAGAGCGCTTACGCCGATCAACACCATCAAAACCAAGACCAATGATTTTCTCATATTACACCTCCGTTTGTTTCTGTATTTACTATAGGGACTGAATATGGAATAAATATGGAGAGGGGGATTTTTTTTGACCATGGATTGTTTACTGCCCTTTTCCCCCGAGCATAATGGCGATAGTACGGATAACGATCTTGAGGTCCAGGATAAAAGAACGGTATTTGATGTAATAGAGGTCATACTGGAGTTTATAAAGAGCGTCTTCAATGTTTTCCCCGTAAGGATAGTTGACTTGGGCCCATCCGGAGATCCCGGGACGTACGATATGGCGCTGCTGATAAAAGGGGATCTCCTTTTCATACTCTTTGACCAGCTCATCCCATTCCGCCCTTGGCCCGATAAGGTTCATCTCCCCCCTCAAAACATTTATAAACTGAGGGATCTCATCGATTCTCAACTTCCGGATCAAAGCGCCGAACCGTGTTACACGGGGATCCCCTTTTGTGGAATATTTGGGAAAATTCTTCGGGTCATGATTCCTCATGCTCCTGAATTTATAGAGGGTAAAGGGCTTTCCGTAACGGCCTACCCGGGTCTGTTTGAAAAAGACAGGGCCCCTTGACTCCAGGATGATGACAAGCGCCACCAGAGCGAAAAGAGGTGAGAGGACAAGAAGGGCGATAAGAGACGAAGAGAGATTGAAAACCCTGTTCAAAACACGATAGAGAGAAAACTCATTCTGCTTCTTTTCTATCTCCCGGAAAATGTGATAAAAGTACTGTTTGTCCATATGAAGGAGGGGCATCCGTCGGCTGATCAGCTCGAAGATCTCATCGACATAGTAGACCCGGACATCGGCCTGGCGCAGCGTGTTAAGCGCCCGGACCAATCCGCTGCTCATCTCGTAATCCTTGGCTACGATAAGATGCCGGACTCCCCGCCGGATAGTCTCCCCGACGGTGTCCATCTCTTCTCCGAGCCAGGAGATCCGCCCCAGGACTTTCTCTTTATCCTCTTTCACTTCATCACCGTCATAGATGATCATCTCATCTTTCTTGGTGTTACTGAAAAACCCTTCGATCTGCACATTGAGGATACGGCTTCTGAGGATCTCCCGCGCGACAGCCCTCCCTGTAAAACCTCCGCCCACGATGACAACCCACCCGTTATCCTGGCGCAGGAAATAGATCCCGGTAAGGCAGGCGGTAAGCGCCAGAAGGATGAAGATGATCACATTTTTATAGAGGTCGATACTCCATCCTGTAAGTGAGCCCTGATAAAGATAACGCAAAAGAAGGGTAATCCCAAAGACGACACAAAAAGAGTTCACAAGTGAGCGGCAGAAATCACCGGTGAGCTTCAGATCCCTTACGACAAAAAACTTAAAATAGTAAAGGCTCAGGACCCAGAGAATGGCATGGATGCCGTAATCGAGCCAATGCTCCGGGGTCAAAAGTCCTTCATGGAAAAGATAACGGCTCATTACCGAGGCAGCAAAGATGTCCACAGCAGTGATGATAAACAAAAAATACTTATACTCTTTGATCTGGTTGATCATAGAAGCCCGTCTTCACTCCGTTTCTTCTCCCAGGCCCAGGCTGAGGTGACCATCTCTTCCAGAGAACGTTCGGCCTGCCAGCCCAGCTCTTTTTTGGCCTTCTCCGACGATGCGATAAGAACAGGCGGATCACCCGGACGGCGCCCCTCTTCAAGAATACGGAATCGGGAGCCGGTTACCCTTTGCACCGTCTCGAGGACTTCCCGAACCGAATAGCCCCGTGCGCTTCCCAGATTCACCGTCAGCGGCTCATTCGCTTTTCTGATCTTTTCAAAAGCAGCCCAGTGGGCCCGACAGAGGTCGGTCACATGGATATAATCCCTGACAGCGGTCCCGTCGGGAGTCGGATAATCGGTCCCGAATAGGGCCAGATGGTCCCGTAGGCCCAGGGCTGTCTTGACGGCAATGGGGATCAGATGGGTCTCTGGATCGTGACACTCTCCCACCACTAATTCCTCGTCGGTCCCGGCCACGTTGAAATATCGCAAAGAAGCATAGACGAAATCTTCACGCCCGGAAAGTGCCTCCATGACCTCTTCTATCATGGTTTTGGTCTTCCCGTAATGGTTGATGGGTTTCCGCTCAGCCGCTTCGGTTATGGGAGTCTTTTCCGGAATACCGTAGACGGCTGCGGAAGAAGAGAAGACAAAATGGCGGATCTCATGTTCAAGTATGATTTTGAGAAGCGACAGCGTACACGCCACATTATTGTAATAATATTTCATGGGGTCGTATTGTGACTCTCCCACCAGACTGAACGCACCGAAATGAAAGACCCCGTCGACGGTCCTTTTGTGAAGGTAGGGGTGAAGCTTCTCCGGATCCCCCAGGTCTGACTTAAGAAAGAAGATCCGGCTCCCGTATTGCTCTTTAAGGCTCTCCACGGCCTCCATCCTACCTGTAGAAAGATTGTCGATAAGTGTCACCTCATGATCGCTTGTATCCATAAGGTACTTGACAAAATTGGAACCGATATAACCGGCTCCCCCGGCAACGAGAAAATGGCTCATAATCCCCCGTTTCTCTCTCAGTATACCAATCGGTAGAATTCTTTCAAGTTACAAATATTGATTTATCACTTTTTTAAAGGCGGGTACTCTTCCAGGGCGAAGTCCACCACCGCCTGAACATGGATCTCCAGGGTGTTGAACAGTGGGATCTCCGGCCTCCATTTTTTGATCAAAAGCGGAATCTCGGTACATCCCAGAACGATCCCCCGCGCACCCCTTGAGACAAGCTTTCCCATCACCTCTTCCAGAAAGAGCCGGGACTCTTTATTGAAATTATTCTTTAACAGTTCTCCGGAGATGATCCGCTGGATCTCGTTCCGGTCTTTTTCAGCCGGGACAATGGTCTCGATACCCTTCTGTTTCAGTCTCTTGATATAAAAATCCATCTCCATGGTCTGCTTGGTCCCCAGAAGGCCGCATTTTTTTATTCCCGCCTCCGTCATCACACGGGCGACGGCATCTGCAATATGGATGATGGGAACTGTCACAATTGATTCCAGACGGTCGCTGAACTGATGTAGTGTATTGGCGCAAAGGACGATTCCGTCAGCGCCCCCTTTTTCCAGTTTCAGAGCGGCTTCTTCCACAAGGCGGTAAACGCCCTCCCGGTTCCCAGTCCTGTTCAAAGTTTCGATGTCCCCGTAGTTGAGGGAATAGAGAAGAAGCTTGGCAAATTTCAGGTCCCCCAGGCGCTGATTACTCTTTTCATTGATCAGACGGTAGTACTCCGCTGTAGAGACCCAGCCTGTCCCCCCCACTAGTCCGGGAATTTTCACAGTACACCTCCATCATTCAGGAATTGTAATGGCAAAACGGCAACGCTCATCCCCCGTGAGAACAGATTCGACGACTCTTACTGTTGTAGGTTGTTCAAATATAACATCAAACAGATGTTTATTAAAGCCGCCTGAACAGGCACACCACAAACGGGGGATCTCTGCTGTCCCGTCAATGATCGCCGAACGGGCAAAACCGCAGTGGCAGGCATGATACCTTTTCAGGAGAGGGTCTTTCTCCCGAAGATACGCCGGAGCATTGTAGGGGAACTTGGTCACAAAGATCTCTTTCCCCTCCCTTACCCCGCCAAGGACTTCGGGATTATCATTGACAAAATCCACGACCTCCCGGGTGATCACCGTCTCATACCAGAGTCTGTTTTCCCTCCTGCAGCTGTCCAGCTCCTCGACTTTTCTCTTGTGATGATCTTTCAGAAAAGCATCGATATCCCGGCCCAATTCGACAAAGCGGTCCCGCTCTCCCCATTTTGACTCATCGGAAATCTCATGATGGTTCCCCGCCATGATGCGACAGGCTGTCTTTTCATCGACAGTTTGAATCATCTGTTCCATAAACCGCTGGATCAGGGGAGGATACTTTTCGTAGGGAGTCCCGGTGGGAAGAGGGCCGATATTCTCGAACATCTTTCCTGCCGCTTCTTCTCCGGCAATTTCCCTGGCGCTCTTTTTGATATGCTCCAGGACACCCAGCGTCCCGGCCAGTGTCAGGATATAGGTGATGAGACCCTTTTCATCCACAAAGGATAAATACCGGACAAGAGCCACCAGTCTCAGAAAAGCATCATCTTTTCCGGCGACTTTCTCCTGAAGATACCCCTTTAACGCCTGTTCCTTTTCCCCCGGGTCTCCCTCAAGGGATACACTTGACGAAAAGTCATCTGCGATAGTGACAAAAAATTCGAATCTTTCTTTTTCCTGGGGACGCTTCTCTAAAAAGTCACGAAATTCTATTTCCCTGTGCATAGCCGACCTCCATAGATTAAATCATACGACGGCCCTCTGCACCTGTCAATGAGCAAAAAAAGAATGACACCATTTCATTATTGGCTTAAAAGGTACGATTTTAAGAATTGTTTTTATATCAACACTTGACAAATTACAATTTAGGTTTAATATTTACTTATGAAAACGAAAAACTTAAATTACCCGTTAACAGACAGGCTAAACATGAAAGTCGTAACCGAAATGGGCAATGTTGCTGCGCTTATCGAAGAGATCCTTAAGCCCATGCTTCGGCCCCACAACATGGGGATTTATCAGTTCCGCGTCCTGGAAGCGCTTTTCCTTGAGGGCGACCTCCGTATAGGCGACCTGACGGAAATGACGCACACCACCGGGGGCAACATGACGGTTGTTTTGCGGAAACTGGATAAATCCAACCTCATCACGCGTGTGGTGGATCCCGATGATGGAAGGGCCTTCAATATCAGCCTTTCCAAAAAAGGAACCGCTGTCATCGAGAAACTTTATCCGGAGTATCTGAAACAGCTGGAAGAGAAGTTTTCCCCTCTTGTCCGCAGTGAACGCGAAGAGTTGGGAAACCTTCTCAATAAGATCGCCGAGCCTCCGGTAAAAGAGACAGCAAAGCGGAAAACCGTACGCAGACGTAAAGCCTGACTTTCAGGAAGATGCCTCATCTTCTGCCGAGAGAAGACTTTTTAATAGTGAATTGGTGGTTTATACCCCGAAGTCTTTTCTTCCTGCAGAAAGATGTTATCCAATACTGTTAAGTTTTACGGTGCCTTTTTCTTTTTGTCTTGAAAAACTCTAATTTTTAAATTACAATTTAAATTAGAGGTAAACTATGATACCAAGGCGCTTGTTCATCTTTATCATCTTTTTGATGGCTCTTCTCCTGTCATCTACCCCTTCCGTGTCTGCCAGCGCACAAAGTCAGCCTGTACGTGTGGGCGTCTACGAGAACAAGCCTCAGGTCTATACTGATGAAGAGGGAGCGATCAAGGGTATCTACATCGATCTTCTGAAACACATCGCCGAAGCAGAAGGCTGGCAGCTTGTCCTGGTTCACGGGACCTGGGAAGAGGGGCTGGCCCGCCTGAGAGAGGGAAAGATAGACATCATGACCAGCATCGCCTACACCAAGAGCCGCGAAGCCTACTTTTCCTTCTCTGATGAGACCGTCTTTGTCAACTGGGGGCAGGTCTTTGTCCAGGGGCCTGGAATCGAAGGATTCCCTGATCTGGAAGGCAAGACAATTGCTGTCATCAAAAAGGATATATACAATACCGGAGAGAACGGGATACGGGACCTTCTTCAAAAATTCAATATTCCTGCCACTTTTATCGAGGTCGATGACTATATCGACGCTTTTATCGCCGTTGACAAAAAGCAGGCCGATGCAGCCGTGGTCAACCGCCTTTTCGGAGCCCTTTATAAAGACCGTTTTTCACTCCGGGAGACCGCCATGATCTTCCACCCCAGCGAGATGCACTTCGCCTTCCCACGGGTTGGAGCACGAACACCGGAATTGAAAAAAGTAATCGATGATCACCTGAGCCGCCTTAAAGCCGATAAATCATCTGTCTATTACACGACTATAGCTCACTATATGAACTTGCCTTCCAGGACTCTCCTCTTTTCACCTCAGGCCATGAAGGTATTCTTCTTTATCAGCGCTCTGGCCCTGGCCCTACTGGCCATGATCTTCTTTATGCGACATCAGGTCAATATCCGGACAAGACAGCTCAAAGAGAATGAGCAGCGTCTCGCCATGGCCCTCCAGGGGACCAACGCCGGCCTCTGGGACTGGGATATGAAGACTAATACCCTCACAACAAACAGGATCTGGAGTGAGCTTATCGGTTACGACCCCGAAGAGCTGATGCCCTTCACCATTGATACCTGGGAGCGCCTGACCCACCCGGACGACCTGAAAAAAGCCCGGGAAAATCTTGCCCGCCATTTTCAGGATGAAAATATCCCTTACGACCTGGAGATCCGGATGAAACACAAGGACGGTCACTGGGTCTGGCTTATGGACCGCGGGAAGGTGGTCACCCGGGACAAGTCCGGCCGTCCCCTGCGCATGATCGGCACTCACATGGACATCAGCCAGTGGAAACATACCCAAGAAGCCCTTCTGGAAAGCGAACAGCGCTACCGCAGTCTTTTTGAGAACAATCACGCCGTGATGCTTCTGCTTGATCCCGACACCGGGAAGATCTTCGAAGCCAATCCTGCCGCGGTCCGTTTCTACGGCTATCCACGGGAGACCCTGCTCGGGATGAATATCGATCAAATCAATATACTTACTCCGGAAGAGATCCGGAAGGAGATGAACCTGGCCCGCTATTTCAAAAAAAGTTTTTTTGCGTTCAAACACCGCCTGGCTTCAGGGGAGATCCGCGATGTGGAAGTCTACAGCGGCCTGATCCACTATGAAAACAAAAAACTCCTCTACTCCATCATCCATGATGTAACCGGCAAAAAGGAGATGGAGCAGGAAAAGGAGCGCCTGGAAACACAGCTCAGACGTTCCCAGCGCCTGGAGACCATCGGGACATTGACCGGAGGGATCGCCCATGACTTCAATAATATCCTTCTGCCCATCATCGGTTATACCGATATGGCCCTCCAGAAGATCTCCGATGAAAAGGTCAAAGGGTATCTTTCTGCAGCGTTGGCTGGGGCCAACCGGGCCAAAGACTTGGTGCGTCAGCTCCTGACCTTCAGCCGCCAGGCGGAACACGACAAGACCCCGGTGGACATCTGTGAGATCATCCGTGACTCGGTCCAATTACTCAAATCCCTTATCCCCTCCTCTATTACGATAACCCTTGATATTCCGAAGCAATGTAAATATATCTTCGCTGACCGGACTCAGATCCATCAGGTCATCGTAAACCTTTGCACCAACGCCGCCCACGCCATGGAGGAGACAGGCGGAACCCTCACCCTGTCAGTAGACCATCGTCTCTTCACCACAGAGGCACAGACCCCCGTTGAAGGAATCGAACCCGGGAAAGAATATCTGATCATCACTGTGACAGACACCGGTATCGGGATGACCGATGATGTCATGGAGCATATCTTCGAGCCCTTCTTCACGACCAAAAGCATGGACAAGGGCACAGGAATGGGTCTTTCCATCGTACACGGGATCGTGACCAGTCACGAAGGCATCATTCAGGTCTCCAGCAGGCCGAATGAAGGCTCTTCTTTCACCCTCTAGTTTCCTGTGGTCAATGCCATCTCCCCCACGGAAAAGGAGAAACTTACTCAGGCCAGGGGAGGGTCAGAACGCCTTCTTCTTGTCGATGATGAAGAGGTCATCACTTTAATGCTCAAAGAAGCCCTGACAAAACTGGGCTACCGCGTAACAAGTTTTTCAAAAAGCAGGGATGCTTTAGACGCTTTTCAAAAGGACCCCGGCCGTTTTGACCTTCTTCTCACAGACCTGACCATGCCGGAAATGACCGGCCTTACCCTGGCGAAGCATCTCCGTGACAAGAAGCCTGGCCTGCCGGTGATCATTATGACCGGTTACGGAGCCCTTCCGGAGGAAGAGTTTCCCCCGGGTCTCTCTAAAAACATCATCAGAAAGCCCTTTGAGCTCAATGAGTTGACAGAGCTGCTCCGGACTCTTCTGGATGAGAAAGTATAGACATTCTTTTTTTTTCTTACTTTTCAACTATAACAATTTCGATTATCCCTATAGAAAAAATGAAATTTGTTATTATATTGTCTGTTATGCCCGCTGCTCCCGCCTTGAAAGGAGTATCTCCCATGAGAGATAAGAAAGCGAAGCAACCTTCTGCTTCGGCAAGCAAGGCACCTAGATCTGAGAAAACCAGGCCAGAGACAAACCGGATGAAACAATCATCTCCCGGCTCGTCTGACAGAGAGCGTCAGGAAAGGGAACGCCAGGAGAGGGAGCGCCTGAGAAGATCCGTCAACGACGATTAATCAAAAAGCGATGTCATTTGTTTAACAAACAGACAGGAGCAGCGGACCTTTTTGAGTGAGGGGTCGCGTCTTGTATTTGGTATTATGGTTTAAAAAAATCTTTAAGTTAGAAAAAATTTTAACACCCCTAAAAATAAAGTTTCAGACTTAATAAATCGAATGCCTAAAATTTTTATAATACTAAATGCAAGACGCGACCCCTCTACGAACTGTTTAACTTGATATTTTTTGAAATGCGATTATATTATTCATTAAGCCGTTATCCCTGTCTGAAAGGAGTATCTCTCATGGGAGATAAGAATATGAAACCCAAAAGCGGTTGTGGAAGCAAAGCCCCTAAGGCTGAAAAAGCAAGTACTGAAAAAAACCAGGCCAAGAGCAAACCGAAAAAGAAATAACACCGGCGTCGTT
>ERZ795048.2641-NODE-2641-length-14255-cov-4.152535_pt1 | contig 14255 bp, 11 predicted proteins | sample MGYA00375132_ERZ795048 | MGnify/ENA primary metagenome ERZ795048 (study PRJEB30177, sample SAMN05720225) | activated sludge metagenome | isolation source: Anaerobic digester | place: Hong Kong | collected 2014-12-17 ...
AAATAAGTTAAAGGTGCCTCCGTAGATGGATGAGGATGCAAGGAAATGGTCCCCTGTCTCGCAGATATTAAAGATTGCATAGAAGTTAGCAGCCTGTCCTGAGGATGTCAGCATTGCGCCTACGCCGCCTTCCATTGCGGAAATTTTCGCAGCAACATAATCATTGGTCGGATTCTGTAATCTGGTATAAAAGTAACCATTTGCTTCCAGGTCAAATAATTTGCCCATATCCTCACTGGTATCATATTTAAATGTTGTACTCTGATAGATTGGGACTTCTCTTGGTTCACCGTTCTTAGGTACCCAGCCTTCGTGGATACACTTTGTCTCTACACTTGTGCTCATACATTTCCTCCTGTAATTGTTCATTCTGTTTTTCTATAATCATCATTATAGCATCATTTTCGTTATCGTAAATATGGTATTTTTTATCATCTGTAATAGGTTTTACCTATATAGGAGTATTACTTCTGTAATATTTTGTATCATATTCAGTAGGCTATTTCTGCAATATTTTATATTGTTTTCAGTAGGTTATTTCTGCAATATTTTGTATATCATATCAGTAAGTTCCTCCGGGCTCTCTGCACATTCATTTTCCACCCACTTCAAATATACGTTACAGATTGCACCCGCATAGTAATATAGCTTGTACTTTGCATCATTTCCGTCACTTGTCATGTAGGTATCCATATAGTCATTTAGGGCATTCGTTATGATATATTGTAATCCGGAGAGAATCAGCACATGCGCAAATTCTCTATATTCTCTAAAGAATTCAAAGCAATGGAGAATATGTGCTCGCTCATGGAATCCGCCAATCTCTGGTTTCTGTTCCACATCCAGCATATAAGCACTGACCATCTCGTACATATAATCCTGCAGGACGCAGGTCTTGGTCCGATAGTACTTATAAAAGGTCATTCGTGAAACATGTGCTTCCTTTACCAGTTCTGTAATCGTAATATCTTCCAGCTGTTTCTTTTTCATCATCATCATCATAATCAGACTCTCTGCAATATGCAGGCGAATATGCTGATTTCTTTTCGTTAATCTGATTCCATCCTGTGTTATTCTCATACATCATCCTCACCGTCAATTTATTTACAAAACTGACCTATTTGTAAATTGTAACACGTTGTGGTTTGTTTTACAATTACAAGTAGTATTAAATACTACTTGTGAAAAATGATTGATGGAGGCTTAATATGAAAAAATATGGAATAGTGGTAGATTCCGGATGTGATATGAATAATTATTTTACGGATGAACATGACAGTATCGTCTTTCGACGTGTTGCACTGACACTGGATATAGGAGAACAACAGTTTAAAGACGATGTTTCTCTTAACATTGAAACATTTATGGAATCCATGCATGCTTATCAGGGTAAGAGCGGCAGTGCTGCTCCCAGCCCATCGGATTGGCTGGAGGCTTTTGAAGAGGCCGAAAATGTTGTCGCAATCACCATTACAGGCACACTCAGTGGCAGTTTTGCCAGTGCCAATGTCGCTGCCGGTATGTTCCTCGAACAACATCCGGATCGTCACATTTTTCTGCTTGATTCCAAATCAGCAGGACCCGAGATGGCTCTCCTTGCCAGAAAAGCGGCCGAACTTATGAAAAATGATTTAGATTTTGCGCAGATTGAGCAACAACTGAGGTCCTACCAGAAACAGACCGGTCTTCTCTATATTCTTGGTTCTCTCGATAATCTGATTAAAAATGGCCGCGTCAGTAAACTTACTGCGGGGCTGGCAGGGATTCTTGGCATTCAGATTGTCGGCATTGCAAGTAAAGAAGGCACCTTGGAACTACTACATAAATGCAGAGGAAAACGCTGTGCATATGAGACAGCGATAAAAGATATTCTGGCACGTAATTATCAGGGTGGTAAGATTGTAATCGCGCACTGTTTTGCTCCGGACGGCGCCCGCTACATTGCAGATGCCATTCGCACACTATACAAGAATGCGGAAATCGAATTGATTGCCACCGGTGGTCTTTGCAGCTTCTATGCAGAACGCGGCGGCATTATGATTGGATTTGAATAGCGTTACATGAAAAGCATTCCCACAAGATGAACCAGAAATGCAACGAACCAGGCAATCACACATTGCAATATGGCAATGATTACTGCCCACCGCACACCAAGCTCTCTCTTCACTGCAGCCACTGCGGCTACACAGGGGGTATAGAGCAGGGTGAATAGCAAAAATACAATCGAGGTAAATGGGGTAAATAGGCTGCTAAGTTTAGTTACGTCTCCACCAAGCAGAACCGCTAATGTGGAAACCACGCTTTCTTTGGCCGTAAATCCGGTAATCAGGGCAGTGGAGATTCTCCAATCTGCTATGCCCAGAGGTGCAAAGATTGGTGTAATCAGACTTCCAATCAACGCAAGTAAGCTGTTCTGTGAATCAGCCACCGGATTCAGTCTGGTATCAAAGGTCTGCAGAAACCAGATGATGATGGATGCCACAAAGATAATGGTAAATGCCTTGGTAATAAAATCTTTAGCCTTTTCTCCAATGAGTTTCAAAACGCTCTTAGCGCTCGGGAAACGATAGTTGGGGAGTTCCATTACGAAAGGAACCGGCTGTCCCTTAAATTTCGTAGATTTTAGTACCAACGCTACCAGAATGCCTACAATGATTCCTGTAAAGTAAATCCCTATCATCACCAGTGCCGCATGTTCCGGGAAAAATGCCCCTGTTATCAAAGCATAGATTGGCAATTTGGCGGAACAGCTCATAAACGGTGTCAGCAGAATTGTCATCTTACGGTCTCTGTCCGACGGAAGTGTTCGTGTTGCCATAATTGCAGGTACAGAACAACCAAATCCAATCAACATCGGTACAAAACTTCGACCCGAAAGCCCGATCTTACGAAGCATTTTATCCATGACAAATGCAATTCTTGCCATATAACCACTGTCTTCCAGAATAGACAGGAAGAAAAATAACACCACAATAATCGGTAAGAAACTTAAGACACTTCCCACACCGGAAAAGATTCCGTCAATCACAAGCGAACGGACAATGGGATTGATATCGTAATTGATTAGTCCCTGATTGCATAGATTCGTCAGCCATCCGATACCCCATTCCATAAGATTGGAAAGTGCTGCACCGATGACGCCAAAGGTCATCCAGAAGATAAATGCCATAATACCAATAAATGCCGGTATTGCACTAAATTTACCGGTCAGAATCTTATCAATCATCTGGCTTCTCTTATATTCCTTGCTTTCATGCGGTCTGACTACTGTCTCTGCACATAATTTCTCAATAAAGTTAAATCGCATATCTGCAAGAGCAGCCTGTCTGTCTTTGCCGCTCTCCTCCTCCATCTGGAGAATAATATGCTCTAACATTTCCTTCTCATTCGTATCAAGCTTTAGTTTTTCTTCAATCAAATAATCCATTTCAACCAGCTTGGTGGCTGCAAATCGAACCGGTATCTTCGCTCGCTTGGCATGATCCTCAATCAAATGAATAATCGCATGGATACATCTATGTACTGCGCCGCTATCACTACCATTCTCGTCACAGAAATCCATTCTTCCCGGGCGTTCTCTGTGCTTTGCTACATGAATGGCATGTTCTATCAATTCGTCAATACCTTCATTCTTGCCGGCAGATATTGGGACTACCGGAATTCCCAGCATATCCTCCAGGCGATTAATCATTATGGTTCCGCCGTTCTCTCTGACTTCATCCATCATATTCAGGGCAAGTACCATAGGAATATCCAATTCGATAAGCTGCATCGTCAGATAAAGATTACGCTCAATGTTTGTAGCATCAATAATATTGATAATCCCCTTCGGTCTATCCTTCAGCAGGAATTCTCTTGTGACAATCTCTTCACTTGTATAGGGGGATAACGAATAGATTCCCGGAAGATCTGTGACATTGGTATTATCATGCTTGATTATGGAACCATCCTTACGATCAACCGTAACTCCGGGAAAATTACCCACATGCTGATTCATACCTGTCAAACGGTTGAATAACGTGGTCTTGCCACAGTTCTGATTCCCGGCTAAAGCAAAGGTTATTACTGTGTCTTCTGACAATTCATCCCCACTTTTTTTCACTTTATAAGTAACGGGCTCTCCCACACCAGGATGCTCTGCTTCATCTTTACGGACCTTCTTCGCCAGAACTTCATGGGCATCATGAACATCATGTACCATGATACATGCGGCATCGTCCTTTCGAAGTGTCAGCTCATATCCACGTACACGCAACTCGAGCGGATCACCCATCGGAGCCATTTTCACAAGTGTAATCTCCGTTTCCGGTATCAATCCCATGTCCAGAATATGCTTGCGAAGAGACTCCTCCGCGCATTCTACTTTCTCAATAACTGCATCTTTTCCTATTTGTAATTCTGCTAAAGTCATATATTTATCTTCTTTCTATCGAATACTCACACGCTGCAATCAAACTCGAATTATGGTTATTATGCTCTGTGATTGTTGTTTTGTTTGCATTTCATAATTTAATATGATGTTAATTGGTTTTATATTCTATATTATCATAACAGATTTACAATGAATCCACTAATATAATATTTCTCTTTTTGCATTAATTCTGGTGTTCTCTTGTCTTGCTCTCTTCTTGTTCTCTTCTTGTTCTCTTCTTGCCCTCTTCTTGCTATTATGTAAACCTAAACAGTACGACCGAGAGTAAGTTATTCTATTTCTTCTCCTCTTACTCCCAATGCATCATCATACCAACCTCTATCATACGCAAGAGAGCATAACTGCCTGTTTTTTAACTTTTTTTTGCATGAATATGCCATATAAATGACCGAAAGAAAGTTACTCCATCCTCCATACACTTTCTCGTTAACGTGCCGCGATATCGTTCAAACACCTGCACGTTTCCTAGACAATTTTAAAAAACAAAAGCCCCACCTTGCGGTGAGGCCTTAATCTTAATGATGAAACAAACGAATCTTTGTAAATGCCATCGCCATGCCATATTTATCACAACATTCAATGACTGCGTCGTCACGGATGGATCCGCCCGGTTCTGCAATGTATTTAACACCACTCTTCTTCGCACGTTCAATATTATCGCTAAATGGGAAGAAAGCGTCCGAGCCAAGTGCTACATCATCCATCTGGTCTAACCAGGCGCGTTTTTCTTCTCTGGTAAATACTTCCGGTTTTACCTTGAATACTTTCTGCCATGCACCTTCTGCAAGAACATCCATGTATTCCTCACCGATATAGTTGTCGATAGCATTGTCTCTGTTGGCTCTTCCAAGGTCATCAACGAACTGAAGATTAAGTACCTTTGGTGACTGACGAAGCAACCAGTTGTCTGCCTTGCTTCCTGCAAGTCTGGTACAGTGTACACGAGACTGCTGTCCTGCACCGATTCCGATGGCCTGTCCGCCCTTTGCGTAACATACAGAATTGGACTGTGTATATTTCAAAGTAATTAAAGCAATCAACAAATCAACTTTAGCAAATTTCGGAATCTCTTTATTTTTGGTTACAACATCTGAAAGAAGCTCTTCGTTGATTGGGAGTTCATTTCTCCCCTGCTCAAAAGTAATTCCGAAGACATCCTTATGCTCAATCGGTTCAGGAACATAATTCTCATCAATCTTGATGATGTTATAGTTTCCTTTCTTCTTCTCAGCCAGAATCGCCAATGCTTCCGGCTCATATCCCGGTGCAATAACACCATCGGATACTTCTCGTTTAATAATCTTAGCGGTTGATACATCACATACATCAGAGAGTGCAATGAAATCACCAAAGGATGACATACGGTCTGCACCACGTGCTCTTGCATAAGCACAAGCCAACGGTGATAACTCTCCAAGATCATCTACCCAGTATATTTTCTTCAAAACATCTGTAAGTGGAAGTCCGACTGCAGCGCCTGCCGGCGATACATGTTTAAATGAAGTTGCTGCCGGAAGCCCGGTTGCTTTCTTTAATTCCTTAACTAACTGCCAGCCATTAAATGCATCCATGAAATTGATATATCCCGGCTTACCACATAATACTTCGATGGGAAGTTCTCCGCCATTGTTGCAGAAGATTTTAGCCGGCTTCTGATTCGGATTACATCCATATTTTAATTCTAATTCTTTCATATTATCCATACCTTTCTTATGATTGTTCCAAATTAAGATATCATAATCGATTAGCTTACCTGTCCAACTAATTGATTCAGACGTTGTTCTATTTACTGACTCTTTTTACTTGCTCTTCTACTTGTTCTTATTAATAATCTTAGAAGTATATTTTCCAGTCTCAATGTCGATATAACGAACAAATAAAGAAACCTTATTGTCTTCATTTAGATTGTTCCACACAAGTTCTGTGAAGCTGTCCATATCATCTGACATCGTAACCGGTACCGGTTCTCCTTCAAAGCTTGGAAGCGGGCTGCCATCACACTGGTAGGTATGTATAAAATGTCCCTCGCCTGCCTTAGGGTTCTCATACGCAAAGGTATAACGATTGCAGGAAGATGGATCTCCATTGTTGCTCTTTAAGATCGACATTGCGTAATTGTAGATTCCGTTCTCAATATGCATGATTCCGGAGATACGCGGTGTGTAGTTCGGTCCATCCGGCTCAAACTCTCTGTTTCTTAAGGACTGCTCGAATGTCATCTGCTTGTCCATTCCCTCGTAGATGGTATCTGTCTGGTCACCGTTGGTTACAATGGTCTTGTTACCAAGTACACGAACCGGAGCATAGATGATTAAGCTGGGATCTGTCAATTTAGAAGGGTCAAATGCCTGTGTACGGATGCCTTCACCATCTTCCACAAAGATACGATTTCTACTGTTTTCACTTCTTCCCATAATAAAATATGCAGTTACAGCATATTTCCCATTCGGTGATTTCCCAATTATAATTCCTCTTCCCGGGTAAGCGCTTGCGCTCAGTTCTGTTTCGACATTCACTGTCTTCATTCTTTTCCCATCCTTTCTTTGTGTGTTGTCCTTCGGTTCCTTAAAATAAAAATCGACCCTCCGGGCAAACTGTGGTTCAAATTTCAGTTACCCAGACGGTCGGCTTCATATTACTAATTTGCTCCACGTGGTTAATTCCACAAATGCGCAGATTTTAATCCCTCCACTGCATCTTCCGTCAGTTGCAAATCAAACTCTCTATTACACAAACGATTATACAAAATTGGAGGTAGTCCGTCAAGACAGTACACTTCTTTGATTTATCTTTGGCACATTGCAAAAACAGGTCAAAAATGCTCTTGACATGCTTTTCTCTTGGCGTTATATTCATCTTACATATCTGGGAAACGTCTAGACCATTTCGGTTATCCATCCCCTATATGAATAGAAAAATTAGGGTGAAGAGCCGGAAAATATTAAAGATTATTTTTGGCCGTTCCTTTCCTCGCTTAGTTGTCACAGCGCAGAAATTCTATTACGGGGCACATCCGCTTGCGCACGGTTCCATCCTGGATGTACTTTTAGAAGAGAACGGAGATACCACACAGGCAACCGTATATGATGTGGAACCGGATAACAATTCCGGCCCGGATGCAGTGAAAGCATTACCCAGGCGTATGAGATTCTATCATGCCAAGATTGATGCGCACAGCCTGCAGGCCGGACAGGACTATAACAATCTTAAAAATGTCATAACGATCATGATTATGCCATACGATGCCTTTGGACAGGATCGTATGATTTATACCATGAAGAACCGGTGTATCGAAGATCCCAATCTGCCTTATGAGGATGGTGCTGCCACCATCTATCTGTATACAAAAGGGACAAAGGGCTGTCCTTCCAAACAGTTACAGGAATTCCTGACCTATATGGAAAACACTTGCCCCGCCAATGCCGTCAATGATGATTTGAGGGACATGCAGCACATGGTTGATCTTGTCAAACAGGATATGGAGGTGTCAACAGCTTATATGAGACTGATGGAAGATGAAAGAATTTTACTGGCACGCGGGGAAGCCTGTGGGGAAAAGCGCGGGGAAGCACGCGGCATCGCTCTTGGCGAGAAACGCGGACTGGAACGTGGTCTGCAAAGCTTCGTTGAAGCCTGTCAGGAACTTAATCTGGCACAGACTGATGTGATTGCCAAGATTATTGATAAATTTCAGCTATCCCCTGCTGATGCAGAAGAAGTTGTTGCGAAGTATTGGAAATAAACAGCTGTCCTGACTTTATTTAAAGAAATATTTAAGGGAAGTATCTTTTGTGATACTTCCCTTTTGATAATCTGCGGTGCACAACACATGCAGCAATAGTTACAACAGACTCAAGCAAGACCACTGAATAACATTTTATCCTATGCCTTCGTAATCATTGCATAGCATTTTGGTCTGCGGTCTCTAAACAATCCCCATTCCAATCGCATCTGATCGATCTCTGAAAAATCATACGCAGCATACAGAATTTCTTCCTGTTCCCTCGAAGCATCTGCGATGATTCCTCCGGTTGCATCGGTCAGGAAAGACGAACCATAGAATAGTAGTGCAGATTCCTGATTGGCATTTCCTGCGCAGGGGCTTACTTTCTCTTCTCCAATTCGGTTGGCAGCTGCTACCGGAACGACATTGCTTGCCGCATGTCCCTGCATACAGCGTCTCCAATGAAGCATACTGTCACAGTCAAGAATTGGTTCAGCCCCGATTGCGGTGGGGTAGAGTAGGAGCTGTGCCCCCTGTAATGCCATACAGCGTGCCGTCTCCGGGAACCACTGATCCCAGCAGATGCCAATTCCTACCACACCATACTTCGTCTGAAATACCTTGAATCCGGTATCTCCCGGGGTAAAATAGAATTTCTCCTGGTAGAAATGGTCATCCGGAATATGCGTCTTGCGATAGACTCCAAGGATTTCTCCACCCGCATCGATGCAGGCGATGGAATTGTATAAGACATTGCCGTCCTTCTCATAGAAGCTGATTGGCAGTACAACCTGTAATTCTCCGGCAAGGCGCCGTCCCATCTGCACTGCCTGATTCTCCTCAACCGTCATTGCATAAGAATAAAAATCATATCTTCTTTGCTGACAGAAATATTCCCGTTCAAACAGTTCCGGCAGCAAAATAATCTGCGCACCATTCTTAGCTGCCTCACGGATTTTTTCCTCTGCACTGATTAAATTCTGTTCCACGCTCTGATTGCAATACATCTGTACTGCTGCCACTTTCACTTCGGACATAGGCGCCTCCCTTTCTATGCTTTCTGGCCTTTCGGAATCTGTTGTGTAATGCAGTGAATATTGCCACCACCCACCAGAATCTCTCTTGCCGGAATTAAGATCATCTCCCGTTCCGGACAAAGTTTACGCATTATGCTTACCGCACGCGCATCACTCTCTTCATTCTCCCCGCCAAATGCCGGAATAAGAACCGCTTCATTCGTAAAATAGAAATTTACATAGGAAGCCGCCAGTCGTTCTCCGGCTTCCCTTTCATCCTCGCCTTCCTCAAATGCATAGCCGGCCAGTTCTTCCTTCGTGATACACACAGGATAATCCGGAATCGGTAACTTATGAATACGAAGCCTTCTGCCTTTCGCATCGGTAACGTCACTTAGATACTGATAGGTTGCCATCGACAAGCCATATTGCGGGTCTGCCTCATTCTCCGTCCATGCCAGCACGACCTCTCCCGGCCTTATAAAGGCACATACATTATCGACATGTTCATTGGTCTCATCCTGATAGATGCCTCTTGGCAACCACAGAACTTTCTTAATTCCAAGATACTCCTCAAGTTTTTGCGTAATCTGCTCTTTTGATAGTTTTGGATTACGTCCCTTACTTAGCAGGCATGCCTCACATACCATTAGCGTACCTTCCCCGTCACTGTGAATGGCTCCGCCCTCCAAAACAAATGGTGCTGCATCATAACATTCATATCCATAGGCATCTGCCACCTCTTGGGCAAAGGCATTATCCTTTGTCCAATCCGCATACAGACCATCAAAGGTACCGCCCCAGGCATTGAATTCCCAGTTCACCGCACGCACCTTTTTTTCTGCATTTATCACAAATGTCGGTGCAACATCTCTCGCCCAGGCATCATCCGTCGGCATGATAAAAAGATGGACATGTTCCTGTCCGCCTAACTGTTCCATCGCCGAAGCCATACCGCTGCTTGAAGTTGCGACATAGACTTCTTCACTCTTTGCAATCGCCCTGATTACTTTGGCAAATGCTTCTCTTGCACCCACAGCTCCATAAATCCAACTTCCCGGTCGCTCCGGCCAGATCATAATGGTGCCGTGATGCGGTTCATATTCTCCTGGCATCCAGTATCCGTCTGCTGCCGGTGTGTGAATCAATCTCTCCATCTAAGATAATCTCCCCTTAAAATCCTGATATCCGAACTCTTTTACTATTGTTATGGTTCCATCTTCTGTTTCAACGGCAATCGTTGGTAGTGGAATTCCGTTAAATGTATTATTTTTCACCATAGAATAAAGTGCCATATCCTCAAAGATGAGCTTCTGACCAATGTGTACCTCTTCCTTAAAGCTGTAATCTCCAATCACATCTCCTGCAAGGCAGGTTACGGAGGACAGTCGATAGGTATGTGCATACTCATTTGCTTCGCCGGCACCGATGATACGTGGTCGATATGGCATTTCCAAAACATCTGGCATATGGCAGGCCGCAGATGCATCTAAAATCAGAATGTCCATGTCGTTATGAACGATATCCATGACTTCTGTTACCAGGTATCCGGCGTCCAAAGCAATCGCTTCTCCCGGCTCTAAATATACCTCAAGCTGATACGTATTTTTAATGTAGCCAATCAATTCAATCAGTTGATCAATCTGATAATCTTTTCTTGTAATATGATGTCCGCCACCAAGATTTAACCATTTCACCTGTCGCAGTTCCTGTGCAAACTGCTTTTCAAATGCATGAAATGTTGATAGCAGATGATCTGCATTCTGCTCACAGAGCGTATGAAAATGAAGTCCCTCAATGCCCCCGGGAAGTTCTTTTAATTCACTTCTCACAACCCCAAGTCTTGACGCATACCCACAGGGATCGTAGATTGCATGCCCCTCCTGTGTGGAATGCTGTGGATTAATGCGCAGTCCCACACTGACATTGGTACACAGCTCTTTGTGCTTCTCATATTGTGCAACCGAGTTGAAGATGATGTGATCACAGATCTTGACCAGTTCCTTCATATCCTCAGTTTTATATGCGGGAGCAAAGACATGATTCTCCTTTTTCATTTCTTCCCGTCCAAGCCTCGCCTCATACAATCCGCTCGCCGTCGTTCCACTGATATAGCGACCAATCAGCGGATAGAGCGCATACATGGAAAACGCCTTCTGTGCGAGAAGAATGTGGCAACCACTTTTCTGTTCAACGCTCTGAAGATTTTCAAGATTTTCGATTAGTCTCTTAACATCAATAACATAACATGGAGTTGGAACCTGCTGCCATAGCATCGGATTCATTTTCTTCGATATCATTGTCTCCGATGCTTTTTCCTCAATATACGCGGTCATATTATCTTTATTCTCGTCCACAGGTTCTTCTGTCGTCGATGTTATAATTCTCATTGCATTCTCCTCTGTCGTCGATGTTCATAATCCCCTTTGTATTCTCTTTGCAGATACAACTTCGGTGCATGTATTAGTCAAAATATCTCAGTATCTCCATTACTTTATTCTACGGTCTGTGGATGTTCCTCTACCACCCAGGGCAGTCCATACTGATTCAGCATATCCATATAAGGATCCGGATCGAATTCTTCTACGTTAAATACCCCCTTGCCGCTCCAAGTTCCGCTGACTACCATAGCGGCACCAATCATCGCCGGAACGCCTGTCGTATAGGAGATTGCCTGTGAACCCAATTCCTTGTAGCATTCCTGATGGTCACATACATTATAGATATAGATGGTCTTCTTCTGACCATCCTTGATTCCGGTATAGATACAGCCGATATTCGTCTTTCCTACTGTTCTTGGTCCTAAAGATGCAGGATCCGGCAACAGTGCTTTTAAGAACTGAATCGGTACAATCTGCTGTCCTTCATACGCAATCGGCGTCGTAGATAACATACCGACATTCTGAAGACAATTCATATGCGTCAGATAGCTCTGTCCAAAGGTCATAAAGAAACGAATTCTCTTTACGCCCGGTATGTTCTTAGCCAGAGATTCAATTTCTTCATGATGAAGCAGATACATATCCTTCTGACCAACTTCCGGGAAATCATAGACTCTCTTGATTTCCATTGGCTTAGTCTCAACCCAGTGACCATTTTCCCAATAGGAACCATTGGCAGAGACTTCACGTAAGTTAATCTCCGGATTAAAATTCGTCGCAAATGGATATCCATGATCACCACCATTGCAATCCAGGATATCGATGGTCTCAATCGTATCAAAATAATGCTTTAATGCATATGCCGAGAATACACTTGTAACCCCAGGATCAAATCCGGTTCCAAGCAGTGCCATGATTCCCGCTTTCTCAAATTTTTCTTTATAAGCCCACTGCCAGGAATAATCAAAGTAAGCACTGAATCCTTCTTCCCTGCAACGCTTCTCATAGATGGCACGCCAGGTCGGTTCCTCAATATCCTCCGGCTCATAATTGGCAGTATCAATATAGTGAATGCCACATGCCAGACAGGCATCCATAATAGTTAAGTCCTGATACGGAAGTGCCACATTTAACACTGCATCCGGCTGCACTTTTTTCATCAGGGCAATTAATTCCTCAACACTGTCTGCATTGACCTGTTCTGTTGTCATTACAGATTTGGTCTTACCTTCTAATTTATCCTTAATGGCATCACATTTGCTCTTCGTTCTACTTGCCACACAGATTTCGCTGAACACATCGCTGTTCTGTGCACACTTCTGAATTGCCACACCGGCTACTCCACCGCAGCCAATCACTAATAATTTACCCATCTTTGTCCTCCTGATTCTTATTTTAGTCTCCGATTGTATTTGCAATCTATCCGCATTTTCTAATTTCTTTGCTTTATTTCTTACTTTATTTCTTACTTTATTTCTTAACTTCCTATCCTTCTTCTTCCTCTAAAAGATCTTCTACATATCTCGGGAGCATAAATGCACCACGATGCAGATTGGTTGTATAATACCACGTCTTAATCTTGCGCTCATTCCATCGTCTCTCATCCAGATCCTTCAGCGGATGATATTTCTTGGATGCAAATCCAAACAGCCAGTATCCTGAGGAGCAGGTCGGAATGTGTGCCTGATAGACTCTGCTGACCGGAAAGCTCTTGCTTGCTTTACGATGCATTGCTCTGCAGGAATCCTCATCTTCATCATAAAATGGGCTTCCATGCTGATATACCATGATACCGTCTTCCTTTAGTGCACGATAGCAATTCCCATAAAACTCTTTGGTGAACAATCCCGCGGTGTGTCCAAGCGGATCAATTGCATCATTGATAATCAGGGAATACTCATTTTGCTTGGAGCGCAAAAATCGCAGTCCGTCTTCATAATACACCGTGACACGCTTATCATCCAATCCGCATGCATTATCCGGAAAATATTTCTTGCAGACATCAACGAACACGCGATCCGGTTCTACAACATCGATTCGCTTAATCTCATCGTAGTAGGATAACTCTCTGGCTACGCCTCCGTCACCACCACCGATGACTAAGACATTTTCCACATTCGGATGCACGGCCATCGGCACATGTACCACCATTTCGTCATATACAAACTCATCCTTCTCCGCGAAGACAATACTACCGTCGGAACTGATGAATCGGCCAAATGCTTCGGATTTAAATACATCCAATCGTTGAAAATCCGTCTGTTGTCCAAAAAGCTGATTTTCCACCTTAACGGAGAGATTGACCCCATCCGTATGATAATCTGAGAACCACAAATCCATTGCTTAATCCTCCATTGTTCCTATGTCGTGTCAGGCTGTCTGCCTCATATCTATCATTTCATTCTGTGATTTGTAACACTAATCATTTGAAATTAATTTCTCTATTCCTCTACAACATAACCTTGATCTTTATCAAATACAACTCGATTGTAATATGAATCATCATAACGAAAGGTTCCATCTTCCTTAACGAAAACCTTTTCATACTGTTCTCCTTTAATGTAAAAGCCGAAAACAGCACTCCCACGTAATAGTTAGCGCCATTTTCAATGATTGATATTTACAACCATACGATAGATACCTTAGTTTTCCTCCACCAGAACATTTAACGTCTCCATAGTCATGTCTTCCGTTCCCTGCAT
>ERZ795048.2642-NODE-2642-length-14251-cov-6.482178_pt1 | contig 14251 bp, 10 predicted proteins | sample MGYA00375132_ERZ795048 | MGnify/ENA primary metagenome ERZ795048 (study PRJEB30177, sample SAMN05720225) | activated sludge metagenome | isolation source: Anaerobic digester | place: Hong Kong | collected 2014-12-17 ...
CTCACCGTTCTGAGGTCGAAATCCAGCATATACTCCCGGTAGACCTCGCCGTCGTAGGTGATGACGACCTTGCACTCGCCCTCGCCGTCGAACGCGACCTTCCAGTAGCGCGCTTCGGAAGGATTGAGGCTCTCCTCATGGACGAGGACGCCGTTGAGCGTGGCTTTCAGGTCAACCGTACGGTCGTCTCCCGGCAGCGTCGTCATGATCTGAAGCGAGGAGTTCTCCTCTTCGCCCATGCTGATGACGAGATTGACGGTCTGTCCCTCCTCCATCATCGTACCGGCATCCGGGCTCTGGCTCAGCACCACGCTCCCGGACTCGTCGCTGTCGACGCGGGTGACGGTGCCGACTTTGAGCTTTGCGGAGGAGAGCAGCATCTTCGCGTCGTCGAGCTTATAGCCCGCGAGGTCCGGCACTTCGGTGTATTTGACCTGAGCGCCGAGACTGACGTAGATGATGACGACCGTGCCGGAGTCGACTTCCGTATCCGCGCTCGGTTCCGTGCGGATCACATAACCCTCCGGGATGCTGCTGTTGTATTCCTGAATCGTCGTGAATTCGATGTTGTTTTCCGAAAGGATGGCATAGACCTGATTTTCTTCCACGTTGACGTAATCGGCCAAAGTGAAGAGTTGAACGCCGCTCGAAATCTTGACGCGGATCGTGGCGCCCTCCTTGATGGTCATGCCCGCCACGACGGATTGGTCGTAGATGACGTCCTTTTCATAAGTCTCATGGAAGGCGGAGGATTCAACCTCGATATCCAGAAGACCGTTATATTTTTGCTGCGCCTCCTTATAGTCCATTCCGACAAGGCTCGGCATGGTCATGTCGGGGACTTCCTCAAAAGGGCGGACCATGTAGAGGATGCCGATGACGAATATGATCGAGACGATGATAAACGCCACGGTGATGCCCGTCAGCACCGGCACGATCGGCATATGGCGGGTCGAGTCCTCGTTCTCCTTCTTCACCTTATCGGAAGCCTTTTTATAATTCTCCGGAATGGTCGATTCCTCCGGAGCCGTATATTTATATTCAAAGTTGACCGTCGGATTGCGCTTAAATTCCTCGATGTCGCGCAGCATCTCGGCCGCGGACTGATACCGGCGCGCCGGATCCTTCTGCATGGCGCGGATGGTGATACTCTCGAGGCTCTCCGGAATCTCCGGATTGATCTCGCGCGGCTTTTTCGGCTGGCTCTGGATCTGCTGCAGCGCGACGGTGACCGGGCTGTCCGCATTGAACGGGAGCTGGCCGGTCGTCATCTCATACAGCATGACGCCGACGGAGTAGATGTCGCTCTTCTCGTCGGTGACGTCGCCGCGCGCCTGTTCCGGGCTGATATAATGCACGGAACCGATCGCGCGGTCGGTCAGCGTCTGCTGGCTGCTGCGGGCAAAGCGTGCGATGCCGAAGTCGGCGACCTTGATCGTGCCGTCCGACAGAAGCATGATATTCTGCGGTTTGATATCGCGGTGCACGATCCCTTTATCATGCGCATGCTGAAGCGCCCGGAGAATCTGCACCGTAAAATGCACGGCCTCCTTCCAACGGAGAACGTGCTGCTGATCGATGTATTCCTTGAGGGTGATGCCGTCGATGTACTCCATCACGATATACTGGATCTTATCGTTGAAGCTCACGTCGTAGACCTTGACGATATTCGGATGGGTGAGCACGGAAATGGCCTTCGACTCGTTGCGGAAGCGGCGAACGATGTCCTCGTTCTGCATATGCTCGTCGCGAAGGATCTTGACCGCGACGGTGCGCCCGTCGATCACGTCATACGCTTTATAGACGTTTGCCATGCCGCCGACGCCGATGATCTCCTGGATCTCGTAGCGGCCGTCCAGTTTTTTGCCGATATATCTGTCCATCGGAAACCTCCGTCTCTTACAGAATCAATGGGAAATGCAGACCACGGTGATATTGTCCGCCCCGCCGGCCTTTTTTGCCGCCGAGATCAGCCGCTCGGTGCATTTTCCATAGCCGGCGCTCCGGATCATCTCAAAAAGCTCGCCGTTGGAAAAATAATTGGAGAGGCCGTCGGTACAGATCACCAGCGCATCGTCGGCCTCAAGCGGGAATTCGCAGTAATCGAGGTCGATCACGGACATGACGCCCAGCGCCCTCGTGATAAAATGCTTTTTGGGGTGGAATCTTGCCTCATCCGCGGTGATCTCGCCCTTGTCGACCAGAAGCTGGACAACGCTGTGATCTCTGGTCGCCTGGATGATCTCCTCCGGCGTCACATGGTAGGCGCGGCTGTCTCCGGCATGGATGATGTGGGCGATTCCGTCGCAGACGATGGCGGCGACGATCGTGGTCCCCATGCCGCGCAGGGTCGGGTCGCGCTGGGAGAGGTCAAACACGGAGACGTTGGCCGCCGTGACCGCCGTTTGGAGGATCGCGCGGATGGAATTATCCCCGAAGCCGCTGCCGTAGGCCGCCATGACGCTGTCGGTCACGATGTCGCAGGCGGTACGGCTCGCAATATGGCCGCCCTTTTCGCCGCCCATGCCGTCACAGACCACGGCGAACACTGCCGAATCTCCCAGAGCGCCGCAGTTGAAGTCATCCTGGTTGATCTCCCGGACATTGCCGATATCAGTCTTCCCTGTCGCTTTCAGCATGCTGTCCGCCTCCTGTCCTGTGCCTTTCCGCTTTTTTCGCCGCCCGTTCCTTTTGCTCCCGTTCCATCTTGCGGAACATGATTTTCTCATAGGCGGCATAGGAGACGATCCCCGTATCCCGGAAGGCCTGTTCAAAATACTCCTGAACCTTGTGTCTGTTGACCGGCGGCGGATTGTTGGCCGCCCTTCGCTTTGCCATCGTATCCATCAGCACATCCAAACATGGCATACGGCGCCCCTCCTTCCCGGAAAAGCTTTTATTTTTACATCATAAATCTTTTAAGTGCCGCTGTCAACGGAATCCCCCGTCCGGGAAATCCCCTCCGAACCGGCGTTTGCCGCCACAGGATCCATTACGCTGCGGCGAAGCTGCCCGCAGGCCGCGTTGATATCCGACCCAAGTTCCCGCCGAACCGTCGCATTGACGCCGCCGTCGTTCAGAAGCTTGCAGAAAGCATCCACTTTTTCGCGCTTGCTCCTGCGGTAGCCGGTCTCCGCGACACGGTTGACCGGAATCAGGTTGACGTGAGAGCCGGTGCCTTTGAGCAAACGGACAAGCTCCGCGGCATGCTCCGGGCCGTCGTTGACGCCGTCGATCAGCGCATATTCAAACGAGATACGCCGCCCTGTTGCGTCAAAATAGTCCCGACAGGCCCGCATCAATTCCTCCATCGGCCACCGGCGCGCAATCGGCATCGTCCGGCGGCGAATGTCGTCGTTCGGCGCGTGAAGCGAGACCGAGAGCGTCAACTGGAGCTTTTTCTCCGCCAGTTTATCAATCTGATCGACAAGCCCGCAGGTGGAGAGCGAGATATGCCGCATCCCCATGTTGAAGCCCTGCTCATTGGTGACGAGCGTAAGAAAATCCATCACGTTGTCGAAGTTGTCGAGTGGCTCGCCGATGCCCATGAGCACGATCGAGGCGACCTTTTCTCCGGAAGCCTCCGCATCCTTCGCCGCAAGATAGACCTCCATGAGCATTTCTGAAGCGGTGAGGCTCCGGGAGAGACCGGTCAGCGTGCTCGCGCAGAAGGTACAGCCCATCCGGCAGCCGCACTGCGTGGAGATACACAGGCTTCCGCCGCGATGGTACGCCATGCGGACGCCTTCAACGTGCTCGCCGTCCTCGAGCGCATAGAGATATTTTACCGTCCCGTCCTTGGCCGAGACGAGTTTTCTTTCAATCGATACCTTCGCAAGATGATAGTGCGCGGAAAGCTGCTCTCTTACTGCCTTCGGCAGATCGGTCATCTCGGAAAAATCTTCCGCGCGCTTCTGATGCAGCCATGAAAAAATCTGCCTCGCCCGGAATGCGGGCAAGCCGAGAGAATCCATCTCCACGTTGAGTTTCTCAAAGGGCAACCCACGCAGGTCCGTCTGTTCCAAATCCGTCACTCCTTCTGAAAACGCGCAAAATAAAAACCGTCGCAGTCAAGCTCCCCCGGCATCAGCGTCACCGAGAAACCGTCCGCGGAATCATTCTTTATGAGATCCGGCAGGATCATTGCCTCCGGCAATACCATTGCCTTCGGCAATGGAACCGGAACGAGGCCGCATTCCTTTTGCAGCCGCTCCGTGACGGCTTCGTTCTCCGCCCGCGAGAGCGTACAGGTGGAATAGACGAGCACGCCGCCGGGGGCGAGATACCTTGCGGCATTCGATGCGATGGAAAACTGAATCTCCGGCAGTCCGGAGAGATCCTCCGGCTTTTTGAAGCGGATTTCCGGCTTCCTGCGGATGACGCCGAGGCCGGAACAGGGCACGTCGCAGAGAATTTTATCGAAAACGCCGAGCGCCTCGTCATAGACGGAGGCATCCCCGACGACAGTCTTCACATTCGTGAGGCCGAGACGAGCCGCGCCCTCCTCGATGAGAGCGGCGCGCTTCGGATGCAGTTCGCCGGCGAGCAGTTCGCCGGTATTGCCCATCCGTTCCGCAGCGGTGAAGGTCTTTCCGCCCGGGGCGGCACAGCAGTCATAGACGCGCTCGCCGGGCTTCGGATCGAGCGCCGCGACGCAGAGCTGGCTCGAAATATCCTGTACATGAAAAAGACCTTTTTTATAACAATCCGTACCGTCCGGCGCGGCGCAGGCAGTTTTAAGCGCATCCGGCAAAAAGTCACAGGCTTCCGCCGGGATGCCCTCCGCGGCCAGAAGCGCCGCCAATTCGGCCGTATCGGTCCGGAGGGAGTTGACCCTGATCCAGACCGGGGGCGCGCCCAGAGAGGCTCTAAGGGCGTCCTCTGCGCGTTCCGTGCCGTACGCCGCCGTCCACATTTCGCAGAGCCAAAGCGGCGCGGCATATTCGGCCGAGAGGCGTTCCGTCGGCGGCAGGGCGCCGAAATCGGTCTTTCCGCCGCTGCGGAGGAAGGAGCGCAGCACGCCGTTGACGAAGCCGGAGGCACTCGCCGCGCCGAGGGTTTTCACGAGTTCGACCGATTCGCTGACCGCCGCGGAATCCGGCACCGAATCCATGTAAAGGATCTGATAAAAACCAAGACGCAGCGATTCGAGCACCGCAGGCGTCAGTTTTTCGAGCGGGCGCGAACAAAAGCGCGCGATCTCGCGGTCCAACGTGATGCGCCGCTCCAGTGTACCATAAAAAAGCGCCGCGGCGAAGGCCTTATCCCGTGCGTCCAGCTTGGAATTCCGGAGCGCCGAATCGAGTGTCAGATTGGAATATCCGCCGGAGGATACCCGCATCCCGGCTTTTGCCGCAAGTATGCGCGTCGTTTCCGCCATCGCGGGCACCTCCTTTCTTCTCTAAACTTATTTTAATTGGAACAGAGCGGGATTTCTTATCCAGTTCCATAACAAGAACAAAAAGGCATGTGTTTCGTGCCTCTTCCGTCAGCCCGAACCCTTCGGAAGACCCCTCTTCGGTACTTCTCCCTCGACAATCAGAACAGCGCCATAACAGGAATCCCCGTCTATCGGCTTCCCTGTGATACGGTGAAACCGACCGCCTTCAGGATGTTCGGACACGGTATCCGTTCGCGGATTTGCCGTGCTTTTAGAAAATTCCCGCCGTCAGCGTCTTCTGCGGCTGCCGCCGAAGATGAGGATAAACCGCAGAAGCTGGGCAATGGAGGTCATCATGGCCGCCACATAGGTCAGCGCCGCCGCCCGGAGCACGTTTCTTGCGCCGGTCAGTTCCTCGCCGTAGAGGATATCGTTGTCTTCAAGAATTTTGAGCACGCGGCGGGAGGCGTTGAACTCCACCGGCAGCGTGACGACCTGAAACAGGGCGATCATGGCGAAAAGCAGGATGCCCGCGAGGATCAGCGGCTCATAGGAAAAAATGAGGCCGAGCAGGATCAGCGGCATGTAAAGAAACGAGCTGATCTGCGTGACCGGGACAATGACCTCGCGTACCTTGATCGGAAAATAACCGACAGCATGCTGGATGGCATGGCCGGCCTCGTGCGCCGCGACGCCGATGGCCGCAACGGAGGTACTGCCGTAGACGCTGTCCGAAAGGTAAAGCTCCTTGCTTCTCGGATCGTAGTGGTCGGTCAAATTGCCGTTTACCCGACTGATGCCGACGTCGCCCACGTCGTACTGCCTGAGGATCAGCCCCGCGGCATCCGCGCCGGTATAACCCCGGCTCGACATCATGCTGCTGTACTTCTTAAAAGTATGATTCACCTGATAGGATGCCCATAATCCGAGCAGCAGGGCCGGAATCACAAGGATCAGATAATACAGATCAAACCCATAATAATAATAGCCGGAACCGAACATCGTATTCCTCCTTTTTATCCAAGGCACACGCCTTTTTCGGGGCGGCGGCCGCGCATGAAATCGGTGCCGCTCATCCGTTTTCCGCCTTCCGGGCAGACCTCCAACAGTTCCACCGCGCCGTCCCCGCAGCCGACGACAAATCGCCGATCGTCAAGCAGGACGCCGGGGGCTCCGGAAAAGCCCTCCGCAGCAGCCATTTTATAAATTTTAAGAGATTTTCCGCCGAGCATGGTGCCGGCAACCGGCCATGGATCGAGTCCGCGCGCCAGATTGTGCAGCTCCTGCGCCGTCTTTGTAAAATCGACGACACCCATCTCTTTGGTCAGCATCGGGGCAAAAGTCGCCTCAGCGTCGTTCTGCGGCGTACGCGGAACGGCACCCTGATCGAAGAGGGCAAGCGTCTGTTCAATGGCGTCGGCGCCGAAGACGGCCAGCCGCTCGAACAGATCGCCGGAGGTCTCGTCGGGACCGACCGGCGTCTCGAGCTTCAGGATCATATCGCCGGTATCCATGCCCTCGGCCATATACATCGCGGTGACGCCGGTCTTTTCCTCGCCGTTGAGGACACTCCACTGGATCGGCGCGGCGCCACGGTATTTCGGCAGCAGCGATCCATGGATATTGACGCAGCCGAGCGGCGGCACCTGTAAGAGATCCGCCGGCAAAATTCTGCCGTAGGCGGCCACGACGACCAGATCCGGAGCGAGCTCTTTGAGCAGCGCAAGCGCGGTACCGTCGCGGAGCTTGACCGGTTGCCAGACCGGGATTCCGTTTGCGAGCGCCAGCGTTTTGACCGGCGTGGGCAGGATCACCTGTTTCCGGCCGACCGGCTTGTCCGGCTGAGAGATGACGCCGACCACGTTCCTGCCGGTGTCGATCAGACGCCTCAGGATCGCAGCGGCGAAATCCGGCGTACCCATAAATACAATGCGCAAATCTTTCAAGCGCAAATCTCCTTTCACTGCCGGATGGAAGCGCGCCCTTCCCCTTTTCGAGGGCATGGGCCGCTTCTTCGGCATGAGATATTATTTTCTAAAGAAGGCCTCTCTTCGAGGGGTAATTTTCCCCCGGGAGAGTTTGCCTGATCTCTCTTTCACAAGGATGCGGCGAACTTGCCGAAAAACGGTCGGCTCGTCCGGCACGAGGTTTCTAAGAGAGTCCCCCAATATCCGGTTTCCCCCGGGAGAGCCCGTCCGATCTTTTTCACAAGGATGTGGTAAGCCTGCTGGGAAAACGGTCGGCTCGTCCGGCATGAGACATGTTTTTAAGAAAATTCCCCGTACCCGAGGTAATTTAGCTGGGAGAGCCTGTCTGAAAAACAAGCCGCAAATCCTTACGCCTCTTCGTTCGGCTCCAGCATCCGCTTCGCGATATCTACAAAGCAAATTCCGTTGAGGTGGTCGACCTCGTGGCAGAAGGCGCGGGCTTTGAGCGCCTCGCCGGACATTTCAAACCACTCGCCCTTTCGGTTCTGTGCCCGGACGGTGACGTTCATCGGGCGCACGACGACGCCCCACTGCCCGGGAAACGAGAGGCAGCCCTCATGGCCTTCCTGTTCCCCTTCCGCGGCGATGATCTCGGGATTGACAAGCTCAATGACGCCGTCCTCGTCGCCGACATCCACCACGACCGCGCGGCGCATGATGCCGACCTGCGGCGCGGCAAGCCCGGCACCTTCCGCACCGTGCATCGTCTCGGCCATATCGTCTAAAAGTTGGGCGAGCCGGTCGTCAAATTTTTCAACCGGGCGGCAAACTTTCCGCAGAATCGGGTCGCCGTCAAGCACAATTGTTCTAAGAGCCATAATCGTTTCTACCTTTCGTAACGTGGTTTATTTTTACCGGGATTTCAGCCGATATCGGAAGGGTCGACGGATACCTCGGTTTTTCCGTAACGGGATTCTTTTACAAATGCCTTGAGCGCCTCCGCCGTGACGCGGAAAAATGCGCCGTCCGGCCGATATTTCATAATAAGCTTCCAGCGCCATTTGCCGGCCACCTTCGGCACCCGCGAGGGCGTCGGGCCGAGCAGCCTTGCCGGAAGATCCGCCGCCTTGAGCCGTTCTCCGAACATGGCGGAAAACGTCTCGGCCGCCTCCCGGACCTCCATCTCTTTTTCTCCGGAGAAAAGAACCGAACCCATCGCGCAGTAGGGCGGATAGAGCATCACCCTGCGGTTGAGGATCTCATCCTCATAAAACGCGCGGTAATCCTGCGCGGAGGCGCGGATCAGCACGCTGTGTTCCGGGGAATACGTCTGGATGTAGGCGCGGCCGGAAAGTCCCGCCCGCCCGCAGCGGCCGATCACCTGCATCAACAGACCGAAGGTCCGTTCGTAACTGCGGTAATCGCCGCCGTAAAGGCTCATATCCGCCGCGAGGACGCCGACCAGCGTCACTTCGGGAAAATCGAGCCCCTTGGCGACCATCTGGGTGCCGACCATGATATCATATTTCCCCTCGGCGAACTCGGTGAAATATCGGTCATGCGAATACCGCGCCATCGTCGTATCGAGGTCCATCCGGAGGATGCGGGCCTCCGGGAAATCCCGGTGCAGCTCATCCTCGACTTTTTGGGTGCCGCAGCCGGAGTACATCACATATTCGCTGCCGCAGGCGTCGCACCGGACGGAAGCCGGCTCCGAATATCCGCAGTAATGGCACATCAGCCGGCCGTTTGCCTTATGGTAAATAAGCGGAATATCGCAGCGCGGGCAGGTTTTGACGGTGTTGCACTGCATGCAGCGCGCGATCGTGTTGTAGCCCCGGCGGTTCATCAAAAGAATCGACTGCTGCCCGTGCTCAAGATTCCATTTGAGCTCTCGGGCGAGTCCTTCACTGAGCACGCCGGTGTTGCCCTCGTGATTTTCCTCGTTCATATCGACGATCACGGTATCCGGCAATTTCGCGCCGCCGTAACGCTCCGTCATCTCAAAGAGCCGAATTTTGCCCTCTTTGGCCTTATAAAACGTCTCGATGGAAGGCGTCGCGGAGGCCAGCAGCAGCGGAATCCCGAGTTTTGAGCACCGGAAGGCCGCGGCGTCCCTCGCGTGAAAACGCGGGGAGCGGTCGGATTTGTAGCTTTGCTCCTGTTCCTCATCCAGAATGATGAGTCCGAGGTTCGGCGCCGGGGCAAACACCGCCGACCGGGTGCCGATGACGATCTTTGCCTTTCCGCTGCGGATGCGCTTCCATTCGTCAATCCGTTCGCCGGCGGAGAGCGCGCTGTGCATGACCGCGACCTCCCGGCCGAAGCAGGCGATGAAACGCCCGATCATCTGCGGCGTCAAAGAAATTTCCGGCACCATCAGGATCACCTGCCGGCCGGCCCTCATCTCCGCGTCGATCAGTTTCATAAAGACCTGCGTCTTGCCGCTGCCGGTGACGCCGAAGAGCAGCGACGCGGAGGTCTCGCCGGTGCCGCAGAGAGCGTGAATCCCCTCATAGGCGGCTTGCTGCTCCTCCGAAAGCACAATCTCCGAGGCATTCATGGTCTTTTTCGCGTTCTTATATGGCGTTCGGAACGAGGGCTGCTCGAAATACTCCGCGGCGCCCTTCTGCACCAGCGTCTCCACGACGGCCGGACCTGCGGCGGTATAATAGCCGATCTCTTTGACACAGACGGGGCCGTTTTCGTTTAAAAATTCCAGCACTTCCTGTTGTTTCGGCGTCGCTTTGAACGGCAGCTTTTCGCCGTTTTCCAGCAGCGCGGATGTTCCCTGCGTCAGCCGCGCCATACGGAGCGTCTCGTCGCCGACCGCGCGCCTTGCCGCCTCGGTTTTTTCAAGGATGCCGCGCGCGGCGAGTTCGTTAAAAAAGGAGAGGTTGCTGCGGCCGAACGCCTGCATCAGCGTTTTGCCGTCGGCGGCGTTCTTTCTGCCGCGCAGGAATTGGACGACGCGCCGTTCCTCGTCGGAGAGCGCCGCCTCATCGAGCAAGGGCGCTGTGCGGAACCGGTAGATCGGCTTATAGTTGAGCCCAGGCGGCAGCATCGCCTTGACCGCTTCAAAAAGCGGGCAGAAGGTGCGTTCCGCCAGATGCTCGGCCAGCGCCAACAACTCTTCGGAAAGGACCGGCTCCCCGTCGAGCACCATGCGGACGGATTTGAGCTTCGCGCCCGGCATTTCGGGCGTATCGGCGAGCGCGAACACCATGCCCTGCCGCTTCTTTTCGCCCGCGCCGAACGGCACGAGCACGCGCCTGCCCCGCTCCACCGAGCCGGCAAGCTCCGGCGGGACTTCATAATCGAATAATTTATCGAAGCGGAAAGCGGCCTTTTCCACCGCGACCTTTGCTATCACGGAGCGCCGCCCCCTTTTTGAAATCAGATTTTTTACGACACGTCCATATCGTCGAGATAGAGATAGCCGTTTTCGGCAATATGATCCTTTCGGCCGGAGAGATTATCCCCCAGCAGCAGATCGAATTTGTCGGCGGTCGCCTGCATGTCGCTCGGCATGATTTTAATCAGGCGGCGCGTCTCCGGATTCATCGTGGTGAGCCACATCATATCCGGCTCGTTTTCGCCGAGTCCTTTGGAACGCTGGACGCTGAATTTTTTATTTCCGAGCTTCTGCACGACGCGGTCCTTCTCGTCGTCGGTCCATGCGAAATAGCTCTCGTCCCCGCAGATGATCTCATAGAGCGGAGATTCGGCGATGAAGACGAGGCCCTCGTCGATCAGCGTCGGCGTCAGGCGGTAGAGCATCGTCAGGATCAGCGTCCGGATCTGGAAGCCGTCGACATCCGCATCCGTGCAGATGATGACCTTATTCCAGCGCAGATTTTCGAGATCAAAGGTGGAAAATTCCTTGTTGGCCTTGGTTTTGACCTCGACCCCGCAGCCCAGCACCTTAATCAGATCGGTGATGACGTCGCTCTTGAAAATCTTATCGTAATCCGCTTTCAGGCAGTTGAGGATCTTGCCGCGGACCGGAATGATGGCCTGAAAATCGGCGTCTCTGCCCTGTTTGCAGGCGCCAAGAGCGGAATCGCCCTCCACGATATAGATCTCGCGCCGGGCGACATCCTTGGTTCGGCAGTCGACGAATTTCTCCACCCGGTTCGTCATATCGATGGTACCGGCAAGCTTCTTCTTGAGATTGAGGCGCGTCCTTTCCGCATTTTCGCGGCTGCGCTTGTTGATCAGCACCTGCTCGGCCACCCGGGCGGCGTCGTCCGGATTTTCAATGAAGTAAACTTCAAGCTGGTGCTTGAGAAAATCGGTCATGCCCTCGGCGATGAACTTGTTGTTGATGGCTTTCTTGGTCTGGTTTTCGTAGGAGGTCTGGGAGGAGAACGACGAGATCACAAGAACCAGACAGTCCTCCACATCCTGAAAGCTGATCCGGCTCTCGTTTTTGAGATATTTTCCGGCGCTCTTGATATAAGCATCGATCTGGGAGACAAACGCGCTTTTGACCGCCTTTTCCGGCGAGCCACCGTGCTCAAGCCAGCTCGAGTTATGGTAATATTCGATGACTTTGATTCGGTTGGAGAAGCAGCAGGCGGCCTGAATCTTCACTTTATAGTCCGGCTTGTCCTCGCGGTCGCGGCCGGTGCGCTCACCCTGCCAGAACTGCACGCCGGTTAAGGACGGGCCTTCCCCAATCAATTCCCTGACGTAGTCGGCGATTCCGTTTTCATAGCAGGTCTCCGTGTTTTCAAAGCTACCGTTCGGTTTTTGATTTTTTAAAATAAACAGCAATCCCGCGTTGACGACCGCTTGACGCTTGACCGTATCCGCGTACCATTCCTCCGGCACATCCGTGTCGGTGAAGACCTCGCGGTCGGGTTTCCAGCGGATGCGGGAACCGGTTTTTCTGCGCGTGGTCGGTTCCCTTTGAAGGCCGCCGATATTTTCGCCGTGCTCAAAACGGAGATGATAGAGGTACCCGTCCCGGCAGATCTCCGCCTCCATCCATTCGGAGGCGTACTGCGTCGCGCAGAGGCCGAGACCGTTTAACCCGAGAGAATATTCGTAGTTTTCTTCCGCGTCGTATTTTCCGCCGGCATAGAGCTCGCAGAACAGCAGCTCCCAGTTGTAGCGCTGTTCCTTTGGGTTGTAGTCCACCGGACAGCCGCGCCCGAAATCCTCAACCTCCACCGAGCCGTCGTTGTAACGGGTGATGACGACCCGGTCGCCATATCCGGCCCGCGCCTCGTCGATCGCGTTGGAGATGATTTCAAAGATCGCGTGTTCGCAGCCCTCGACGCCGTCGGAGCCAAAGACCACCGCCGGACGCTTCCGGATGCGGTCCGCCCCCTTGAGCGAATGAATGCTCTCGTTTCCGTACTCCTGTTTTTTTGCCATAGGTCCTCCGTTTCGTCTTCCCGTCTCCTCCGGCGGAAGAAAACTCCCGTTTTCGGGGTGGAAAAAGGATTCTGCAATACATATCCTATTATATTATATGACACCGCGCTTTTCTTTTCAAGGAGAAATCAAAACGGCTCCATCATCCCGTTTATTTTGTCCGCCCGATGTCGCCTCGACACTCTATGCGGAGAATCTCACCCCGGCCGTTTCCGCAGAAAAAAAGAGGCTTTTCCCATGCCGCCCGCGAGTTAAAAAATCCATTTTCAGGGAAATCGGCTTGAAAATCCATAAAAAAGGTGCTACGATAAATTCGGAAATAGATCCCGGAATCTCCGAGGTCCGAAGATTTGCTTTTTTAACGACGGAGGTGGGAAAAATGTCTGCAAGACCAAACAACATTGACATTGCGGCGGGAGGCGTTCTCCCGAATTACTTTTTCGTCGACTGCAAAAACTGCGCTTTCTCGGCGGGAAACTTTCAATCGGAATCGGACGCCGACCGTGAAAAGCGCAAAATCTACGGAAAATGCCCCGAATGCGGCAGCAATGTGGAGGTGGAGAAACGGGAGGCGGAAATTCATTATCTCCCGAATCGGCCTCATCTGAAGGTCACTTTCTGAGAAAACTCTTCTGCGGCGCCGGATCGTTTCAAAACAAAAAAAGGAGCGGAATCCCGCTCCTTTTTTCTTTTAACGTGTCACTTCAGTTCCGCCAGAATTTTGTAATCGCCGGAAGAGAGATCGATCGACACCGTCATCGTAATGCGCGGCACAATCACATCCGGAATGACAACGGATTCCTCGGCGAGCTCCTCCGTATATCCGGAGAGATCCCCGATCTGCGGCATGATTTCTCCGTTTTTCACTTCCTCGGCCGTGATCGCCTTCGCGACGACGACGGTGCAGGTTTGGGCATCCTCCTCAAGACCGGAGGAGACATAGCCGCCCTCGATCCAGAAGCCGCTCAGAAGTTCCTCCTGACCGGAGACGTCGTAAACCAGCACGGAGACGGAATCGCCCGCAAGGCTGATTTCCACCCGCCGCTTTCCGGTGTCGTAGACCTGTTCCTCCTCCTGCGCCAAAGGTGCGGTTTCCTGCCCGCCGGCTGCATAGTAGTCCGCCAGCACCTGTTGCAGGGAAGAAGCCGTTTCATTCTCCTCTTCCCCGGAATCCGCCTCGCAGATTCCTGTGGCGCTGTACCGCATGTCTCCCCCGCCGTATTTTTCGGCGGATTCCTCCGCAGCGGCCTCCGCCTCCACTTCGGGAGATTCTTCGGGCGCCGCTTCTTCGGCGTATCCCTCTTCCGTGCCGTCGTCATACGTATTGGGAGCTTCCATTGCCAGCATATCTCTTTCTTCCGTCGTTTCCTGCGTCTCCGACGCGGCGCTTCCCATACGGAGGCCGTTTTTGAGCATCGGAATGAGCACGGCCAGACAGATGCAGGCAACCGCCGCGGTTCCAAGCACCCGGAAAAGACGGACATTGTTCTTTTTCTTTCCGGTTTCCGGCAGCTTATCAAAAAGCGAACCGGTATCCGGCATCGGCGGAACTGGGATG
>ERZ795048.2644-NODE-2644-length-14246-cov-5.159608_pt1 | contig 14246 bp, 9 predicted proteins | sample MGYA00375132_ERZ795048 | MGnify/ENA primary metagenome ERZ795048 (study PRJEB30177, sample SAMN05720225) | activated sludge metagenome | isolation source: Anaerobic digester | place: Hong Kong | collected 2014-12-17 ...
ACGAATCCAATCGCTTGACCTTCTTTGTTTGCACCCGTTAAAGGGGCATACCCGGCCTCGGCTACGAATGCATACAGTCCCGGCGCCTTTGTTCCCGGCAGCCATTTTTTATAAACCATATCCAGTTCACCACTGCGCTTCATGTCGTCCAATCCCTTCTGCCATTGTTGAACCACATCATCGGGCACGTCTTTGGAAAATGCCATATAGAGCAAATCCATGGAATAAGTCAATAACGGCCTCAATTTGGGAACCGGAATCAGACTCTCTTTAGTCAGAACGGACAGGCTGACATTATCTGTGGTAAACAAATAGCCGTCCTTTGTAAGAAACGCCTTAAAGGCCTCTTTCTCGCTGCCAAAGACCTCTAGATTAGTAAACCCTTTTTCCATCAGATATTGAGTGGAATAATAATCCTTCACCACACAGATTTTTGTTGCTTTTTTAGCCTCCTCCAACGATTCGAAAGACAGATGGTCTCCTTCTTTGGCATATATATTCGTCTTAATATTGCTGAACGGACCCACCCATTTGAAGCGATCCTTTCTTTCAACGTTGATGGCCACCGCCGCCAAGGCCAAATCCCCGCCTTGAATGACCCGGTTGTAAGCCCCTTCCCATTGAGTAAATTCCACATCAATGTCTTGATCAATCTTCTCGCTGACCCAGTTTACAACATCCACGGCCAGCCCCTTTAACGTGAAATCCTCCATGTAACTGAAAACAGAATAGGGTTCAAAGATAACGGTTAGATCGGATGATAAACCCATTAACGAGAAAAACGCCAGACTCAGCAGCAATACGATCTTTTTGTTCATACACTCAACTCCTAAAAAGAATATTTTTCATAAAACATTATATCATCTTGATTTTTTTTGACATTTGGGTTTTTGAAAATCCGGATTGAAAACGGCTTCGTTTCATTCATACGCAAATTGAGAAGCTAAACGATTCTCTTACAAACGGCTAATATCCTTTCGCCTGTTACCGGCTTGGTCAAATAATCGTTCATCCCCGCCTCAAACGCACGAGTTTTGTGCTCTTTCGTCGCATGGGCGCTGACTCCAACTATGAACAGCTCTTTTGGAGAATTGGCCTCGCTTTGACGAATCATTTGAGCGACATGATAACCGTCGTAATCGGGCAGTTGAATATCCAGGAACAGAATATCAAAGGATTCCTTGTTCTCGATGATTCTTTCCATGGCATCTGTTCCGTTGGCAACCACCTGAACCGTACATCCAAACCGTTCGATCATTTTGGAGATAATCACCTGATTGATGGGATTGTCTTCAGCGATTAGGATCTTGAGATCTTTAATCGTTTTGTTTAGTTTTTCCGTTGAGATTGTAATCTCATCACAACGGACTTTTGGCGCTTTGATCCTGAACGAAAAACAAGTCCCTTGACCTAAAACACTCCTAACCGAGATTTCTCCCTCAAGGAGTTGAACCAACCGTTTAGATATGGCAAGCCCCAGACCCGTCCCGCTTTTGGTTTCATTTTTTTTACGGGTCTGATAGAAATCACTGAACAGCTTTGACTGCTCCTGCTCATCCATCCCTACTCCGGTGTCCTGAATGGAGAAATTCAAGCTGTCTTGATTGGGAGCCGACACATTAACGGCGATTTCTCCTTTGTCTGTAAACTTCACAGCGTTGGATAAAAGGTTGTTCAGGATTTGGTGAAGACGAACTTCGTCGGTTAGAGCACAATAATCATGTGCCAAATTATTTGTCAGGATCAGTTTCAACCCCTTTTTCCGGCAACTGATCTCATAGGCGGAAAGAATCTCGCCCATTAGACGGCCCAAATGAACGCCTTTTTTGTTTACGGGCATTTTGTTGGCTTCGATCTTTGACAACTCCAGCACATCATCGATTAAAGTCGTCAACATTTCTGAGGAGCTCTTGGCAATGTACCAGAGTTTTTGTCGTTCATCCTCACTTGACGAGGTTTCCATCAATTCAATGGCACCGGTTATCTCATTTAGGGGGTTTCGAATCTCATGACTCATATTAGCCAGGAAAACACTCTTTGCCTTTGTAGCTTCCTCCGCTACGGCTTTAGCTTGAATGAGGTTTTTCTCAATTTCCTTTTTATCGGTTACATCTGTCATCGAACACATGTAGAAAGCCTCGGATACATCATCTTCCACAAAAAGACTCTCAAAGAGGACGGTTTTCCCATTCTTCAGCAAGAGTTCGTCTTTAACCTTTTTCCCTGTTTGCTTGGCCTTTCTCAAATTTGAAAAGAAAGCGGCGTGATTATCCGATTCGATTTGCAGTGTAAATGGTTTGGTTTGCAGGTTCTTTTTTGGTTTTTCGATGATCGCCGTAGAAGACTTGTTTAAGTCAATCACAATACCTCTGACGTCTAATGTGAGAAATCCGGTCGGTGAGTTTTCAAAAAGCCGGTAATATTTGTTTCTGGAATGCTCCAGTTCGATTTGAAGGCGTGCCATATTCTCGTTTTGAATTTCCAATTCCATCTGATGAATAACCAGATCCTCTATGATTCGTTTCATTTCATGGTTGTTTAAGGCTTCAATCTCGTAGCTGGCAGGAATCTTACCCTTTTCGGATAATCGCATGATCGCTTTTTTCTTCAAATCATCCTTGTCTACCATTTTCTCACCTCTTAGACCTTTTCCAGGGAAACAATGACCCCTGAAATCTGACTGTTCTCACCAAACTGCGGTGTGGCGTTGATTCTGACCTGAATTTTGTTCCCGTCACCGTCGACGACATAGTGAATATAATTAGCAACCGGCTGTTTGTTCTTCATCACTTGGGCAAACGGCAATACCTCACTGTCCAGGGTTTTATCTTCTTTTGTTGTTATCTTCCAATGTTCTGAATCATACGTTCTGCTGACGATCTCATCCTTTGGCAGTTTCATGATCTGCTCGGCTTTTTTATTGGCATAATTGATCTTCCCTTGCGCATCTAAAAAAAAGATTGCGCTGGGATTGTCCTCAAGTATGATTTTCAAGAAATGATTCTCCTCTTCCATCGCTTTGCGTTTGGCTTTTATATTTGTGATATCCTCAGATACCTTTAAATAAAAATAGTCATTCGAATCGGTGTAATACACTTTTGATATGGATGCCATCTCCCACATACACGTATTTTTTCCGCACAATTTTATTTCATCGGAATATTTTTCGTCTTTGTTGATCATCTTTTTGATCTTCTCATACTCAGCGGGCCAGGGGACTTCATTTGGTCTGAAATAGTCCAACTCCTTGCCCAGTATTTCTTCTAACTGATACCCGGTTTTACTGAGAAATTGAGGATTGGCGTACTCGATTCTGCCTTGTGCGTTAAACAGGCAAATCATAACCGGGCTTTGATCAATGGCATAACTGAACTTTGAAATCTCTTTTGATGCAGCTTTCATTTCTGTGATATCCAGGAATGTTATAACTACTCCTTTGACCTGATTGTCCACCGTGATATAAGGGCGAATTCTCTTGAAGAATTTTCTACCATGTTTATTTTCAACTTCCGCTGATTTGGGTTTCAATGTCATGAGCACTGACTTGGTGTCATCGTCTATATTTGAGCCGATCAGATTATGCGTAATATGAGTGATTGGCCGGCCGATATCTTGGTCCATGAGGTTGATGATGTCCCTCACTACGGGGGTGAATTTCCGGATCCTTAGGTTTAAATCCACGAATATGGTCCCAATATCGGCATTTTTAAGCAGGTTCTCCATGTCGTTGTTTAAATCCGTCAGCTCCTGGATCTTGGCTTGGTATTCCGAGTTAACGGTAATGAGCTCCTCGTTCACTGATTGCAATTCTTCATTCGTGCTCTGCAGCTCTTCGTTGGAAGAAAGCAATTCCTCATTAGCCGCCTGCAATTCCTCGTTGGAAGTTTCCAATTCTTCAATTGTAGCCTGCAGATTCTCTTTGGTGTACTGCAGCTCCTGTTCCAAATCCTTAATCCGTTGATCTTTATCATCGAAAAATTCATCGGCATCCTGTTTTAAATCGTTTTCCTCATGTTTTTTTACATCCCGCTGTTTCAACAGGATGATCATGTACTTCCGGTCTTTCACCTTTTTCATGAATACCGACAAATCCAAAAATTCCGTTTCAGATTCCCTTTCCAGGCTGATTCCAGGATAGAACACTTCCTTCTCGTTTTTCATGACCTTGTGCAGGGCAATACCGATGGGTACACTTAATTCCCTTCGAAACAGTTTCAAAGCGTTAATCTGAATCCTTCCGGTGGGCAGCTCCAGGTACCTGTTCGCTTCACCGCAAGTCATGACGATGTTAAATGATTCATCCACAATGGCACAGGGATTCACAAAATGCAGGAGGATATAATCCTGTAGGGTGACGTAATCATCAGGGGTTGAAGAAAAACTTGAACCACCCTGGAGATTTCTGCTGGATTTTGCAGACAGCCGGGTTAGGCTGAACGAGTTGGAAAAGGTGCTGTGCTTAACATCGGTGTTGGTCAACTGATAGATTTTCCATCGGTTGCTGATCGTCTTGTAATAGTGGTCCATGTCTCCTATGGTTTCACTGCTGCCGAGAAACAGAAACCCGTATTTTTTTAACGAATAACTGAAAAAGGAAAAGATCTTTTTCTGCAGCATGGGCTGCAAATAGATGAGCAGGTTTCTGCAAGAAATAAAATCCATGTTGTTGAACGGGGGATTTTGAATCAAATTATGAGGCGCAAAGACCAATTTCTCACGGATATCCCGGTTTACCTGGAAAAAACCGCCCGTATTCCTGAAATACTTCTTCAGATATTGAGAAGGGACATCCTCCGCAATGCTTTCCGGATAGACCCCCTGAGAAGCAAATTCTATGGCATCCTTATCAATATCCGTGGCGAATATTTTGTAATCCTGATTATAACCCATTGTTTGAAAAAAATCCTGTAGCATAAAGGCCAAAGAATAGGCCTCTTCCCCGGTAGAACAACCGGCTACCCACAGTCTCAACGGCTCCTTGTCGTTATGTGATTTGATCATCTCAGGGATGACTTTCTTCTGAAGAATATCGTAGGCCTCTTTGTCCCTGAAAAACCTCGTCACACCGATCAGTAATTGTTTGTAAAGGATATTAATCTCATTGGCACTGTCATACAAAAATTCCAGGTAATCGCCGATGGATGATAATTGATTGATTCCCATTCTCTGTTCAATACGCCGGTATACGGTGCTTTTTTTGTAATAACTAAAATCCACACCACTGTAGCGTTTCAGCATTTCAAATATCTTTTGAAAAGGCTCCTGATCATCGATCATCTTCTTGTTTGTCTGGGAGAAAACAGGATTTTTAATGTATTTCACCACCGCTTCGCCCATCTGTTCAGGCGCCAGGATAAAATCCACCATGCCTGCAATAATGGCGCTTCGGGGCATACCGTCAAACTGGGCTGTATTTTGGTCTTGGACAATGACCATGCCGCCAAACTCCTTGATATGGCGAATCCCCCTGGTTCCGTCACTGCCGGTTCCGGAAAGAATCACCGCAATGCCTTTTTCCTTTTTGTCCTCCGCCAGGGAACGAAAGAAGATATCGATGGGTAAATTGAGAGACCGTTGCCCTTGATGTGGTGTCAAATACAATTTTCCGTGAAAGATTTTAAGATTGTTCTTGGGAGGGAGGAGATAAATCTTGTTTGCTTCGACTTGAAGATTATCCTTTGCCTGAATGATGTCCATATCCGTATGTTTAGCCAGGATTTCATTCATCAGACTTTTGTAATCCGGCGAAAGATGCTGAATAATCACAAATGCCATTCCGGGATCGCTCGGCATATGGTTGAAAAATTTCTCAATGGCATCCAGACCGCCGGCAGAAGCACCGATTCCCACCACATACAGTTCTTCTTTATCCATAACCGCCTCCAACAAAAAGAAATATACTGATTATATCAAAAAAAGGCCTGATAAACTTCTTTTTTTAATTTATCATTACCTTATCTTAACTCCATTATCTTATTTTTAGATTCTTCAGTTTAGACGCTAAGACTTCTTGCAACCACGCTCATGTGGATGGCAAGCAGGAAAAAACGTCATGGCAACGAACAGATATCAGCTTGAAAAAAAAGAAAACGAAAGGAAAGGAGACCGATCAATGAAACGAAGTTCAGCGGGATACCCCCAATGGTGTTTTGCTGAATGAAATAGACGGCCGTTATAGATCAAGTTTCCGTTGGGGCCGCTAGCCGCTCAAAAAGCGACGGGGTAATGGTTGACCATCGTTTCTGATCGTCATCACTTTTTTCAACGAGAACCTTTTTCATGTCTAAGGAGGCAAAAATATCAAGTTCCAGTTTAAGTCTTTCATTCAAAACCTCCAGGATCCCGTTTATTCCGCTCAGTCCTTTATACAGCCCAAACCCCCTGTTGGCATAATAGTGTTCAAACCCCTCGTACCAGCTTTTAGGCCTTTCCTGAACGATCCTCTCAAAAGAAGCCTTTAAATCAGAGGCTTTGAGGTATATCAACAGGGGGTTTAGCGGGCGTATGATATCGGCTATTTGCCGGATATAGGATTTGATGAGCGAATGGGGCGCATTCTCCCGAATCAACGTGACAGTAACCGGATTTTGGATGAATACGCATTCGAGGATGACCTGATTCGGTTTATTTTGACAGCTGCTTACAAACGATTCCCATTTTTTTAGAATCAAGTCCATATGTTGTGCAAGGGGAAGCTCGTAGATATCTTGACAAAGGATCTCATTGAGGAGATCTTTAGAAAAAATGTTGTTGTTCTCCTGTAATAGCTTTTTATACTGAATCATATACCCTTTTTCCACTGAATTCGTTTTTTTTTCAAGTATTTCACAATCTTCACGATGACGCCTTTTCAACTCAACAAACTGCTCGGGTGTAAAAAATGCCACCCCGTCGTAATCGGCTGGATGATCGATGTTTCCTTCCAAAAACACTTGAGAAGAGATATTCGCTTTCACCAGTACTTGGTGGATCTGTTTTGCCGCAGTTGTTTTCCCGGAACCGGGTAATCCTTCGATCAGGATCATGCCATCACCTTAAGGCTGGGTTAGCTTCCCGACAAAGATCATGCTCCCAGTGGTGTTTTCACGAATCATGTACATAAAGGGTCTATCGGCATGAAAGGTTTTTACTTGCTCAGAAGGCAGTTCGAAGGCGCCTCTGGCCATAATGACAGCCGTAACCGCTGCAGCTTCTGTTCCCTTTTCGTCCAGGTCAATATAGGTTTTGTGGAGTACATCAGAGATGAATAGGTCTTTCTTGCCGGTTATTTTTGAAAAATCAGCATTGGAAAAAAACGGCATCTTCATTCCCATGGCGATCAGTATCTCATTCAGGTTGTAGGTGTTCTCGATGCGGAATTTTGGTATTTTCACTTCTACAGTTACAGCCGGGGTATGCATCAGTTCATCGATTTTGCTTTCGAGCATGACATTTGTCAATTGATTCTCAAGCTGCTCAAGGGATGATTCCCGATCCGGCAGAAAGACAATCATGGAATAATCAGCTATTGAAATTGGTTCACCACGCTCATTGTATTCTTTTCTGTAAGGCATTTCCAGAATTTTAAACTCTTCGCATTCCAAGTATCTGTAAGACTTGGTGTTGTTCATCATCTCCACTGATATTTCTTTTGACGAATTAAGTGAAAAGGGTTCTGGTTTTGTGTTTTTATCCAAAAACGGGTTCATCCAGGCACCTTTAAAGTAAATGGCGTTGGACAGAATCAACGTGGTCATCTGATTGATCACATCCGGTGTGATGATTTGAGTGATTTTGCCGTTTGTTTTCTCACTCACCCATTGGTTGATTTCATCCGTTGTTTGTACTTCATTACAAAAATCAACTGAACGGATTTCGGATTGGAAATACGTTTGAAGCAATGTCAGATACGATTCAAGAACGGGATAATTTTCTTGGACCCACAGGGCATTAGCAATATTCAAGGGCCCCGATTCATTATCCTCATAAGGAACAAATGATAGTTGCAGTTGAGCCATCTGTTCCAAAAACTGCTGTGTGTCCTCTGCGAAATGCATGGTTTGTGCGATTTCTTGCTTGGTTTGGCCAGAAGAACCTGCGTAAACCATACCAAAGGCGTTCACAATACTAAATGGTGAAATGATGATGTTTTTCCCGTCGCTTTTCAACTGCCGATACAATTCCAAACCAAACTGATTGTTGGCCATTACGACTCCCCCCCCGGTTTCCCTTGCAAAGGCTGTAATAGCCGTTAAAATGACAATGATAACCAAAATCAAATTCCTTTGTTGACATTTCCTCACATGATCACGCTCCCTATTTCTTTCTGCTATCCCTTTAGACGAAAAACAACCCTCCAAAGCATTCACAGATAAGCTTTGTGAAACACTTATGATAAAATACAAAAAGAATGCTGCATGCGATTGAACCGTTTGCAGGCAAGGAGGAATCTTCATGAACTCTCAAATCAAATCTAATGATACCACCGCCTGGTTGTTGCTGCTCATGGCCTTCATGACTTTTTTGTTTTTATTTAACACCATAGCTGCCTCATCCATGAATTACGATTCAGACAAAATCCATTCGCTTTTTTATTTTACCATTCAAACCAACATCATGATGCTGTTCTGGATGATCTTTCTTTCCGTTTATATCCTTTCAAACGGTCGTTTGCTGAAGTTTTCCGTGAACCCCAGCCTTGCAGCAGCCTTGACAACCTATATTCTCATCACCGGTTCCATCTTCTGGGCGGTGTTGGTTCCCGTCTACATCAAACCGGGCTCAGACAACGCCTGGCTGTTTTCCCCCTCCAACGTTTGGACCCATACCGTGGTTCCGATAAGCGGTGTGGTGTTGTTGTTCTTTGTAAGGGCCATTACGAAAAAAACTGAAAAAATCAGGCTGTCTGCGTATTTTTTCTTATACCCGGCTTTATATTCCATATTAGGCATAACTTTGGCCGTCAACGGCAAATACATGTATCCCATGTTTAATCCGATCATGCTGGGCAGCTGGTTTTTTGTCGGATTAAGCCTGATCGCGATCATGGGGATTTTCACGGTTGTTTATTATTTTCTTTTACGAATAGCCGCCAAGAACGTTTAGGGTTTATTCGTTGGGTAACATGGAAAGGGTTAAACCCGTTTTCTGAATGGAGCTCCATTGCTTGTAATAGCCACCGGAACAATTCACATAAATCGGATTCATCAGAATACCCAGTTTGTCCATTGTTCGCCTCTCTTTTTCAGAGCAAGGAAAGCAAATAGCCGATAATCGGCTGCCATAAACCGCTCCGCAATCGATGTCGATTTGAACAACCTCTTTTGACTGTTTGTTGACGCTAAAGGCTACACCTGCCTGCCACTCTCCCGGTTGATCGGTAAAAAAATCCACAAAATGCGTGGCCGGTTCTTCCAAGATGGGTTGTTCAGTATGGTTTCTGTAGGACGTTCTTTCATTGCCGATATATCGGTCAACGACAATGGTGGGGGTATGGCCGTGAATCAGGACAGCTCCTTCAAAGGGTTCGGTCAGAAAGTCCCGATTCCACAGATTCATTTTTGCGGGCGGAATAGCGTATCGGGCATTCAACTCATCAAAAGCTTCATAAGATTCACAATCAATCAGCTCTTGAATGGGAATTCGATGATTTGGGACAGAATGCGAAAAAAGCAATTTGTAGCGTTTTCCGGAAATTTGCAACTCCCTGATTTGGGCGAATTTCAACGACTCGAAAAAGATTTGATACTGATGATCCAAAACAAAGGAATATTGCCGGTTGTCAATTTCGGAATCCACATGAAACCCTTTTCTATGAGAAATTGAAGCCGTCGGATCCAAAGCCTGCAAAGTACGCAATCCCCCGTTTTTTTTTCGCAGCCACGCCTCTCCAACACTTTGATACTGATGCGATCCTTTGAAATAAACCAGCAGCATATGCTCGTGATTGCCCATCAGAAAGGTTTTTTGGGCTTTCAAATGAATGAGAAAATCCAGGACTTCCTTTGTAGATGGACCCCTGTCGATATAGTCGCCGATGAAGATGTACTCGATGTCTTCCACGGTGTTCCGGTAACCTTCGATGGCGTTTATCAGAGCTTTTAGAGGGTCAAAGCATCCGTGGATGTCCCCGATGGCAACGATCATTTTGGACTCCCGATGTTTTCACCTCTGAGAATGGTGAAGATGCCCCTCGATTTGGTGCAGATCAAATCAAAATGAACCTGACTTCTACCCCTCCCCACTGTTCCGACAGATGTCTTCAATATCCCGTTATTTAAAAGCTTACTGAATAAGCAAGCGCTATTCATATTGCATCACCATCCCTTTTTTCCGAAGAACCGGCATCTTGACATGTATAAAAAATGAAAGCAATTACTGATAACAAAGGCTCATGTTTGATAGAAATCGGAGTGGTCATTGGTTTTAGATGGCCGTCCGAATAGAAAACAACATCCGCTGATGAACAAAACAATACTACCCCACTGAGAGGTTGAAAAACACAGAAAAAAACCTCTATGACTATCATAACGAAGGTATTCAATCAAAAATCTGAAAAGGCCGTAAGAAATGGCATAAACAGAATAACAATTGATCCTTCTCTTTTTTTGTGATGCAAATCGAAGTAAAACAAAGAACAAAATAAGGTTAAAAAAGGCCTCTAATAGTTGAACAGGGAAAAGAGAAATCCCCTGAGGAGCAAAAGAATGGGGTTTAAAATTGACACCAATCGGTTCAGGATAGGGAATACCATAGCAACAACCCGCACAAAAACAGCCCAGCCGTCCAAAGAAATGAACCAACGGAAATACCGGCATGATGTCATCGATTAATGACCGATAAGCCACTTGGTACTGTTTGCAATAAAGAAAATATCCGAACAGTCCGCCAAAGAAAGCGCCATACCAGACATAACCACCCTTTAAAAATTCCATCAATTGATCCAATGTCAGAGTCAAAGGGGATATTTTTAGTTGAAGGAAGGTGACTGCCAAATAAAGCAGTTTTCCCCCAATCACAAAAAACAAAAGGGCATACAACGTCGAATAGATCACGTCTTCTTTTGCAATATTCGTTCTTTTTAAGAATAAAAACAGGAATCCAAAAATCAACGCAAGGATAATCATCAAGGTGTAAGTAGGGAATTGATAACCAAAAAAGCTCACAAAGGGTAACATCATTTTCTCCATCAAAATTTGCGGGAGAAACTCTCCCGCAATATCAATTAATAGCCGTAGCTTTCAACCAGCCCTACTGCCGCAGAAACACATGCTAATGCAGCGATAAAAACAATAAAACAAACCACAATTCCAATGATTGACAACACGATGCCGGCTGTGGCATAACTGGTTTTGTATGTTTTATTGGCACTAATACCCAAAACAAGACCGACTATCCCCATAATAAGCCCAAGGATGGCTAAAGTTCCAGTAAAGATAAAAATAAGAGAAATGATACCCAGAATCATCGACGCAATGGCCTTGCCATCTTGGTTCTGCCCTGTGTTAGTTCTGTTTCCATTCCCAGTATTGCTTGAGAATGCGTTTTGGAACCTTTCTTTTGATTCTTGAAAAGTGTCTCTAAATGCTTCGCCTACCACATTTTGTTCTCTTTTCTCCTCAGAAGAAAGTATTTTTTTCTTTTCCTGTTCAAACTCCTCCTGTGAAATGAGTCCTTTTTCTTTCAGCTCTGCTAACTTTTCGATTTTTTCATAACGATCCTGTCCGGTTTGGCTGATAATCGACACCTCCCAAATGAATTTTGATATTGCCGGTTTCTAAATATTTGCCTCAATCTATCGTGGATTTAGCCTGTTTGATGGCTTACTGCACTCCAAATACTAGCCCCTTGATTAATACAGTCATACGATGGAGATCAAATGATGTTAAAGCCAAGTACAAAAATAGTACCCAATTTGATTTGGTAACCGTTACAATACTATTGAATGGTAATTTTCAGTAATCACTCGTTATGATTAATACAGGGTCAAGGTTCTCCTTTGAGATTATATCACAAAAACATCACCGTTTAACAAACAGCAACCGAACAGACCAATCACAGGGAAGCGCTGAGCTGATCGATGGTTTGGCGGCAGCCAGGTTTATTTACCAAACAAGAGGAATTCTGAGCCATTTTCAGCGGACTCCTTCCTTGAAATGAGAAATCTGTCGTTTTTTTATAACATGAATTGTTTGATTTCAACCGGTGTAAATCCTTTATACACCCATTTTCTTGTGTTATCCGAGATTTTTTGATAATGCAAAAGAAATTCCTGGACTATCTCATCCTGGTCAAACCGATAATTATTTTCATAAAGGATTTCCATGATATCGCTTGGAGGTGAGTTGAATTTGAGTTCAAGCGCCAAATGATCGACGATCGTATCCATCTCTTTATTGGATCGGATGTTTCCCTTGTTTTTCTTAAAAAACATCTTCAAGGCTTTATATTCGTGTGAATGAGTGTCAATCAGTGCGTGTGCGTGTTTCTCGATCATCTCCTCAGATGGCGTATACCAGGGTAGTGTTTTTGAACCCTCATATAATGAACCGAATTCTTTCAGAGAGATGATATCGTTGATCACGTGTTTGTTGGATAGGTAGAAGTGAAGCCCTTTCGGCATTATTTGCGTGAAGAATTCAGATACGCTTTCTTCGGTGATAATGTCATCATCGTTGTAAAGATTCCAGACATGAACGTATTGGGAATAGCTGAAAAAGCCGTAGATATTCGTCAACGCCAACAGCAAATCAACCATTTTCTGATGCCTTGTTGCTCTGGCCAACCATTGGGTGATATGATTAAGAAAACTGTGAAAAATGAGCGGATAGGGATATAACAATACATTCTCAGCGTTTTCTTTCAGGATTTGAAAATAACCTCTCCTGATCAACCATTCGCCATCTTCGTCATTGACTTTGTAATGATACTGATTCAATATCGCCTGTAAAACATGAGCTGTCGAAGAAGCGCTTCGTTGTTCAAATTGAAGAAAGACAAATGCGAGAAAAAGAAATTCATCCAGTAAGAGATACTCCCCGTCTTTTTCGAAGTCCTCAACCAAGATGGAATTAAGCGCTTCAGCCAAATCCTGTTTTGGTGTTTCTCTTGCAATATCCAGATGATGATTCACAGCGATATCGTAAATATCCTCTTTCGCCATTTTCATCATCATTTCACTGATCGAATGTACAAAATCATGACCCGATACTTTGCTCATAACCCCCTCCTTCCTTTTTTACACGATAGTCCATTGCATGGACCCGAGAATACGACCATCACGAAAGAAAAAAAGAGGACACGATGCCCTCTTTTTTATCTATCTCTGTATAGGATTGGTGCCGAGGGCGGGACTCGAACCCGCATGAGGGATCAACCTCGTCGGTTTTTGAGACCGATGCGTCTGCCTATTCCGCCACCCCGGCATTTTTTCAAAAAAAGCTGGTGGAGTCGATGGGATTCGAACCCACGGCTTCTACCTTGCGAAGGTAACACTCTCCCAGCTGAGTTACGACCCCAACAACAGCGATGTATTATAGCACAAAGGCTTTCTGGGGTCAAGTGCAGCTAAAAATAAAACGCACCATGCGCATTGCTTCGATAGATACCGACAAGACGTTTTCAAACAGTTAGCTCAGCAGGGGCGCTCCCGTGGCACCCGGATGGGACTGCTTATGGCTGCTTCCTTCCAGACCTGACCAGGTTCACAGCTATCCGCCGCACAGGACCTCTGCATCAACACTACTTATCTGCAACCTTTCTCACCGATAGGACCTCAGACAACGCATCAGCCCCGCTCAAGTGGGTTTCGGGTACAGGGGACCACTAACCCCCCGCCTGCATGATGCGCAAACAGTATTCTATCATATTTTGTTCTTTTATGCAACACGCAAAATTTGTGGCGAGAGCGATGGTTAAAGGTCCAAGCCAGTTCGGTTTGAAAAAAAGAAGAACTACTTAGGGCTTGCTGAATAACTCAGAACATCCACCCCTATAACTTTTCAGAAGGAATTTGCGGATTTAGGCGCATGGACTTGACGAACAGTCCTTGAGGTTTTTGAAAGCAAAACCATATAGTAAAGGCAGGCCCTATATACGAAAGGCTGAAAAGCCCTGTTGAATCAGATGGAATCGTTAACGAGAAAGCAAATAAACAAGGGACATATTTGTTAAAGCAGAGATGTACCCGTCTGATTATCGTGTTTTTGTCTTTTTTATTTTTACGGCTTGACAGATTAAAAAAAATAGTTTAATATTTTAACAGATAG
>ERZ795048.2650-NODE-2650-length-14225-cov-5.294566_pt1 | contig 14225 bp, 10 predicted proteins | sample MGYA00375132_ERZ795048 | MGnify/ENA primary metagenome ERZ795048 (study PRJEB30177, sample SAMN05720225) | activated sludge metagenome | isolation source: Anaerobic digester | place: Hong Kong | collected 2014-12-17 ...
AGCCGCCAACAAAGGCTTAGCAAAACTTGCGATTCCCCTGCCTACACACTCTGCTGTAGCAGTAGACACATTTCCGCCCGCATTAGACCTTAGGGCACCAAACCAAAAAGAAAAACCCAGCGAAGTAACAAATATAAGGGTTAATACTAACTTGTTTTGTAAAAATTTGAGCGCAGCCATTCACAACTATTATACATCAAAGCTCGTGCGTGGAGTAAAAATACTAAGAAATAATTTTTATGTTAATATTGTTAGCATGAGACCAAAAACTTTTGTCTACACTTTCATAAAATCAATATTTAATTTGCAATACTATAACGACATAATGAAAGCAAAAGTATCCTTTTCAATAAGATACTACTTAATGCTTACCCTTTTATTGTCTTTGGGATATGCTGTAGTTACAACTACAAATACCGGACCGGTAGTAATTGAAAAATATTACGAAGTACGTAACGAAGCTTTAAAATACTACCCCGATGATTTATCTATAATAGGGGAAGACGGGGTTGTCACGACAAATCAGGGGGATCCTTACTTCTTCCCGCTTCCTAAAGAAATAGAACTTGGAGACGGCGAGATGCTTAAAAATGCGATAGTTTTTTCTAAACAAGGAACAATCGAAGACATATTCAACTATGAAAGCTTCGCACTGGTTAACAGTAAAAATATAATCTACCGAAGTAGCCCCGGTACAAATAACAAACTTGAAATAGAACCCACTAAAAACTTAGGTAATTTTACATTTACGAAGGCCGACTTAGAGAAAGCGGCTCAATACGTAGATACCTACATAAAATACACCTACGCAATAATTGGAGTAAGTGTTTTTATAGCATTCGCTTTAGTTATGTTGCTATGGATAATGACAGGAAATGTTATTTTATCTGCAATAATGACCGTGGCAAGCAAACTTATGAACAAAAAACTACCATTTGAAAAAGCCTTTCAAATTGCACTTCATACGGCCACACTTCCTCTTATTGTGGGGGCTCTTATTGATGCCTTTGGAATATGGATGCCTATAAGTTTCTGGTTTTCGGGACTGCATTTTCTTTTAGCATTGATAATAATATTGAATTTAAAAGAAGAGGCACAAACTTCGCCTGCGCAAGCTTAAAAGAAATAATCGAAAATAAGAGATTGATATAGGTGTTTAAAGGAGAAAATCTCAGATCTTTTGTGAAAAGGGCACTGCATTGAAAAACATAACAACAGTGTGTTAATATTCTGTACAGTTTTGAACACTCGGCCCGTACGTAACAACTACACAAGGCCGCAAAAAACTTTACGAGCGGTCCCCTGTAGCTCAATGGTAGAGCGCCCGGCTGTTAACCGGTAGGTTGGTGGTTCGAGTCCACCCGGGGGAGCCAAGTAGAATCAGTAGGCTCAGAAACACCATATTTAGCTGTGACAGCAACTAAATCCACTGGTTCTAACCGTCTATTTTTCACATATTCAGGATTTTTACCCTCCTTGAATATCAAGAAGGGTTTTTCCAAGTCAATACACAGTTTTCTGTTATTAAGCATGAGGTTCTGACCAAGTAAAGATAAGATTTCTCTTTTAACAGTAAGTCCGCCATTTTCAAATCTCTCACGAACACTTGTAGCAAAGTTGAATACATCTTCAATCTTTTTGAGATATGCCTCTCTATTTTGTTCATCTGCACTTAGTTCATCTTTAAGCTCGTCTCGTTTAGCTTTTACTTCAACTTTAATGTCTAGGTACTCTTCGCTAGAAATCTCATTATTCATACGCATGGTCAACAAATCTGCCAACTGCTTCTCTAGTCTTTTATATTCTTTTTGTTTTGATTCCAAGATTTGAAGAGAAGTTTCAGATTCGGTTTTACTCTTTTCAGTGAGGTATTTAACCGCCCAATCACGAAACTCAATTGGTATTTCGATTGATGACACCAACTCTATTATCTGCTCTTCTAAATCTAATAATGTTATAGATTTTTGCTTGCATTTAACGTGGGGTTTTCTTTTGGAACAATGATAGTAATCATATATGCCTATATTGCCCGTTTTAGGATAGTGCTTTTCCTTATGTGTTGCCGTTATAGCACACCCACATTCAGCACAATGTATCAGACCCGTATAAAGATGTACGTGTGTCTTTGGTTTTCGTTTAAGCTTTCTGCTCAGGATTTCTTGCACCGAGTTAAATTCCTTTTTGGTCACCATTTTGGGGTGTTCACCTTTCCGTAACTGACCCTTATACCTAAAGTAACCATAATAAAAGGGGTTACTGAAAATGTCATATAATCCTGATTTAGATATAGGTTTGCCACCAGATTTTTTTCTCTTAATAGAGCGGTAATTCCATTGGTTATTAGCAATTTCAAGTATTTCAGGAACTGTATATGCTCCTGTAAGCATCAAATCCCACATTTTCCTTACCAAATCGAAGCGTTCTTGGTCTTTAATGATGGTGTTTTTACCTTTTTCCTTATACATTGTGTTTAGATAACCCGCAGGAGCAACAGAAGGTAACCACCCTTTTTCAACTTTGGATTCTAGACCATCTGCAACTCTTTCCCCTTTTACATCATTCTCAAATTTAGCATTAAGCATGTTGTATTGGAGCATTAAGATTCCCATTGGCGTGGCTTCAATCGCCTTTTTAGTATCAATAGGATACGGGCTTCAAGATTTGGTAATTTCACGAGTAGCGCGATTAGACGAAATGCAACAAGCTGAAATCTACTCCCCTCCAGCAAGTAATACAAAAATAAACGACGAGTCAATAGCAAAAATAGCAAATGTCCAAAATGTAGAAAAAGTTTTACCTCTTATTACTCTAGTAGCGAAAGTTAACTATAATAACTCAATTTCCGACATGGCGGTATACGCTGTAACAAGCGACTATCTTGAACAATCTGCAATAAAACCTGTTAAAGGAAAAATATTCGACAACGATTTAACAAGCTTTAATCTCACTGAAGAAGATGAAAATAAAGAGGAAGTGGCCGGGGCATCGAGCTCCCGTCAAGGCGGTGAACAGGGTGGAGAAATTTCTGCATCTCAAAACAATAATCTTAATGAGGGTCTGACGAATATTGAAGTCGGAAAAAGAATTACAGAAGCAGAAATTTCAATATTTCCTGAAACTTGGGTTAGAGTGAGAGAAAAACCTTCCTTAGACAGCAAAATTTTAGGCTACACTAAAAGACCCGAAGGAAAGCAAACAGGCTACGAGGTCTGGGGAAACTCCTACCCGGATAATATAAACGGAACAATACAGGCTGCTGACGGCAAGGTATACGGCAAATGGGTTGAATCAAAAGTATTTTTATGGGAAGAAAAAAATAACGGCTATATTCAAGTTATTGATGAGCAAGGAAGTCAAGTACAAAAAACAGGATTTATGGCCGAAGTTAATTTAGGATTGCAGCGTTATACTCTGGAAAGACAGCCCGAAGTACTTGCAGAGGCCGACACAAGGGCCGTAACTGATTCTACGGAAACACAAACAGATTCGCAAATAACTACAGGCACCGGGCAGGCTGCGGCAGAAGATGCAACTACTTACGAGGATTTAAAATTTGACGGAACAGACTGGATACTAATAGAAGAAGGGAATAAGACTGAACAGATTGAGAGAGTACAAGTTTCCGAAAAGGCCACAAGAGAAGCAGTAGCTAATACTGCGATGTTAGATGTTTTGGGACTAACAGAGTCCGAGGCAATAGGAAAAGAAATAGAAGTTTCTTTTATTGTTACCGCATCATTATTAGAGCCGGGGGCGGCTAAAATAGAGTCTGTACCAACTAAATATAAAATTATTGGGGTCGTACCCCAAAAAGATGCACCATATTTTTATGTACCTTTTATAGATATTAGAAGCCTGGGAGTAATGAATTATTCACAAGCAAAAATAATTGTGCAGGATCAGCAAAGCCTTACAGATGTAAGGAAAAAGATTGAGGCGATGGGTTTTGAAACCACATCAGTTGTAGACACAGTAGAGCAAATAAATACACTTTTTGCGACACTTAGAAAAATGCTGGCGCTTGCAGGAACCGTGGCACTAAGCGTTGCCGCACTGGGGATGTTTAATACTCTAACTGTTTCTCTTTTGGAAAGAACCAGGGAAATAGGACTTATGAAAGCAATGGGAATGAAATCTTTTGAAGTTAAGGAGCTGTTTTTAACAGAATCTATGATAATGGGAGTTTTCGGAGGAATTATAGGCGTATCCTTAGGCGCACTCGCCGGAGAGTTACTTGGGTTTATCATTTCAATATTTTCTATTTCGAAAGGTTTGGGGTATATTGATGTAGCATCAATGCCCGTCGGATTTACGCTGTTTGTGCTTTCCCTTTCATTAATAGTTGGGACTCTAACAGGAATCTATCCCGCCCGCAGAGCCACAAATATATCAGCACTTAACGCAATGAGGTACGAATAGTACCTCTCTAAGAAAATTTATTGGAGGGGCTAAAATTACTCCCCTAAAATTATGATGGCAACTTTCCGGGCCAGCTCTTTCAACTGCTCGTTGTCTGCAGTGTTTGGCGTTCTATCAACACGCACAAACTTGTTCGGCGTCATTACTAAATAAATAGCGTTAATATTTCCGTCATCTTGCATTGCAATAAAATGTTCCATAGGAATGGAGGAGTCTGTTTCGATAGATCTTCCAGCAATCTTGTGTCCTTCTTTTTGAGTGTCTGCAGACAAGTAAGAAACTTGAACGAGGATGTGTTCATAACGTGCTTTGTTTGTGAAATATGTGCAACCCGTGCCTGTACTTGTAGAGGAATCAGACACTTCCTGAATCGGTATGCCAATAATATCTGAAACCAGTTCTGAAGGAACTTCTTCACAAACCGAAAGCCCAAAAGAATCTTGGCCATCCATAGGTCTTTTAGCTACGTATTTTTGCGAACCTAATTGCTGTTCTTCAATTGTTACTGAGGTATTATTTTTTGGGGTTTGGCTAGTTTTAGAAAGTACAATAAGACCGAAAGATACAGCAACTAAAACTGCCCCCACGAGAATTATTTTTTTCATATTCTGATTATATGCCGTTAATTTAAAAAAATATAGCGAGACCGATTTTAGGGCTTTGGAAGTAATAGTTGATCTAGATCTTCAGGTGTCGGATTCTTGTAGTTAATTAGAACATACTGGGAAGGAGTGAACATATTTTCGTCCGCCACCCAATCTTCACATAAATTTTCTTGATCTTTAATAGCTGCTATCTCTGCATCAACGATTGATGCTACAGAAGAATACTGCGATTGAGTTTCTGCGGTATATTCTTCAGATGTTAATTTCCACACATAACTACCTGTTGCAGGAAGAGTTTCAAACTCCTCCCATATAAAATAGTCATCATTTACGTGCAGAATATTTCTTGTAGGTCCGGAGTTAATATTACCGCCAATCGAAGAGACGTAATAGAAATATTCACCTGCTTCATGGTACTCAAAACTTTTATTGTTAGTACAAAGAAGGCCATTTTCGGGCATATTAGAAAAATCTATTTCATAGATTACAACATCCTCTTCACCAATGAGACTTGAGAATACGGATCTTTTTGGTTCTGTTTCATTCAAGCTTTTTCGATCCTTGTCACCATTCTCTCCGCCTAAATTCTGCTCCTCACTCATAACAGGCATTTCGGAAGTTTGCTGTTTCTTAGAATCAGACCTTTCTTGCCAATAAGGAATAAGGGCCTTTGCAGATAAAAATCCTGCAGTAGTCATTAATAAAGCCAACAAAACTGCCCCCGCAATTGTAAATGCTTTTTTAATTGAGAAGCCTTCTTTATAAACTCCAAGCTCTACTTCGTTCTTTTCTTTAGGCCCAGGCTCTTGTTCGAAATTTCCTGCATAAGTATCTTCTGACGTAAGCAAAGGTTCGCGATGTACCTCTTCTTCAGCGAGCGTGTTTCCCTGCTCCCCCTCAAGCTCGTCTTTCCCTTCTGTTGCCTCAGGACTTAACTCAAATTCAGGTGCCGACTGAGTTTCTTCTGCGCCAACCTCCTTATTGTCTTCTACTCCGACGTTATTTTCAGGGGCATTTTCGAAATTATTATTATCGACACCGGGCTCAATGTTTGAGGCAGCTTTTTCATGTGGCTCAGTCTCAGGGTATTGAGGCCGTTTTGCAGAAAATTCTGCGTTTGGCGAAAAATTGTTGCGGTTTTCTACGGGCCCACTACTACCGTTGCTGAAGCCATCTCTTGTTATTGGCGGAATAGAGTTCTCCGAGGCTGTTTCTTGACGTGAAGTTAAGGGGTCGAATCTCTCGTTTGGAAGACTTGTTTCAGGAAAAACTCCGCCCTCACCTTGTAAAGAATGTGCTTCTGAATCTGGACTGGGCGACATAGCCGAGCTCTCCGAATTTGCTCCTAGTGGGGCTTCGAGATTTTTGTTTGGGCCCTCATTTTCCGGAACTATGATGTCTTCTTTTTCAGCCATAAATTAATTCTAACATAAATAAGTGCATTAATTTTTATAATTTCGTTACTAAAACTACTTACATAAGCTAGTAGATGTGGTTTACCCAACATGTTGGGCTTTGCAACGCAAAGAAGGTACGGCAAACCACTTGCGTAAGCTGGCAGTGTTTAATATCAGCAGAAAATTACTGATTCTGAGGAAACTTGTAACTAACTGTTTCCAATAATTCGGAGAAAACCTCATCCAGCTTTCCCGGAACTTCTTCACTTTTTACAAGTACCACAACTCGATTTGAATCCGAAATATAACTAAAATAAATCTCTCCCCACCAAGCATAATTAGTTAAATGAGTCCAGACAAAACCGTTTACTTCAAAAGTCTCATCTGAAACTTCCGGTTCAATTCCTACCACAACCCTATACTCCTCTTTTAGAAGTTCTTTTTGTTCGGCCATAAAACTTTCGTACGTCTCATCGTTTTTTAAGGTAAGTGAATAAGCAGCAAGGCCGTTGAAAACAGCCTGGTCATCTTCGCCAATACTTAATGGGTCCACCGCTACAAAATACTTTGTAACCTCGCCTGCAATTGGCCCCCTAAGATTACAACACGTATCGTCCCAATCAGAAGGATAGCTAACAGCAAGTTCCGGATTGCCATGGACAATCTTTGTCCAGGTATCTTTTGGCTCAGGAGCAATTATGTTTGTAAATTTAAAAGCCTCGCGAATTAGGTCCGTCTGTGCCTGATAGCGCTGTTTAAAACCAACATCGCCTCTGTATGCTTGGGCAATTTCATACATGTTTGATCCCTTTATTAAGAAGGTTTCAACATAATTTACATTACAATTATCCACAACAAAAGTTTTAGCCGGTTCTCCGGAAATCACAGCATCTTTGATATCTCCATATTCAGCAGTTGCAGGGCACAAACTTAGATAGCCCGATCGCTTATTAAGTGCGATCTGAGCTAAATCGGTATTTAAAACATTTTTATACATTGTTATTTTTACCAAATAACCATCAGAGATATCCGTAGCCGTAGTTATAGCTTCGTCTTGCTTTTCTCCCGCATAAGTTATCGTGTAAGTAACTGATTGTGCCGCCATATCAGAAGGTAACTTAAATAGAGTTTCTTTGGGGTAATCTATTTGAAATTCGTATTCTCTGTTTACATAGGTCTTCCAGTCAGGATCGGGTTTGGAAGGAGTTTCGATTACAACAGGGGTTTCAGGATTTTCTGTCGGCAAGGGCTCGACGGCCCCCGGCTGTAGACTGGAGTTGTTATATAGATATACTAGAGACGACCCTAGACCAATAACAACAAAGGAAATTAGTAGAAATACGTATAGAGTTCGATTTGGCATAAAGCTGAATATTCTTCGGGATGGCTTGTTTTTTGATGTGGTTGTGGCGGCCGGCGCCCCAACAGCCCCCTCCCCATCTGCAGGAACGTATGGATTTTGAGCTTGAAAAGAAGAGCCTCCGTCGCCGGCCGCCGGATCTTCTTCACTTACCGTATCTAAAAAATGTGGGGCAACAGTACCATCCTCAGAAACCTCTTCAGACAAAGCGCTGCCCCCTTCCAAAACCTGAGAAACAGGAACATCCTTACCCTCGTCACTAGCAGTACCGCTGTCTACTACAGGCGGCTCTTGCAATTTCGCACCTTGATCTTCAACAGAAATATTTTCAGCAACAGGGTGCGGGCCAGAATCTTCTGGTCCGGAAACCGTTTGGTCAACAACGTTTTCTGGGATATTTTCTTGCTTTGCCGTACTACCCGAACGGGTAATTCCAGGATTATTGTTATCCGAGCTACCATCATCAAGAGGCTGGATCGGTATTATATTGGGCTGTTCATCACTCATGTAGTTATATTCTAAATCTTTCCTAGAGTTTTTGCTAGTTCTGTTGCTTTCGCTAAATCATTTGAGATCTTCGCCAAACCTAAATCCCAAACCTCTCTTTTAGTAATATCAATGCCAACGGTTAAAAACGCATCTTTTGGCGAAACAGAACTACCTAGAGAAAGAATATGTTTAAAATCATCTATAAACCTAGGGTCTAGTCGAACCCTTTCTTGAAGAGCTTTGGAAATTAACAAACCACTTGCATATGAATAAACGTAAAAAGGTCTTCTAATATGTGACCACATTGCCCAGTGCCTGCCTGCTCCTTTTGAATTCTTGCCCAGATACAAACTCATCTTTTCTTCAAATATTTCCCCTATGAGCTCTTCTGGCAGGTAGTTTTCTTTTGTGTATGTGTCGTAAAGCGCAAGTTCAAAAATATAACAGGCTATCTGTCTGTGAACAGTGGATATATCGTCATCTAATTTCAGCATTTTATAAATCAGTTGCTCTTCGAGAGTTAACTCTTTAACCAAAAGCGCATTAGCAAAATCTTCCATAAAAGTGCTCGCCACCTCGGCTATACCCATAGGATAGTCGGCATTTAATGCATTTTGTGCACTTGAAGATATAAAATGATGAATAGCATGGCCCATCTCATGAGCCAAGGTCGAAACATCTCTAAATTCGTTGTTATAGTTTAGCAGTATATAGGCAGGATAATCATTTGTTATAGAGACACAGAAAGCACCTCCCGACTTCCCCTTCTTTGGAAAGAAGTCTATATTACCGCCACACAGCATGGACTCGAAATATTCCCCAAATATCGGGTCTAAGGACATGAAACAGTCATGAACTACCTCGACTGCTGTAGCAACATTAATTTCATGTTTTAATTTTCCATATTCAATGTTTCTTTGATTGTAAGTGAGGACTTTTTTACCCAATAATTTTGCCTTTAAATCATAAAATTGGGCGGAAACACCAAAATTCGCCGACACTGCTTCAATTAGAACGTCAATTGTGGCGGCGTCCATATCTTCACTCAACAAGCGACGCTCATCGGCTCGCTTAAAGTTTCGTAGCTTATTTAAAGTTTTTAGATAGTATAAAATGGCATTTATCTCTCGTTCCGCTGTTTTAATATGCTTCTCTAAAACTTGCTCCAAAGATTTAGATGCATACTTCTGTACTTTATCATCCGAACTTTTCAAGTATTTTGAAATTTCCGAAATAGAAATTGTGATTTTCTCGTGTCTTTCGTTTAGAACTTTTACTGTTTCCAAAGAATAGAAGGTACTCACCATGTCTACCCAGTCACCATAGGCACCCTTTGAAATCAAATTCAATAGTTGCTCCTCTTTTTCCGACAAGTCGTGCTTTGCAGAAGCAAAAAGCTGTTCTAAGTAATGTTTGTAATCTTGTAGGTCATGATGAGACAGAAACTCTTTTTGCTTTTCTTCAGGAATTTTACCTAATGTGAGTGCGAAAAATTCAAGTTCATTATATTTTTCTGTCAAAAACTCGTTTAAAGAATTTAACTTCGCCTTAATTTTGTTATCAGCTGAATCGAGACTGGAACGCAAGTAAAAGTAAAAACCGGCCCTCCCCCCTACAGAAATTAACCTTGAAAGCTTCTCATACTCGTCTAGTGCGTTTTTTAAGGCCGGAGCAGAAGTTAAATAGTCTTTTGACTCTCTGTGCTTTGAAACAAACTGCTCTACTGATTTAGCGATTTCCGTTCTCTCAAGATCCTGCGCCGCATCTTCATCAGATTTCATAAGCACCGATAAATCCCATTGAGAAGGAAACTCCCAAACAGCAGGGCTATTTGAAAAAGTTACTTTTATTTTCGGTTCTTTGGGGTCTGCTTTTTTGGGACTATCTTTCATAGCTTTCACCTAATTTCTTTCCACAATATAACAAATTATGGCACAATATAATAGATGAGCCCACTCGCCCAAGAACCAATTTCAATAGCTGAAGATAATAATTTAATAATTAACAATACCGACGAAGTTCGGGAGAGCTTAATAGATCAACTTATTTACTCTGCAGTGTTCGGCTCGGGCAAGAAAAAGGGCGACGCTAGGTGGATAATAAAAAAAATTGGCCAAAAACTAGGAGTAAACTTTGCTTCAATAAACGTTTTTTACAAGAAACGTGCTAAAGAGAGCTCGATAAAACCATTCACAGTTCCGGCATTTAATATTAGGGGTCTTACATACGACACGGCTCGCACACTTTTTAAAACCGCAAAAAAATTAAATACGGATGCTTTTGTTATAGAAATAGCAAGAAGCGAAATGAACTACTCTAAACAAAACCCCGAAGAATTTGCGACATGCGTTATAGCAGCAGCAATTAAAGAAAACTACACATGGCCAATATATCTACAAGGAGACCACTTTCAGGCAAAAGCTAAATCGCCCGGCATTGCAGATGTAGGTGAAATGGAAGCCTTAAAAAAATTAATTTCTGAGGCAGTTGCTGAAGGATTCTACAACATAGACATCGACACCTCCACCCTAGTAGATCTTGGACAAAAAACAATACAGAAACAGCAACTGCCGAACATACTAGCCACAGCCGAACTCACCGACTTTATTAGAACAACCTACACCTCACCAAATTACCCAACAATTTCAATAGGCGGGGAAATTGGCCATATAGGAGGTAAAAACAGCACCGCAGAAGAATTTGAAATATTTATGCAAGGAGTAGAATCTGAAACTCAAGGAGCTGCGGGCTTAAGCAAGATAAGCATACAAACAGGAACCAGTCATGGGGGAATGGTAGACGACAATGGAAATATCTTAGATGTGGAGGTAGACTTCGCATTACTTAAAAATATATCCTTGATAGCGAAAAATAAATTTAATATGGCCGGAGCCGTGCAGCACGGTGCCTCAACACTACCCGACAACTTATTCAGGATGTTTCCTAAGAATCTTACTGCAGAAATACACCTAGCAACAGGAACACAAAATATAATATTTGACCATCCCCTATTTCCGGAGACGCTAAAAAAAGGCATGGATTCTTGGGTTCTACAAAATCTTCAGAAAGAAAGAATGCCCGGATGGAACAACGAACAAACTATTTATAAACTACGCAAAAAAACTTGGGGCCAATTTAAAAAAGATCTATGGGAAATAGACGCAAACACAAAAAAAGCCATCTTTGCTGACCTTCAAAAAAGGTTCATTTTTTTATTTGCTGAGCTTGGAATTTCAGACGTTAAAACACAAAGCCAAAACTAACAAACATCCTATACTAAATAGTATTTTTGGTTTATTATCTAAATATGACAAACACAACGAAGCAAAAAACAGAGCCCGAACAAATCAGTAAAACACTTACCGAAGTGGTGCAAGACGAAAAAAGCCTTGCAATAATAGCGCACATAGGAGGGATATTCTTTGGGATTATAGCTCCCCTTATTATATGGATTCTTCAGAAAGATAAACCAAACGCGTCATTCTCAACCCATCATGCCAAAGAAGCACTAAATTTCCAAATATCAGTACTACTAGCAAGTGCGGTAGCGGGACTTACAACCATAGTATTAATCGGATTCTTGTTCCTACCAGCTGTTATGGTAGCGAACGTAATATTTTGTATATTAGCTGCCATAGAAGCTAATAAGGGCCTACCTTACAACTACCCCTTCTCTTTGAGGTTAGTGAAGTAGGATCTGGTAAGTTTAAGGATTTGAAAGGTACTTAAAATATGGAAGAAAATGAAGCAGTAATTCAAAACAAAGATTTGCCCTCCGAAGCAGAAGATCAGAAAAACTCTCGCATAAATAAACTTAAGTTTAGAATTAATGGGAAAAAGTTACTAATTCTTGGGGGTGCTGTTGTTTTAATTCTTCTTCTAATCTCTGCCGTTTTAGTTAGTAATAGTAAATCTAAAAAAGTCACGCCAAGCACTGCAAACGAATCACAAGAGACTATGAAACAAAAGCCAATAAAAAGTTCAGAATACAATCCTTCAACAGAAGGGGAAGTAGTTTTGCCTTGGACACCAAACAATATAAATACTTCTCATGATACATATTATTTATTCGGTGAGGTTAAAACAGACGGTGACCTATTTCACGTTGATTTATTCACAAATGGGGAGCTTGTTGATGATTATACGATTGGGGTAAATAATTACCTGCTAGGGTTGAATTTCGGCCTAAGCAACAGTGGTTTCGTCATCGAGAAGGGTAGAGCTCACAAAAATTTTTATTTTCCTATTAGAGATTTAAAGGTTGGCGAAAACAATGTATCAATTAAACTTTACACAGACGATACTAAAGAAAAAGTATTAAGTGAAAAATCGGTTATTATCACAAGATCGGATACAACCTACAATTCAGAAGTGACTTTATACAACAGCCCGAGAGAAGTTAGTGCTGAAGAGATTTTCAATAAAGCGGGCATAGATTTTGAGAACGAGAAGTTATGGGAGTACTTTCATAATCAACCGTCTTGGTTCTTAGACAACAAAAGTAACGATTTCTTCTACGGCAAGGCTGGGGATTGGATCGACTACAAAATAGAGGCTATGGGAGAAATAGGCATTAAAAATGAAAAAACATCTTTGTACAGATTCCTTTACACTCATCCAGGCGAAGGTCCGGGTCCTAGCGCATACAATAACTCGATATACTTTTACATTGTTAACAACCAAGCATATTTCGTAACAAACACACTTGTATCAGACGAGTATTTTGCTCCAATTTACCTTTTTTATATGCAACCTTCACCTTATATATTTGAGGATACGGTGGCTGAACTGGAAGAAATTTCTATCAATGAGAATAATACCCTAATTCCATCTGCTACCGGTGTTGGAGTACTTAGATATTGTGACCCAGCTAAGATTGAGGGGGAAAAGATTTACACCTATCAATCATTTTCTGTATATGAAAACTTTGATGTATACGACCAATACGGGAATTGTAAAAACTTTAGATTGGTTCCTAGCTACTTTAGAGACGATACATACGGCACATACCCCGGTGCCAGTGATTGGAATGACGGAGTAACCCCAGATTTTAATAAAATGACTGTTAATCTTGATGATGGTAAAAGTCTAGACAGTTTTTATAACCCTTATTGGTATTGGTGTGCTCGTTCCCGTGGGTACAGAACCATAGATAGCAGTAATTACTTGGAAAAAGTAGGTAAAACTTCAACAGGAGAAGATGTTTATATATACAGTACTAATATGCCGTTCCCAAAGGACAGCCATCTACTGCCCTCTTCCACAAAAGAATATCCATACTACACAGCCTCTGAGGAAAATTGGCAAGAATTTCTAAATAATCAAAAAGAAACTTACCCGGTTTTAGTAATCAAAAATGTTTTTGGTGAATGGGTGGTGTACATAAATGCCGATTATCTTTTTGCTCCGGGTTGCTAGTTGAGGGTTTGAAGAGTAAGAAAAAGGGCATGGCGGGATAGAAGATTGATTGGCTGATATCTCCAATCCACAGAATACCACGAAGCAAGCTTACTAATAGCCCCTGCGCCTGCAGAGAGGCCCATTAAATAAATCTCAGGTTTGTCGTAGCCGCAAATTTCTTTTGAATGTACTATTGCATAGTTAAGCATATTTCTTAAAAATGTATCCAAATTACCCACACATGAGCTGCCTTTTATTAGAACTGCTGCTAAGACTTGTTCGACATATCAAGACCCTCGAAATTTAGACACTTTTAGCCACTGGTTTCAAGGTAATTAGGGAATTTGCTTCTGTTGAATCTTCTTTGGTGACCCCACGGGGAATAAGCAAAGCTTGCATTTGTCTTCGACAAAAGTCGAACCTAGCTTCGCTATAGCTCTCTCATACCAGCAGCATCACATGAACAAAAACCTCCACCTACCGGTGGAGAACTTTGTTCATGGTGACCCCACGGGGAATAAGCAAAGCTTGCATTTGTCTTCGACAAAAGTCGAA
>ERZ795048.2657-NODE-2657-length-14182-cov-7.692928_pt1 | contig 14182 bp, 8 predicted proteins | sample MGYA00375132_ERZ795048 | MGnify/ENA primary metagenome ERZ795048 (study PRJEB30177, sample SAMN05720225) | activated sludge metagenome | isolation source: Anaerobic digester | place: Hong Kong | collected 2014-12-17 ...
GGATGTGAATGGAAGGATCACATTTATCAATCCAGCAGCGGTGCGCCTCCTTGGGATATCAGTTAAAAATGCCCGCGGAAAACATGTATCCGAAGTAATACGGAATATGAACAGTGACGGAACACCTCTCGCCGGAGCCGCAACAGCATTCGACCCGACATACCGTTATGGTAATACCATCAGTTCCCGGGATTCATATTTTATGCGCAGTGACGGCACAATATTTCCTGTTGAATTCAAAGCATTCCCGATAATTGAAAATGAAATAGTCATCGGAGCTGTTGTCAGCTTCAGCGATATTACCGCCCGGAAACGTGCAGAACAGGACCTGCTTCGTGTTACCGCGGAGGCAGAAGAAGCAAACAGGGCAAAAGGTGAATTCCTTGCGAACATGAGTCATGAAATCCGCACCCCGCTCAACAGTATTATCGGATTTCTGGAGATACTGAAACAAACGCATCTTGACAACAGTCAGACCGAATACCTTGACACGGTTGTTGACAGCTCGACAAGTCTTCTTGGAATCATCAATGACATTCTTGATTTTTCAAAAATTGAAAAGGGCAAACTTGATCTGGACATTATCGATTTCAACCCTCTTGAGGAATTTGAAAAAGCTATTGATATTTTTTCAACGAAAGCAGGTGAAAAGAAAATTGAATATAATGCATTTATTGATCCAGCACTCCCGCCTCTGTTGAAAGGGGACCCCCTTCGTATAAACCAGGTGCTGATAAATCTCATAAGCAACGCAATGAAATTCACTCCTTCCGGCGGTGAAATCAATGTCCGTATAACAATGATTAATGAACATGAATCCTGCTGTGATATATATTTTGTTGTTTCAGACACCGGAATTGGCATCGAAGAAAATAAGCAAAAATTCATTTTCGACGCATTTACCCAGGCGGACTCATCTTTCACCAGAAAATACGGGGGCACGGGCCTTGGTCTTGCTATCAGCCATAATCTGATAACCCAATACGGCGGTGAGCTCAATATTGAAAGTGAGCCAGGAAAGGGGAGCAGGTTTTACTTCGACCTTATTCTTGAAAAAAGTCCCGGAGAGTCAAAACAGGTTATTAAATTTAATAATAATATACATGCAGCCTCAATACTTGACTCTTCCGGAAATGATGCCGCATATTTTAAAATGTATATGGATGCGCTTCAGATACACTGCTCCAATCACGATATCACTGCATCCGATCTGAATTCTGATTTTGATATTTTGTTTTATGACATTGATTTTGCTGGTCCCGCAGGACTTAAGGAAATATACAAAAAAGCAAAACAAAAACCTGTTGTTGCCACTCTTTATTATAGTGCAGATATTGATTTTCAGTATTTGCGGCAATACTCGAACAAAGTTCTGATAAAACCTCTCACCTGCCTTAAGATAATCAGGACAATTGAAGAACTGATTATGAATAATTCTTCAAAAACATCATCTCTTTCATCAAAGGAAATCCGTTTAATGGGGAACGTGCTTGTCGCAGAGGATAACAGCAACAATCAGAAATTAATGAAAATTATGCTTTCGGGAATGGGTCTTAACGCTGATATTGCGGAAAACGGTTTTGAAGCAGTGGAGAAATTCCGCTCAGGTGCATATGACTGTATCCTTATGGATATACACATGCCCGAATGTGACGGAATAGAGGCTGCCAGGAAAATCAGGGAGATAGAACAGGGAGGCATTTCACATATTCCAATCATCGCACTCACCGCAAAAGTGTTTCCAGAGGAAAAATTCCGCCTCCTCTCACATGGATTTGACGATTACATAACAAAACCTGTTACCACGGACCGGATAAAAACACACCTCAGACGCTACCTGCTCCATATTTCTGAAAATACTATATCAAAAAACTTTTCACGAAAAGATTCTGTTGAATTTACAAGGATAGCCGGTGAACTTGGTATCACAGAAAATGATGCACGGGAACTGGTTCTTGATTTTATTAATTCTTTCGATGAATATATAATTCCGCTTGCAACAGCAATTGCTGAAAACAATAAAAGCGCAATTGAGCAGTCTGCTCATAGATTCAAAGGACCCGCCGCACATTACCTTTTTACAACACTTACGGAAATACTGCAGGAGATTGAAGATTCAGCAGAGGCTGGATTAGAAACAGAATACACTGTCCTTCTTGAACAAATTCGTTCAGAAATTAGCAGGATCAAAGAAATGCATGGGATACAGTAATAGATGAAACTCACCTGGCAAGAAATACTTCGAAATCACCTTCTGTAATAAACAGGTGATGCCTGTCATCAATATCTGTCAGGGTAATGACGTCACCATAATGCTTTCCGGCAATTACATTGAGTTTCATTGGTGCAAGAAGTGTAATCATTCCCTCAAGGGGTTTAATATCCTTTTCAGAGAATTCCGGAAGCGCACGAAGATCGATCACCACTATATCTTTCGCCACCATCCGTAGAAACGAAGAATTGAAGACCTGCCGTGCTTCATCAAAAAAAGTCTTTGTACTAAGCTGCATTCGCGGAGTGATATATGTAATACCACTGTTTCGTGTAACAATAATCTGACTGTTTCGCTCATCATCAAGTCTTGCTTCAAGGCCCTGCCGTAGCGCGGAAGCAAGCTTTTTTTTCAGATTATCCGAATTAAAGGGTTTTACAATATAATCGACTACTCCAAGACGCATTGCCCGTACAACATCTTCTTTTTCTTTTTTCGATGTCACCATAATAATAGGGGTTCTGGCTGTTATTTCGTCATGACGTAGTTGTTTCAGTACTTCAAATCCACTTATGTTCGGCATCATGATATCAAGTAATATGAGGTCCGGATTACCTGACTTGGCATACTGAATACCCTCCTTTCCGGATAAAGCTGTAATGAGACGATATCCCGTGCCCTGAATAAGCTTTTCTATTAGTTTGAGGATATGTTTATCATCATCAATCGCAAGAATCAAAAAACTTTTTTCATCCATAGCTCATTCCGAAATAATGTATTTCCTATGCCATGCGAACGAACTTCATTACCTGATAGAAAACCCTACAAAGAAAACACCATGCAGGATCTGTACATCATTCTCATACTGAAATTACTACTATATTTATAACAAAATAATCATCAATTCGTCAATAAAAATATAGCAGTATTCATAATTTCGAAACGAAGAAAGCCTGTGCTGTCACACAGGCTTTCGTGTACTATACATTATAATTCAGAATGTATTCCCTATTGCTTCAGAACCTCTGCGCGGAGTTCCTTTTTCAGTATTTTCCCGACATTAGACTCAGGAAGAGCTTCGCGAATTTCGATGTCTGCAGGCCACTTATATTTGGCAAGCTTCGTTCTGCAATACTCCATAAGCTCATCTGTTGTTGCACTTTGCCCTTCTTTCAGGGTGATAAAAGCCTTTATATTTTCACCACGCTTCTGATCAGGTATTCCGATTACCGCTACCTTATTTACTTTCACATGCTCATAGAATACCTCTTCAATATCCCGGGGATAAACATTGTACCCGCTTGATATAATGAGGTCCTTTTTTCTGTCAACGACGAAGAAATATCCCTCTTCATCCATGTATGCGATGTCTCCGGAACTGAGCCATCCATCCTTGATGGATTTTTCTGTTTCCTCGGGCCTGTTCAAATAGCCTTTTGTTATCTGGGGGCCTTTAAACAGCATTTCTCCGGGCTCTCCGACAGGAACATCTTTTGTACCCGTCTCGAGATCAACAATCCGTACCTCTGTATCAGGATACGGAAGCCCGATACTTCCAGGCTTTTTCTTCCCGTTAAACGGATTGAGGTGAGTCTGCGGAGAGGTTTCTGTCATACCGAACCCTTCATTGATTTCAACACCGGTCAGTTCCCTGAATTTGTTCAAGACCTCAACAGGGAGTGACGCGCCCCCTGAGGTTATAAGTTTAAAACACGTCAGATCAGTTTTTTTAATACCCGGATCTTCCAGCATCCCAATATACATTGTTGGGACAAGAGGAGACATCGTGGGTCGATATTTACGTATTGCATCCAGGAGCTGCGGGGCCTGGGGCTTTGGAATGAGCACCGTTTTCCAACCCATGTATATCGGAAGGTTCATTGCCGCGGACATTCCCAGAACGTGAAACACAGGGGGAGATGCCATCGCAATTTCCTTTCCCCGTTCCCCGGAAAACCATGCTTCATACATCTGCACCATCGACCCGAGATTCCGGTGTGTCAGCATTGCCCCCTTTGAAACCCCTGTTGTACCGCCGGTATACTGATATACGGCAACATCATCAAACGTAATATCCACCTTCGGAGGATTCGGTTCATTGTTTTTTATGCAGTCTTTCCACCTGTACACATCCGGTGCCGCCTTTACGTCTGCCGCCATCCCTTTTTTCTTGCCCACCAGCGGGAACAGCAGATTTTTAGGGAAAGGAAGGTAATCCCCTATTGATGTATACACTATATGTTTTATTTTTGTCTTCGGCCTCAGATCAATCATTCTGTTTGCAAGAAGATCAATTGTAATAAGCGCCACCGACCCCGAATCATTGAACTGGTGTTCCAGTTCGTGATCAGTATACAGCGGATTGTTCATTACCACGACTGCACCGATTTTGAGGATGGCATAATATGCCGCGACGGTGGGTATCATATTCGGCAGCAGCACCGCCACTGCATCCCCTTTTTTCACACCGTATGAGCTGAGACAGGCTGCAAACCTGTCAACCATTTCCTGCAATTGCGTATAATTTATTGAATACCCCTCAAATATCAGAGCGGTATTATCAGGATACTCCCTCACTGAATTTGCCAGCATCTCGTGGAGGCAGATTTCCTTATACTGTATTGTGGACGGAACACCCGGATCATAATACTTCAGCCATGGTTTGTCCTCATATCTTATTTCTCCTGCCATACTATCCCCCTTTTTTAACCGTATAAGTTATCATAACTTCATAGAATTCTGAAAACCCACACATCAGAATAAATAAAATACATTATAATTGAATAGTAGCGGTGGGTACAGATGAGAAAGGTATTTCATTCCCCTTTTATGAATACCTTTCTTATTTCGATACACAATAATGATAAAACATAAATCAATTTTTATCAATAGGATATTCGGAACTGCTGTGGTGGTATAAACTATATTTTTGCCATAGGGGATTCCACTACACTCTGACGCTATGTAATTATTATCAGTTACAGATGCATTGCCGGGATGCAGCTGCGTGATAGAATTTTTGAGAACTGCCGTATATGCGATATTTATATAGTATAGATTATACTATTGTATAGCAGTCTAAATCATGGTTGAAATATTATTCTTGCATTTTCTTTCACAGGGTACATATAAAAAGCAGGAAAGGAGATAGATCTCATGGCGCTATTCAGGAAACAGAAACCCGCACCCCCTGATGAAAACTCCGTACACACACGTGACAGGATCAAACGGCTGACACTATTCCCTGATCCGGAAAAATATGCTGATAAAGTCACCGATACGGAAACTATATTCAACATGTTTAAACCGGGTCAGAGGATATACATAAGCAGCGGGCCCGCAATTCCAGCCGGATTTATCACCGACATGCTTGAGTCAGAAAACCCCAATCTTCAGGATCTTGAGATCATACAGCTCATTACCCTGGGGAAATATCTTTCACATGAAGGTACATCCAACACGAGGAAATACCGCCTCAAAACGTTCAATGTAGGAGAAAGCATCAACAGGGAAATCACAAAAGGCAATGTTGATTTCATTCCCGCTAATCTTATTGAAATTCCAATGATCCTTTCATCCGGAGCGGTGGGGGTCGATATCGCCATCGTCCAGACATCGCCGCCTGACGAACGGGGCTTCATGAACATGGGTATCGCCGTTGATGTGGCCAATATCGCCATCAAAAACGCCACACTCGTAATTGCTGAAGTAAACCCGAATATGCCGGAAACCTTCGGAGAAACCAATATCCACATAGATCAGGTAGACTATATTATTGAAAACGACACACCGCTTCTTGAACGTGAGGTGAAACAATATGATCCTGAAATGGACCGGATCGGATGGCACATCTCCAACCTTATTGCTGACGGCTCCACGGTGGTCCTGCACCTGGGCAGAATTTTTGACGCCATCGCGAAACATCTCACAACAAAAAAAAACCTGGGCATCCTTACCCACGTCATCACAGATTGGGTGCTTGACCTCATTGAATCAGGTGCAATCTCCCTTCAGCGAAGCAGATTTACCGGAGGCCTTGTCACCACAAGCTACTGCTACGGGTCGCGAAAGCTGTATAACTATGTCCACAGAAACCCGATTTTTGAGTTCTATTCAATTGCCAGACTCGCGAACCCGTTTCTCATACGTAGAGTACACAACCTCATAAGCATAATGAATGTAAAAAAAATTGATGTCTCCGGGGAATCGGTAATATTCCATTCAGGGGATAATCTTTTATCAGGATATGAGAGCAAACTCAACTTCGCGGTAGCGGCGACATTTTCAAAAAACGGGAAAGCCATTGTCACGCTGAAGTCTGTCGATCAGGAGGGAAACAGCAATATCGTTATCGAACATTCTGAAGAGGATGCCGGTCAGCTCCGCTCAACCCTTGGCGTGACCAGATATGTTGTGACAGAATACGGCGTCGCAAACCTTTTCGGTAAATCTATCCGTGAACGGGCTATGGCAATGATTGATATTGCCCACCCTGACCATCGGGAAAACCTTCTTCAAATGGCAAAAGACCGGGGATATGCATACCCCGACCAGATATATATCAGCAGCAACGCGAAAAACTACCCCCTCGAACTTGAAACAATGAAGACCTTCAGGGACAATCTTGAGGTAAAGTTCAGGCCCATCAAATCCTCCGATGAGGACAAAATGCGCCGCCTGTTTTATCAGTTCTCCGATGAATCGAAATACTTCCGGTATTTTGTGCGTCTATCCATCATGCCCCACAGGGAAATGCAGAAATATGTCAACATTGATTACGATTCAATCCTTTCAATTGTTGGTACCGTTGAAAAAAACCGTGTGGAGCACATTATCGCGGAAGCCCGTTACGCGTACTATCCCGAGGAAGACGTATATGAACTTGCCTTTATCGTTGACGAGAAATATCAGGGTAAAGGTATTTCAACGTTCATGCTTAATTATCTTATAATGATAGCAAAAGACCGGGGTATAAAAAAATTGATTGCAAATGTTCTTCCTGAAAATAACAAGATGATTCATGTGTTCAGCAAAGCCTGTATCAAACCGGAAACACAATACCGTGAAGGTATTGTGGTAAAAATCATTAACCTTGAAAATACTCCGGAATAACATTATATAAAGGAATATCATCACAATGAAAAAGAAGGCAGTGGAAGTAACCATACATGAACTTGAGGATATTTTAAACCATTATATCGACGCCGGCTCCGGCACAAATTATGCGCTGAAGATAATCGGCCATCCCGGTGTAGGTAAATCCGCTGTTGTGAAAGAAGTTGCGAATAAAAGAAATTATTATTTTATCGATACACGACTCGCGTTCAAGGAAAATATTGACCTTGGAGGATATCCTGTTCCTGACCATGACGCAAAACGCATGATATACTACCGGCCGATGTTTATTCCCCCTGAAACCATTCCGGAGGGGCACGACGGAATTCTATGGTTTCTTGATGAATCCAACAGGGCCCACCCCACTGTCATTCAGACACTTTTTCAGATTATCACCGAAGGGACCTGCGGCGAGCACCGGCTTCCGGGTAATACAGCAATTGTCCTCGCCGGGAACATGGGAGAAAGTGACAGTACCACCATAACTGAATTTGATGATTCCGCTCTCGATGGGCGTCTTGCGATTTTTCACCTGAAACCCGATCCCGGTGACTGGCTCAGGTGGGCCCACAAGGAAGGGATTCACCCCTCAATTACACATTATATTTCACTGTTTCCCGAACGCTTATGGGACGAAATCAATGTGAATCCCAACCCCCGGGGCTGGCATCAGGTTTCACAGGCATTAACACTTTCATACGGGATTTCATCACATGAAGAATTATTCAGTTATTTATCTGATAATCCTGAAGGCACACTTACCAAGCTCATAATATCACTTGTTGGTGAAATCGCAGGCACCGATTTTATCATGCAGATTACGTCTCCACGTGAAATAACCACACGGGAAATTCTTTCAGGTGAACAACATAAACTTAAACTCATGAAAGAGTCAAAAATCCCCACAGAAGACATCCTCTGGGCCCTGTCAGGGGCGATTACATCGCTCCGAGAGAAAAATATTATATTACGCGGAAGCCTTGCAGCGGATGATCTTGAGGAGCTGGGGAATGTACTTCAGTTCATCGGATATGCCCGTGCTGATTCACGGATGTCCTTCTTTTATCTGCTGCTGAAAGAGTGCGGCCTCTTTACACAAATTCCTCATGCCCTGGCCACTATTCCTGACAGCAATTCCCGTCTAGAGCTGAAAGACCGGTTTACCGGGCTCCTCGAAGACTGACGTCCCCTGTCCGGGAAATACATACTCCTGTTATGCAGTGATGAAAAACATCGAAGTCTCAACATATAATTTGACAAATCTACTTCATGTGCTTATTTATCTTGTATCATAGATTAATTTTTATTATGCACATATATCTGAAGGCAGGAATACAAACATGAACGAGAATAAATATTCCGCGAAGGAAGTCCTGGAAATTAAAGGGGCCCTTATATACTGTATTGTGCTCATTCTCATGAATGTAATAGCAACAGTTTTTCAATATCTTGCAGGCGTTGAATTCAGGGTAACTGTTGCATCACTTATTCCGTATGCCGTTTGTGCATATCTCGCATTCGTGATTTACCGTAGGAAGAAACAGCGAAAACCGACGTTGCTTATAGCCTGGATAGTCGGTTTTTTGTCAACCTCCCTCATTGTGTTTGCCCGCTATAACTATGCAATTAACATTGACTGGCAGTATGCGGCCGAAGGGCTTCACATGTATGGAATTGCAATAGTAACACTTGTGCTCCTGCAATTCCTTTACAGCAAACGTATTTACATTACATTTTTTATTTTTACTGTGGCAAACTGGCTTGTGTTTCTCTATCTCGCCCATCAACATGGTGTGCCTATGCCGTTCCATGGTATCGTTAATGGCGAACCGGTACACGGAATTCTCATATCACGGCAGTTATATTTTATCCTCATGATGGTCATCGTCGCGTATACCGGATACCGTAATATTCCTATCATTGAAGAATTTGACACAATGACCGGTTCCCAGAAAAATGAAATTGAAAAACGCGTCTTCGAACAGCAGGAACTGGCTTTAGAAATAAAAAACCGGATGTCTCACCTTTTTTCACGTGTTGAAGATCAGACATCGGCATTGAATGAGTTCAATCAGAAACTGCAAAGCCAGGCTTCCACGTTTGAAGAGATTTCCGCAACAATTGAAGAGCTAACCGGTGCGTCAGAGAAAATTTCGGAAGTCGCTGAAAAACAGGTTCAGGGAAACAGTGAAATGGATTTCACTATGCAGGAATTTTTTGAAATTAAAAACCAGACTAAGGACAAATTAAACAGTTCACTTGAAAACATTGAAAAAGTTGTCACACGTACAAATATAGGCAATGATATTCTTGAACGGGTTGAAGCAACGATTATTGACATTAAAACAGAAAGCGATCATATTGGCGAAACCATTACGATGATTGTCGATATCGCAGACCGCATCAATATGCTTTCCCTTAATGCGAGTATCGAGGCTGCCCGTGCCGGGGAACACGGACGCGGGTTTGCTGTTGTGGCAAATGAAATTGGAAAGCTCGCGACACAGACCGGGGAAAGTGTAAAAGAGATAGAAGATGTACTCAAAGTTAGTGCGGATAAAACCGAAGCTGGAGTCAAAATAATAAAAGAAGCCTCCAACAACATCAAGGGAATGATCGACGAGATGGTTCTCAGTTCCCGTAAAATTGATGAACTTAGAGACAATATCTTCCTTGAAGAAAAGTTCCTGAAGGGAATTGACAATCAGATGAAAATGAATGTCCAGTTGTCCCGTGAAACCGGTTCCGGCACAGAAGAACAGAAAACAGCCCTGGAATCAACAACCCGTGCCATAGAAAACCTCAGCCAGGAACTTGCGCACATGGCTGACGGAATAAATACTATTTCTGAAGCAGCGCAGATGATATCAGAAGATGCGCGCATCCTGATTGAAAAATCTTCGGACAATTCCAATAATGCATAATCGATAAAATCATGCCATGAACAAAGCAGCATATTCTCACATCGTACTTTTGCCCAAAAAAATAATTTCCTGCATCATATCCAGACCATACAGAAACTGTAATATTTTGTATAACAACAAAAAATATTATTTACCGAATTGGTGCTGAATCTATAATGTTTCACATACATTTTCTCAAGAAAAGAGGCAGTGAAAATCATGAACACATCGGACTATTCTGCTAAAGAAATTCTTGAAATAAAGGGTGCCTTTCTCTACTGCATTTTTATTACCGGCATGGTAACACTTGCCTCTGTGTTTCAGTATCTCGGAGGAAGTTCAATCCGTCACATTGCCCCAACGACACTTGCGTATTGTTTTGTCATTGTTTTATCCTACATTATCTACCGTAGAAAAAAAGAAAGAAAAAAGACAGCGATACTCGCATGGATTGTGGGTTTCCTCACGATAGCTTTTGCTATCTTTGCGAAATACAACTACGCCATGAATGTCAGCTGGAAATACGCGGTACAGGGGATACATATTAACGCTGTCGCCATTCTTTCGCTAATTGTTCTCCAGTTTCTCTACAACCGCGCATTGTATGTTTTTTTCTATATTGTAATTACACTACACTGGTTCCTGTTCCTTTACCAGGCATATCTGAATGGCGTTGAAATGCCGTCACTCGGCATCATCAATGGCGTCCCCTACGACGGGGTTGTGAGCCTGCGGCAGATATATTTCTTTATCATTATGGTACTTGTCGGATATGTAAATTACAAAAATATTCCCGTCATTGAAGACTTCGATAAAATGACAACTGCCCAGCGTGCAAAAATCGAGGACCAGGCTGCCCGGCAGCAGTCACTGAATACTGCAATCAGGGAACGCATGAATACCCTCTTTCAGAAAGTAGATGAACAGACAGTGGAACTCGGCACATTTAATGAGACATTACAAAACCAGGCTTCAACATTTGAGGAAATATCCGCTACCATTGAAGAATTAACCAGCACTTCAGAAAAGATATCTGAAGTCGCAGAAAAGCAGGTGCAGGGAAATACTGACATCGACTATACCATGCAGGAATTTTTTGAAATTAAAAACCAGACAAAAGAGAAGCTCAACAGCTCCCTTGAAAACATTGAGAAAGTTGTCACGCAAACAAATATAGGCAATGATATTCTTGAACGGGTTGAAGGGACAATAATCGACATCAAGTCTGAAAGTGACAGAATTGGTGATACAATAGCCATGATTGTCGATATCGCAGACCGCATAAACATGCTCTCGCTTAATGCCAGCATTGAGGCTGCCAGGGCTGGCGAACACGGACGCGGTTTTGCCGTTGTCGCCAATGAAATTGGTAAACTTGCCTCTCAGACAGGTGAAAGCGTAAAGGAAATTGAAAATGTTCTGAAAATAAGCGCGGGAAAGACCCAGGGTGGTGTTGCTATTATCAAAGAAGCCTCAAACAACATTAAGGAAATGATAGATCAAATGCTTCAGAGCTCAGCTAAAATAGATGACCTGCGGGACAACATTTTCCTCGAAGAAAAATTTCTGCAGGGTATTGACCGTCAGATGAAAACGAATGTGCAGCTTTCAAGAGAAACCGGTACTGGAACAGAAGAGCAGAAATTAGCCCTTGAGACAACCACAAGCGCCGTTGAAAACATGAGCCTTGAGGTTGCCCGTATGGCTGACAGCATTAATACTATCACTGGCGCTGCAATAAAAATCAGCGAAGAAGCGCGTTCCCTGATAGAAATGGCAAATAATGAAAATATTACTGAAACAAAAGAATAACAGGTATATATTGTTATAATGCATGACACATGGGACACTATTTTACAGACCCTCTGGAAAAGAAGCAGGTTCACCTCATATTTCTTTCAGTCTGTTCAATTTGTTTCTGAAAAAAGTATCCCGACCCTCGCCCTTACTCTTCTGTCATCCCGTTTCATATTGTTTTACAACAGGGACTTCATTGAAAACATTGATCCCGAGGAGCTGCTCGGGCTTCTCGTGCACGAGATGCTCCATGTCATACACGGCCACGACCACCGTACATTCCCCGATGAAGACCTGAACCTGCAGAACCTGGCCCAGGATATGGTGATCAACAGTTATCTCCTTGAGCACGCAGGGACATTCTTCTCACGGAAGGGACAGTATTATGACGACATCCCGCTTCTTGTGCTGCCGCGGGGCCTACCCGTCATTCCGAAGAATTTTATCAAACATAAAAAAACAAGAGATGTAAGGTGGGAGGAACTATACCGCTGGCTGAAAGAAAATATTCCCGGACATATAAACATAAAAAACAGTATGCCGCTGGACGATAATGAAGACTCGCCGGAAGCTGATGCCATATCACAAAGCTGCGGGTTTGAATCATCATACTTCCCCGGAACCTCCGATCCTGACAACAGCACTGACGGCACCTCTGAAAATCTTGAGGGCCTCACGTTCACCGATGAAGATGGTGAAGTGCTCCCCACAGGAGTTCACCTGTTCCACCAGAACACGATTAAAGAGCAGGTTGACGCCGCGAAGAAACGGATTATAAACTTTGCCCTCAGGGACACCTCCTGCCGCGATGAAAGGATCTTTCAGGACCTCAACAGTATAATCACAGAAATTCAGGAGGTCGACTCCTCATCCTGGCGGAATATGGTGAAGAGTATTGTCGATTTTTCTTCTCAGTCAAATGAATGGACCTACACCTACAGCAGATTCAACAGGCGGTATTTTTCAAACGGCCTGTATGCGCCTGGAAGGATCTTCAAGGAGCGGCAGGCTTTGACCGTAGTTGTTGATGTCTCTGCTTCAATGGTAATGCAGCCCGGTGACATTGAAGCGGCATTCGGGGTTATCGAAGAACTGCTGATTAAATACCGTGTCAACCTGTTATGCATTGACGAAGACCTGTTTGTGCCGGAAAAAGCCGGCAATGCATTTGTCCCCTCTACGGAATTGGGGAAACCGTATCCCTACAAAAAAGGCGACTGGAAATACATCAGGAGCGGCAACAGCGGTACCACATTTTTTGCCCCTCTTTTTAACGACTTCATGACGCATCATTCTGAAATGCTTATTGTTATTACTGATGGTTTTATATTTGACCTTAACGCGCTGAAGAAGTACAGTCCCACACTGTGGCTCATCTCCGAGCACCGCAGGGAACCATTTACTCCGCCGTTTGGTAAAGCGGTAACAATAAAAACTGTGAAGGACCGGCAACGTTATGGATAGCAATACGGCGGCAACGATCATTAAGGAGTCCAGAGAAAATCCCGGCTTCGACTTCTGCAGAGGATTTGAAGACCTTATTGCTGCGGGGGATCCCGAAAGTATATATGTGGCCGGGAAAGAATGGGATATTTTTGATTACCGGAAAGGGCTTGATGCCCTTATCAGTCATAAAAGTGCTGAATTTATCCACAAAGCGGGAATATTCTGGCCTGAATTTGATCAGACAAAGGGACTCGGGGAACTTATACGACTCGGGGAACCTGATTATATTTACCGTGCAGGCAGATTCTGGAAACAGTATGATTACGAGAAGGGCCTTGAGGGGCTTATCACCGTAAACCAGCCCCGCTTTATATATTACGCCGGCCAGGAATGGAAGGTGTTTAACTATCAGAGAGGGATGGAGGCGCTTTTCAAAACCGGAAATGCGGAATATATTTTTTACGCCGGTGCACACTGGAAATCATTTGATTACAGCAGAGGTTTTGAGATACTTATAAAATCTCATGAACCTGAATTCATCTTTAAATCAGGGACCCTCTGGAGGGAGTTCGATTTTTCCAGGGCATGGAAAGCCCTGGAAACCCTTGTTCTTGCTGGAGAGGAATGGAGGGCAAAGGCCCTGGAAAGCCCTGAATGGCGCAAAGCCCTTCGCCGGATTTGGGAAGAATCCTGGAACGGTATTACATGA
>ERZ795048.2658-NODE-2658-length-14181-cov-5.638397_pt1 | contig 14181 bp, 12 predicted proteins | sample MGYA00375132_ERZ795048 | MGnify/ENA primary metagenome ERZ795048 (study PRJEB30177, sample SAMN05720225) | activated sludge metagenome | isolation source: Anaerobic digester | place: Hong Kong | collected 2014-12-17 ...
TTTGTGGATTTTGCCAAAGGATTTGTTCACGACCTGACGAATGTGCCGGGCTGGACGGCGGTGCCGCTGGCGGAACGGCTGGGGCGGCGTTTCGGGCAGGTGGTGCGGGTGGACAACGATGTGAATGCGATGGCGGTGGGTGAATGCACCTACGGGGCGGGGCAGGCCTATCAGCATGCGGTGTTCCTGACGCTGGGCACGGGAGTGGGCGGCGGCCTGCTGATCAACAACCGCCTGTACCGCGGGGCGTATTCGATGGCCGGGGAAATCGGGCATGTATCCATTGACCTGAACGGGCCGGCGTCGCCGATGGGCCGGGGGGGGGTGGAGCAGTACGTGGGCAACCGGCGGATCGCGGAGCGCGCCTTGAAGGAGATGGACGGCGGCCGGGCCAGTTCGATCCTGGAGCGGGCGGGCGGCAAGCGCGAGGCCGTGACGCCGAAGGTGATCTGCGAGGCGGCGGAGGCGGGCGATGAACTGGCGCTGGAGATTTTCGATTTCACGGCGGACTGCCTGGCGACCATGATGGCGTCGGTGGCCTATCTGCTGCAGCCGCAGGCGTTCATCATCGGCGGCGGGGTGTCCGCCGCCGGGCCGATCCTGTTTGATCCGCTGCGGCGGCACTTGAACGAGCGGCTGAATCCGCATTTCGCGGACAAGCTGGTGATCAAGCGGGCGAAGCTGGGCAACGATGCCGGGGTGATCGGGTCGGCGGCGCTGACGTTTCTGGAATAGGCGAAGGGATCGCGAATGCGCCGGGGCTGGAAAAACAAGCGGGTGGGGCTGGCGCTGGGGAGCGGCGGGGCGCGCGGGTGGGCGCATCTGGGCGTGCTGGAGGTATTGCAGGAAAACGGGGTGGAGGTGCACTGCGTGGCGGGCACCAGCATGGGGGCGGTGGTCGGTTCGTTTTTCGCCGCCGGGCGCGAGCCGGCGCTGCGCGAGTTGGCCGCGGATCTGGACTGGAACCGGCTGCGGCAGTTTTTCTGGGAGATTTCGCTGTCGCGCAGCGGCCTGACGGATGGCCGGCGGCTGCTGGAAGAGACGGCCAAGCTGCTGGGGCACCGGGAATTCCGGGAGTTGGACATTCCGTTCCGGGCGGTGGCGACCGATCTGGCGGGCGGGGCCGAGGTGGTGTTGTCGTCAGGGGACATGCTGCAAGCGCTGCGCGCGAGCATTTCCATCCCGGGGCTGTTTTCGCCGGTCCGCATCGGCCGGCGGCTGCTGGTGGACGGCGGGCTGGTGAATCCGGTGCCGGTGAACGTGGCGCGGGACATGGGGGCGCAGGTGGTCCTGGCCGTGGATGTATCGCAGGGCATTCGGGAAGACGAAGCCGTCCGGACAGAAGCGGAGGCCTCAGATGGGGATGTCCCGGTCGGGCCGTTGCGTCTGCCGCGGAAGACCGATGAGGAAGAGGCCGCCAGTCCCATGCAGGTGCTGGAGAATTTCTTTGATGACGTGGAGAAGAAGATGCGGCGGCTGAAGGCGTCGTGGCGGGCGCGGGAAACCAAGCCGGACATGCTGGAGGTGCTGGTGCGGTCGGTGCGGATCATGGAGGCGCAGATTGCCCGGACGCGGCTCGCGGCGGAGCCGCCGGACGTGCTGATCGAGCCGAACGTGGGCGGCATCGGGACGCTGGATTTTCAGCGGGCGAAAGAGGCGATGGCCGCCGGCCGCGCCGCCGCGGAGAAGGCGTTGTCATGAGCCGGATCCGGACGGAAGCCAAAATCCGGAGAACCGGGATTGGGGAAAAGGGGTTGGAGGGCAGACTCTGCCGGAGGCGACACCCATGATGTGGAAACCCGATTGGTCCAAGCTGGTCATCTATCTCGTGATACCCGTGGTACAGACGGGGGGAATGGCGGCGATGTATTTTTCGGGCGATCCGGCGGCGCAGCGGCTGGTGGCGCCCAAGCTGCCGCCGCTGGACAGTCATTCCTGGCGGGAGTTCGGCCTGTTGGAGAACGGACAGGCTCTGCTGCTGGCGGCCATGGTGGCGACGCTGGCGGCGGGGGCGCGGCGGGCGCGGGAACGGCGGGTGCGCGCCGGGTTTGTCCTGGCGGCGCTGTTCACGCTGTTCATCCTGCTGGAGGAAATCGATTACGGGAAGCACTGGCGGGATTACGCGGTCTGCGAGGAGTCGATCGAGTGGTTCCGGCCGGTGCCGCACGGGGAATGGAATCCGCTGGAAGAGAAACGGGCGCAAGGGGCGTCTTTCACGGTGCATCACCACCATCTGACGACGGAATTCAAGCTGGGGGGGGATCTGCTGCTGATTGCGCTGTTCGTGGTGCTGCCGCTGGCGGCGCCGCGGGTGCGCAACCGCTGGGTGCGCTGGGCGGCTCCGTCGAGGTATGCCGTTCTGACCGTGATCGCCATGCTGCTGACGAGCCAGGCGGTGCATGCGGCCGGGCGGTCGCTTCGGCACCGCTATCGAGTCGAGGTGCGCCGGGGAGAGGTGCCGCAATGGGAGCTGGGGTCGCTGGTGAACAACCTGTCCGAGTTCCGGGAATTCAACGCGTACTACCTGTATGCGGTGTATTTCGCGGTCCTGGTGTTCCGCCGCCGCCTGCCGGGGGCGGCCGACGCAAACGAGCCAGCCCGGGGGGCTGGCTCGCGGGGGGATTGAATCCGGCGCGGCGCCGGATGGGGAGGTTCTATTTGGCGGCGGCCTTGCGCAGGGCGGCGCCGGCGCGGGCCTTCTTGCGGACGGCCGTGTTCTTGTGGATGATGCCTTGCTTGGCGGCCTTGTCGAGGGCCGAGCAGAAGGCGCGGTAGGCCTCGGGGGTCTTGGGATCGGCCGGGGCGGCCAGCGAAGCCACCAGTCCCTTGCGGAGGGACTTGATTTCCGTCTTTTTCTTCACGTTGCGCCGGCGGGCCTTCTCGGACGTGCGGACGCGTTTCTCGGCGCTCTTGATATTGGGCATGTTATTGACTCCTCTTCCAATTCAAAAAAGTCCGGCCAGTGTAGCGGGGAGGGGCGGGATGTCAACGGTTTTTGCGGGTGAAGCGATTCTTTGGGTTGCATGGCGGGGGGTGGGGCTGGCATAGTGCGCGGGCAAGGCGTTTTGATGGCGGCCCCAGAAGAAGGAGTCTGAAGATGGCGGAACTGAATTACGGATTGTCGGAGCTGGCGCAGGAAATCCGCGGCATGGTGAGGGAATTTGCGGAGACGCGGGTGAAGCCGGTGCGGGCGGAGCTGGACGAGGAGGGGCGCTTTCCGGCGGAGATTCTGCGGGAACTGGGCAAGATGGACCTGATGGGCCTGTACATTCCGGCGGAGTACGGCGGGACGTTCGAGGGCGACAGCCTGCCCAACATCATCGCGGTGGAGGAGCTGAGCCGGATCTGCATCGGGGTGTCGGTGTCGTATGCGGCCAACGGGCTGGGGGCGGACCCGATCCTGATCGGGGGCAGCGAGGCGCAGAAGAAGAAGTACCTGCCGCCGCTGGCCAGCGGGGAGAAGTGGGCGGCCTATGCGCTGACCGAGCCGAACGCGGGATCGGACGCGGGCTCCATCCGCACGACGGCGGTCAAGAAAGGCGACAAGTACGTGCTGAACGGCACGAAGCAGTGGATTACCAACGGGGGCGAGGCGGACATCTACACAGTGTTTGCGGTGACGGACAAGGCGCGCGGGGCGCGGGGCGTCAGCGCGTTCATCGTGGAGAAGGGGACGCCGGGCTTCAGCTTCGGCAAGAAGGAGAACAAGCTGGGGATCCGGGCGAGTGCGACGCGCGAGCTGATTTTCGAGGACTGCGAGGTGCCGGCGGAGAACCTGATCGGGCGCGAAGGGACGGGGTTCATCTGGGCGATGAAGACGTTCGACGTGTCGCGGCCGGGGATTGCGGCGCAGGCGGTGGGGCTGGCGCAGGGCGCGCTGGACGAGGCCGTGGCCTATGCCAAGGTGCGCGAACAGTTCGGGCGGCCGATCATCGCCAACCAGGGTCTGAGCTGGATGCTGGCCGACATGGCCACGAAGGTGGAAACCGCCCGGGCGCTGACCTATGCGGTGGTGAAGACCATTGACGCGGGATCGAAGGACTACTCGAAATTTTCGGCGATGTGCAAGATGTACGCGTCGGACGCGGCGATGCAGGTGGCGACGGACGCCGTGCAGGTGTTCGGCGGCTACGGATACATGAAAGAGTATCCCGTCGAGAAGATGATGCGCGACGCCAAAATCCTGCAGATTTACGAGGGGACGAACCAGATCCAGCGGGACATCATCGGGCTGGCCCTGAACAAGGAATACGCGGCGGCGGCCCGGAAATAGGGGGGGGCGGACCGTCCGCGGAGGAAACGATCGCATGCATATTGTCGTTTGCGTCAAGCAGGTCCCGAACACCACCCAGGTCCGGATCCATCCGGAAACCAACACGCTGGTGCGCGACGGGGTGGAGTCGGTCATGAATCCCTTCGACGAGAACGCGCTGGAAATGGCGCTGCAGCTCAAGGAGAAGCATCCCGGAACGAAGGTGACGGCGCTGACGATGGGGCCGGCGCAGGCGGCGGCCGTTCTGAAGGAGGCGGTGGGGCGCGGGGCGGACGAGGTGATGCTGCTGTGCGACAAGGCGTTTGCGGGGTCGGACACCTGGGCGACCAGCTATGCGCTGAGCCGGGCGATCGGCACGCTGGAGCCGAAGCCGGACCTGGTGCTGTTCGGCAAGCAGGCGATTGACGGCGACACGGCGCAGGTGGGGCCGGGGGTGGCCGACTGGCTGGGGCTGCCGTGCATTACCTATGCCTTTGGCATCGAGATCGCCGGCGGCCAGGCGGTGGTGCAGCGGGCGTTTGAAGACGGCTATGAACGGCTGGAGGTGGCGCTGCCCTGCGCCCTGACGGTGCTGAAAGAAGCCAACGTGCCCCGGATGGCATCGCTGCGCGGGAAGATGGCGGCCAAGAAGCTGGAGATTGCGCCGGTGACGGCGGAGCAGATCGGGGCGGATCCGGCCCGGATCGGCCTGACGGCGTCACCGACGCGGGTGGTGAAGATTTTCTCGCCGCCGCCCAAGACCGGCGGGGTGAAATGGCAGGGCGAGGAGCCGGCCGCGATGGCCCGCCGGCTGGTGGAGGCGCTCCGCGAGCGCCAGGTGATCTAGGAGAGCAAGGGCATGGCGCTGAACATTGATTTGGAAGTGTGCACCGGTTGCGGAGCGTGCGTGGCGGTGTGTCCGTTCTGCGCGCTGACGCAGCGGGCGTCGGACGGCAAGGTGGAGGTCAACGAGGCCTGCACGGCCTGCGGGGCGTGCGTGGAGGTGTGTCCGGTCGGGGCGCTGTCGCTGGCGGCGGCGCCGGCGGCGCCGGCCGCGGCGGCTCCGGGGGAATTCCGCGGGCTGTGGGTGGTTGCCGAGCAGCGCGGGGGGCGCCTGCAGGAGGTGGCGTTTGAACTGCTGGGCAAGGGCCGCGAACTGGCGGATCAGCTGGGCGTCAGCCTGGGAGCGGTGCTGCTGGGTCACGGGGTGGGCGATTGCGTCGCGCCGCTGTTCGAACACGGCGCGGACCGGGTGTACGTGGTGGATCACCCGGCGCTCGAAACCTACACGTCCGAGCCGTATGCCGAGGCGATGAGCGAACTGATCCGCCGGCACAAGCCGGAAATCGTGCTGGCCGGAGCCACCAGCATCGGGCGCGGATTCATCGCCCGCGTGGCCATCCAGGTGAATGCGGGGCTGACGGCGGATTGCACGGAACTGGCGGTGGAACCCGAGTCGCGTCAGCTGCTCCAGACGCGGCCGGCGTTCGGCGGCAACATCATGGCGACGATCCTGTGCCCGAATCACCGGCCCCAGATGGCCACGGTGCGGCCCAAGGTGTTTGCCCGGCCGGCGCCCGAAGCCGGACGGACGGGCGAGCGGATGGACGAGACGGTGGAGTTGAAAGCGCCGGTCGTCCGGGTGCTGGAGACGGTCAATGCGATGCAGAACGAAGTGAATGTGGCGGGGGCGGAGTTCATCGTGACCGGCGGCCGCGGGGTGGGGGGGGCGGAAAACTTCAAGCTGCTGGCGGACCTGGCGGACGCGCTGGGCGGCGCGGCGGTGGGGGCGAGCCGGGCCGCGGTGGATGCGGGCTGGATTTCCAGTTTCCATCAGGTGGGCCAGACGGGCAAGACCGTGCGCCCCAAGATTTACATTGCCTGCGGCGTATCCGGCCAGATCCAGCATCTGGTGGGGATGAGCAGCAGCGACACGATCATTGCGATCAACAAGGATCCCGACGCACCGATTTTCGACGTGGCGGACATCGGCATCGTTGGGGATTTGTTCGAGGTGGTGCCGGAACTGATCAAGGCCCTGCGGCAGTGAATGGGACTGCGGGATTGTTATAAAATGGTTAAAGAAAAAATTCCCGGGCCCTTTTGCTTGTCAGCCGGCGGGGCCTCTGGCAGAATGTTTCCGTATGTATATGGGATCGAGGGCAATCCTTCACCTGAAGGGAGAAAAGTGATGAGGCGAGCAGCAAGTGGGATTCTGGCCGGGCTGATGATGATGCTCTTTATGGGAGCGTGCGCGTCCTGGAACGTGGATGTGAGCCGTCTGCAACTGGGCATGGAGCCGGAGGCCGTTCAAGAGGCGATCGGCAAGCCGTTCACGATCCGCGCGGCGAAGGTGTACGAGAGCGACCAGTGGACGGAGGTCTGGGAATACCTGCCGCCGATGTTCACCTGGACGCCGAAGACGTATTGGGTGTATTTCGAGGATGGCAAGGTGGTTCAGTGGGGCGAGCCGGGGGATTTCACCGGATCTTCCTCCACCGTTCGCGAATACAGTCCCAACAAGAGCGCCCGGTAAGGGGAGCCCCGTCTGTCCGGGTGGTGGTCAAGCAGACGGGGTGACGCCGCCCGGCAAACGGCCCGGTGATGCAAATGCCTTTTCCAACTGGCGGAATGCGGCGCCTTCGCGTGATGCGGGGGCGCTGGGTTTCGTTTGGCGGCAGGCTGTGGCTTCTGCTGGTTTGTCTGGGGCTGGCCGGGCCGGTTCGGGGCCAGACACTGCGGCTGGGAAATATTGACCTTTTTTTGACCGGCCGGGTAGAGCTGGGCTACGAAAGCAATCTGGACGGAGCATATCCCGAAGAAGAGGATCCGGTGTACGAAAAGGGGGATTTCTACTGGAGCCCGGGACTGACCCTGCGTTCCTCGCCTGTGGCGATGCGGCCGACCACCACCCTGAATTTCGGCGCGGCCTACGAATATCTGGATTACTTTCAGCGTAGCGACGAAGACACGGAGACGTACGAAGCGACCGTGAATTTCCAAACGGTTTTGCCGCGGATCACGCTGGGCGGCAGCGGAATGGCCTCCCGGGAAATCGACGCGTCGCAGGATTCGACCTACCGGCCCGGAGGATACAAACGGGATCCCATGCAGACCGTGGAGGGGAATGTTTTCCTGAACTGGAATGTCGGCAAGCTGCGGGTGGAGACCCATGCGGATTATTCGAGCGAACGCCATGACAAAGAGGAATACCAGCCGGGCGATCAGGATGAGACGACGTTGTTCGGCGGGATCTACTGGGACGTGTTTTCCTGGGGGAGCCTGTATTATTCCTGGGAGAACACGGTTACGGAAATGACGCAGACCGGAGAAGAAACGGATGAGACCACTCAGAACGTCGGTTTGTCGGGGGCCGTTCCGCTGAGCTGGCTTCGGCATCCGAAGATCACCTATTCCTTTGGCTTTGAGTACGAGGAAGTGGAGACGGCGGACGGGGAAAGCCAGGATCCCACCTGGGAGCCGACCCATACCATTTCGGTAATGGATGAGCTGCAGTTGTCCAAGAGCGTGAATCTGTCCTTTTCCGCCAGCTGGGAGGACACCTGGACCGGCGACGAAGTGTCCTTGTCCAACAACAGCGAGGAAGACGACGAGGTCACGTTTGAGTATAACGTGGAGCTGAGCCAGCAGCTGGGCCCGCGGGCGCAGCATGCCGTCAGTTTCACGCAGGAGCCGCGGGACACGTTCGGGTCCACGGCCGACACGGAAACGACCACGTACGGCTACACCTTCGGCATCAAGGATATCCTGTTCTACGGTCTGAGCGCGGGTTTCTCGGCGGAATACGAATTGAGCACGCCGCTGGACGGGGACGAGGAGACGGAAAAAACGACCACGATGGATGTGTCGCTGGGACATTCCCGGCAGCTGTCCCGCCGCCTGAGCCGGACGCTGGCGTACACCTATACCTGGGAGAACTCGAATTTTCACGACGACGGCGCCAAGGAAGAGCATGTCGTGACGTATGGGCTGGACTATCAGTTCTGATGATTTCGGCGGGGGGGTGGTGGATGGGAATCAGGAATTCCGCCATTGTGTCACGGGACGTTTCCGTGTAAGGTTTCCCGACGATATGAGCATGGTTCGAACGATATGCAATACAGGGGCTTTCCGGCGAAGGCTGGTGGGGGTTCTGGTGCTGCTGGGGGCCGTGCTGTCCGGGGCCCAGGAGGCACGGGACCGGGCGGAACGCCAAATTCTGGCCGGCGACCGGCTGAATGTCAGTGTGCAGGAGCAGCCGGACATGTCCCGGATCTACCCGGTGGCGGGGGATGGTTCGATTGACTTTGGCTTTGCCGGGCGGGTAGTGGTTGCCGAACTGACGCCCGATGAGGCGGAAAAGCGGCTGGAAGGGGTGCTGGAGAGCAGCTATTTCAAGGAAGCCAATGTCAGCATCTCCATCGCCAATTTCGTGGAGGGGGATGTCCTGATCACCGGGGCGTTGAACAGTCCGGGAACCCTGCCGTTCCGCGGGGATTCCATTCTGACCTTGATGGAGGCGATTGTCCGTTGCGGGGGGCTGGCGGACCGGGCGGCAGGCGACCGGGTGCGCATTCTGCGATGGGTGCCCGGGGGGAGCATGGAGCGCCAGGCCATCGAAGTGAATGTGCAGGCGATGCTGGACACGATGGATTTTTCCAAGGACCAGTATCTGCGTCCGCGGGATATCGTGGTGGTGCCCTTCCGGGGGGAAGAAGAGGGGCGGAACGAATTTCTGGCTCTCGGGGAGGTCAACAAGCCAGGGTTCCATCCGTTCAGCGAAGACCTGGACGTCATCAAGGCGGTGACGCGCATGGGGGGGCTGGGGGAGTTTGCGGACTGGGGCGGGGCCCGGATTCTGCGGTTGCGCCCGACGGGAGACTACTCCGTGGTGCCGTTGGATCTGGGCCGGCTGTTCGGTGTGGCGGACATGAGCATGAATCTGCCCCTGCAGCCGGGCGATATTTTCTTTGTGCCCTCCACGCGCAACGTGGTCCGGGCTCAGGTGTTTCTGCTGGGCGAGGTCAATCAGCGAGGCGCCGTTTCTCTCGGGACCGGCCCCAACGCCACGGTGGCGCGTTTGATTCTCTCGCAGGGGGGGATGACCGATTTCGCCAATGCCGGCCGGGTACAGATCCAGCGGACGGCGCCGGACGGCAGCAAGAAAACCATGGTGGTGGATGTCGGGCGGATTTTGAAACAGGGGACATTCGAAGAGGATGTGCCCCTGCAGGACGGCGATGTGGTGATTGTACCCGAAAAAGGATTGCTGGGGCTTTGAGATGCGCGACATGATCCAGCGGCCGGATGCCGGCCAGACACCGTCTCCGTCCGGAGAGGGCTCCGCCTCGGAGGCCAAGGGCCTGGACCTCCGGAAGTACTTCTACATCATCGCGAAGCGTTTGTGGTTGCTGCTGCTGTGCTTCATGACGGCTATTGTCATCATGCTGGTCATGATGGCGCGGCAGGTGCCGGAGTACAAGGCCACGGCCAAACTGCACCTGACCCGTTCGGTGGGGCTGCCCAGCAACCTGCAGCAGCAGGATGTGGCGACGATTCTGGGCGATTACGCTCAGACGCAGCGAGGCATCATCCTCAGCCGCGATGTGCTGGACCGCGCCCGGGCCCGCCTGGGTCTCACGCCCCAGGAATTCGGGGCGCGGCACCGGTCTCTGTCTGTGCAGCCGATCTGGCAGACGGCGATCATGAACATCAGTGTGACGGGGCTGGAACCGGCGTTCTGCGCGGATTACGCCAATGCGATTGCCGAGGCCTATGTGGAGTTCAAGGCGGAAGAACTCAGCGGCAGTTCGCAGAATACCGTGGTGGTCCTCTCCCAGCAGGCCAACCGGCTGGCGGAGGAAATCGCCCGGATGGAGGGGGATGTGCTGGCGTTTGTACGCGAAAACAGCGTGATTGGCATTCAGGAGCGGGGCAATATCGCCGCCAGCCTGCTGGCCAAGTTGTCCAAGCAGGCGGCGGAGTTCCGGACCGAGCGGATGCTGCTGGAGGCTCAGCAGCCGCTGCTGGCCCAGGCATCGGATGAAGTGGTGCTGGCCACTCTGGAATACGGAATTCCCCCGCCAGTCGCGACGGAAGGTTCTACGGGAGGCGACGGCGAGGTATCCGCGGAAAGCGCGGAAGCGCTGATCGAGCATGGACTGGCGGCCCCGCCGCAGTGGAACGCCCTCAAGCGGGAAAACGCCATCCTCGAAGCGCGGCTGATCTCCTACCGGAAGAAATACAAGGATGCCCATCCGCTGATTCAGGAAACCCTGCGGAAGCTCCAGCAGAACGAAGAAGCCATTAAAGTGGAAATTCAGTTTTCTCTGAAACAGTATTACTCCCAGTTGGAGGCATTGAATATCAAGGAGAAGGCGGCCAGCCGGGTGGAACAGCAGTGGGAGGAGCAGGCGCTGGAAATTGATCGAAAGCAAAAGGAATACGAGGGGTTGCAACGCAATCTGTCCCGTCTGCAGCGCCTGTACGATCTGATTTTCAACCGGTTGCAGGAGGTGGACATTTCCGCCGGCATCCAGATGGAGTCGGTTCGCATTCTGGAGCGGGCGCTGGTGCCGGGAGGGCCGGTCAAGCCCCGCAATCTTCAGAGCCTGTTCCTGGCGGCGCTGATCGGTCTGGGCGTGGGCATCGGCCTGATTTTCGCCTTGGAATTCATGGATGATTCCGTCCGGTATCCCGAGGAGATATCCCGGACCTTCGGCGTTCCCTGTCTGGGACTGGTGCCCACGGCTCACTGGAAGCAGGACGGCGAAGACGCCTATTGGGTGGGCAAGGTGGATCCGTCGAGCGGGTTTGCCGAAGCCTATCGCAACATCCGTTCGGCCCTGTTGCTGCGTCCGGACGGCCAGCCGTTCCGGACCCTTACGGTCACCTCATCGGTGCCCAAGGAGGGCAAGACGACCACCAGCGCCAATCTGGCGACCAGCTTCGCCCAGACGGGGCAGCGGGTGCTGCTGGTGGATGCGGATCTGCACCGGGGCGGCATCCATCGCTTTTTCGGACTGCAGGCCGGGCGCGGACTCACTGAAATTCTCCGGGGCCAGGCCGCCCTCGCCGACGTGCTGCAGCCAACGTCGGTTCCGGGGCTGGATTTCATCGGTACGGGTTCGTTTCCCGACAATCCGTCCGAACTGGTTTTGGGGCCTTCCATGCAGATTTTTCTGAAACAGGCGTCTGCCGGGTACGATCTGGTGATTCTGGATGCTCCGCCCGTGCTTGCCGTTTCGGAATCCACGGTGATCGCGTCCCAGACGGATGGCACGCTGCTGACGGTGTGGAGCGGGCGAACGTCCCGCAAGCTGGTTCAGGTGGCGGTTCGGCAGCTGCTGTCCCGGGGTGCCCATCTGGCGGGCTGCATCCTGAACAACCTGGACCTGACGCGTCTGGGCACCTACGGGGCCTACAGTTACTACCACTACTATGGCTATGACTATCGCTACGAAGAGGAGAAACCGGCCTCCGGCTCCGGCGGAGCGGCGACCTGAAGACCGGATCGGCCTGATATGGTTGTGATATTCCACCGAGGCCCCGGCTGGTCCAAACGCCACTTGTTCCTGACGCTGGGAGACTGGCTGATCATCGTGGTTTCCCAGCTGGCGGCCGTATTTCTGCGTCTGGGGCCGGAGGACGGCCTGGACTATCTGCTCCGCCATCTGGGCACCTTTGTCAGCGCCGTGGTGATCTACATGCTGGTGTTCTACGCCGGGGGCATGTACGAGCCTCCGACCCGGGTGCGCCGGACGGATTTCGATTTTCTGCCGTTGATTGTCACCGCCATTGCCGCGGGACTGACCGGGCTTGTCCTCTACACCCGGCCGCAGATGACGCTGGGCCGGGGCATCTGGGCCATTTCCTCGCTGCTGATTCTGATGCTGACCTATGGCCTGCGCCAGTTGTTTCTGGGCATGGTCAAGCGGGGGTTTTTCCTGCGCCGGGCCCTGCTGCTGTGCGATCATCCCGACCGGGCGGCGGATTTGCTGGGGCTGTTGAAAACCAGTCCGGTGTCGCCGTACCATGTGCTGGGACTTGTGCTGTGCGGGGCTCTGCCCCAAAGCGCGTACTCGGGAGAACCGCCCGTCCTTGGCCTGGCCCGCGACCTGCAACAGCTGGTTTCCCGGCACAATGTCGCGACCCTGCTGCTGACGGTTTCCCCCATGCGCAGCCACGAACTGCTGCCGCATCTGCGCCCCCTGCGCTATGTCGGCGCGGAAATCATGGACTACGTGTCGCTTTCCGAGGAACTGGCCCGGGAGATTCCGCTGGCGCACATCAATGACGAATGGCTGATGACCGCGGCGCTGAACAGTTCCGTGCTGCAGATCCGCAAGATCAAGCGGGCCACGGACATTGCGGTTTCGCTGATCGGCCTGATTTTCGGCATTCCGTTGATGATGATCGCCGGCGCGCTGATCAAGCTCACCTCGCCGGGGCCGGTCATCTACCGTCAGAAACGCGTGGGTCTCGGGGGGGAGCCCTATGTGCTGTACAAGCTCCGCACGATGCGGGCGGATGCAGAGAAACACGGCGCGGTGTGGGCGGGGCACCGGGACGCCCGGGTGACGGCCGTGGGCTATTTCCTGCGCAAATGGCGTCTGGATGAAATTCCCCAGCTGATCAACATTCTCAAGGGGGAAATGAGCCTGGTCGGGCCGCGGCCCGAGCGTCCGGAATTCACGGACAAACTGGCTGCTTTCATCCCGTTCTATAACGAGCGGCATCTGGTGCAGCCCGGGCTGACCGGCTGGGCGCAGGTCCGCTATCCCTACGCCGCGAGTTTCGAATCCGCCGCCCGCAAGCTCCAGTTCGATCTCTATTACATCAAGAACATGAGCTTCCTGCTGGACATCGCCATACTCCTGCGGACATTCAAGACCATTCTGGTGGGCCTGCGCCACGACGAAGAGTTCCTGCCGGTGGATGACAAGCTGGAGGAGTGGCTGGCCACGAATGAAACCCCTGCGGACAACCCGCAACCGGATGGAGAGACCCCATGAGCATTGCCTGTGAATTCGAATACGCCAAGGCGGGCAGCCTGAAGGACGCCCTGCGCCTGCTGGCCCGGCGGGTGCCGGGCGGATCCATGCCGCTGGCCGGCGGCACGGACCTGGTGGCCTGGCTGCGCGACGGCGCCGTGGAGCCCGGACAGCTGGTGGACATCAAGGGGCTGGCCGAACTGCGGGGCATCCGGCTCCGGGGCGGCCGGCTGTGGCTGGGCGCCAACACGACCTTTGCCGAGATCGTCGAATCGCCGCTGGTCCGCCGTCATGCGCCGGTTCTGGCGGAGGCCGGCGGCATGGTTGCCTCCGTGGGGGTGCGCAACCGCGCCACGGTGGCGGGCAACATCTGTTCGGCGGTTCCCTGCTGCGACAGCGGCCCCGCCCTGCTGGTGTACGGTGCCTCGATTCATGTCGTCACCGCCCGCGGACGCCGGACGATTCCCGCTGCCCGGTGGTTTGTGGGGCCGCGCCGGACGGCGCTGCCCGCTGGCGGCCTCGTCACGGGCATCAGCCTGCCGGTGGCGAAGCATGCCGGGGCCTTTGCGAAGCTCAAGCGCTACCGCGGCGAGGATCTGGCGCAGGCCAGCGTGGCGGTCCGCGTGGATGCCCGCGGCGGCTGGCGGGTGGCCTACGGGTCGGTGGCGCCGACGCCGGTTCGCGGGCTGAAAGTCGAGCGCCTGCTCAAGGGCGTGAAAAAGCCGGATGCCGCCCTGCTGAAGAAGGCGGCCGCTCTGGCGGAAGCGGAAATCGCGCCCATCACGGACATCCGCAGCTCGGAGGTGTATCGGCGGATGATGGTGGGGGTCATGCTTCGCCGCGCGGTTCAGCTGGCGGTCCGGCGCCTGGCGGGCCGCGGTCCGGACTACGGCCTGAACATTCTCGAGGAGGACGCGTGATGCAAGAGATATCCAT
>ERZ795048.2661-NODE-2661-length-14166-cov-11.452342_pt1 | contig 14166 bp, 12 predicted proteins | sample MGYA00375132_ERZ795048 | MGnify/ENA primary metagenome ERZ795048 (study PRJEB30177, sample SAMN05720225) | activated sludge metagenome | isolation source: Anaerobic digester | place: Hong Kong | collected 2014-12-17 ...
CTGTTACTATAGTTCGAGCTATTTTGAACCTAGAGACGAGATAAAGGGCGATGTCGCCCGGATGCTTTTCTACATGGCTGTCCGTTACGAAGGCGAAAGCGGCGAACCGGATTTGGAACTGGTAAATGGTACCACGACTTCCGATTCTTCGAATATCGGCGATCTCGCCACCCTGCTTTTGTGGAATGTCGCGGATACAGTGGATGCTTATGAGAAAAGCCGTGACAATCTCGTCTACGAATACCAGCATAACCGCAACCCTTTTATCGACCATCCTGAATGGGTTGAAATCATTTTTGGAGGTGCTGCATGATGAAAAAAGCATTTGCGTTGATCGCCCTGATTTCCATTGCTTTTCTGTCGGGATGTATCTTTGATCGGACAACTTCGGAAACCACCTCTTCAACAACCACAAGCACGACAGTATTTCCAACGACAACTACCGCGAGCGACACAGCTTCCACAACAATTTTAACCGGAAGCCCGACACTCACATCCGATGCCTCCATAAATTACGTTGTCGGAACGGATATTATACTTTCTTTTACCCTCTATGACGGCGAGTTTGTGTCCTTGTCAGGCAATGGTATCGAAGCTGCTGACTATCAGTTAGTCGGCAGTCAGGTAACAATCGTTTCTGAATATGTTGACTCGGTTTTCACAAATAACCCTGATCAGGATGTCATTGTTCTTTCCTACAAGTTATCTTATTCCGGAGGAGCGGTTGTCGGCTATTTGTATATTCATAATGCCAGCTGACGATATCCATAGTCTTTCATTAGTCTTTTGACTTATTTAGCCCGTTTTCTGGTATTTCCAACAAAACGGGCTTTTTCTTTTCGGTTTCTGACTTCCGACTTCGCCTTTCGCCGGACTTCGTTGCTTTTGATTTTGGCTTGTGCTAAAATACATTCGATAAGAAGGAATGAATGATGCTAAAAGATATTGAAACATTACTGAAAGAATTAAAAGCCGAATATCGCTTGATTGACACAAAAGATATCATTTTTCGGGCTGAATTCCTGGATAAATGCAAAATGAATTATTGCGGAAGATACAATCGGTCCTGGTCGTGTCCTCCGGCAATCGGAGACATCGGCGCGCTTGATGAAAAAGTGCTTTCATATCCGAAAGCGGTCTTATTTCAGACTATTAGTTTGCTCGAGGATAATTATGATGTCGACGGTATGGACGCTGCTCTTAGAAACATGTCAAAAATCGCTTTGAAACTGAATATCATGCTAAATGAAAAAAAAGCGGATTTTATGATCCTTTCCGCCGGCACTTGCCAAATCTGCGATAAATGCACATATCCAGAAAATCCTTGTCGCCATCCGGATCTTTTGCAGATACCGATGGAAGCACTTGGAATTGATGTTGGCGATCTATCCGGAAAATATAATCTCAAGTATTATAACGGATCGAATACCGTAACCTATTTTTCCCTTTGCTGTTTCCGGGAGAACTAGTGGGTTTACAGGAAACAATCTAATTTGAGCCATGACATAAACGGAGACGCAAATATGAAACTGATCGTTAGCGAAAAAAAACTCCATGATGTCCTTGACTTCGACGATCTGAGAAATCTGTTTCGTCATTTTGCCAAACTGACGGGAATCGATGTTTCCCTGCATGACGTGGAAGGATTGGAAATTCTTTCCTATCGGATCGATCCCACGAAAAGTATTTGCGAACAGGTTAAATTAAAAGAAACAAGCCTCAACGACTGTCGGCTGAAGATGCGTTATGCCGGCCTAAAAGCGGCCGAACTTGGCGATCCGTATATTTTTCAGTGCGGCACCATGGTCAAATGTTCCGTACCGATTTTCTTTGATGAGGAATTTATCGGCTCTCTGGCTTGCGGTCCCGTTCTTTTGTGGGACGCTGACGACATTGCCAGGCGTGACTTGGTTAGATTTGTCGAAAATTACGATATTCCCAACCAAATGGCGATCGAAATCATTGATTGCGTCAAGCAATTGACGCCTGAAAATATGCGTAGCGCCGCCAAAATGCTTTCCGTGATGGTTGCGTATATGTGCAAGGAAGAGTCGATTTTCCAGAAACAACAGGCCAAACTCACGAAGCAACAAGACAAAATAGCCGATCTAATGGCCGAAAGAAGAGTCAACGCCGTCAGCATCGACACAATCGAAAAAAGGAACAAATTTCGTAAATATCCTTTCGAACTGGAAAAAGAATTGATTGCTTTTCTCCAAACCGGCGACAAGCAGAATGCCATGAAGATCCTGAATTCTATTTTAGGAGAGATATTCTCGCAATCGTCCGGAAACCTTGATATCATCAAAGCCAACATCTACGAACTGACCGCTGTTCTCATGCGGGCGGGCGTTGACGCCGGCGTCGCTTTGACCGATTTGAGTCCGATTCTGAAAATAATTACCAGGATCCTTTCAGACGGTACGGAGTATGACGAAGTCTGCCTTTTGACAAGCGAGGTCATGGAAGAGATCAACCATGTTATTTCCTCAAACAAATTCACCAAGAAAAGCAATGAAAATCTGATCAATGCGATCAGTTACATCAAGAAAAACTACCGAACCGATGTCAGTCTCGATGCGGTCTCCAAGCAAGTTTTTGTCAGCAGTTACTATCTTTCGCACCTTTTCCGGGACGAGCTAAACATGACATTCTCCGATTACGTGAACAAAGTGAGAATGGACGCGGCTATCAACCTGATGAAGGAAACTAAAATGACGATTCAGGAAATATCGGAGCAATGCGGTTTTTCCGATTCTGGTTATTTTACCAGAATTTTCAAAAAATATCACGGAATCACTCCGAAAAAATACATGAGTCTGTATTTTTGAGTATATGAAATTGGTTATAAGGCACAACCGTCAAGAGTTGTGCTTTTTCTCTATAAAAGCAATATAATCCATTTTTAAAACAAAGAACCCGCTTATAAATGTAAGCGCTGTTAGGTATAATATCCTTGTAAAATGGGACAAAGGACGGTAATTGGTATGATTCTTGACGATATCAGCACGCTTTTACAAAAAGGAAAGGCCAAAGATGTCAAAGTCTTGGTCCAACAGGCTTTGGACGAAGGCATCGCGCCTCAAAAAATCCTGAACGAAGGTTTGATCATGGGAATGACGGTCATCGGCGGGAAATTCAAGTTAAACGAGGTGTACGTGCCGGAAGTTCTAGTCGCTGCCAGAGCCATGAATGCCGGATTGGAAATATTGCGTCCAGCCCTTGTCCTAGCCGGAAACAAGTCCGTGGGCAAAGCTCTGATTTGCACGGTTCTGGGTGATTTGCACGACATCGGCAAAAATCTGGTTAAAATGATGCTGGAAGGACAGGGGATCGAAGTGGTCGATCTCGGAGTCGATGTGGCTCCCGACGTGATAGTGAATGCCATCATCAGCGAAAAGCCGGATATTGTTTGCCTTTCGGCCCTGCTTACCACGACAATGATGAATCAAAAGGTGATCATTGACGCGATCAAGGAAGCCGGGTTACGCGACCAAGTCAAAATCCTGGTTGGCGGAGCACCGGTTACTGAAGCTTTTGCACGGGAAATCGGAGCCGATGCCTACAGCCCCGATGCCGCCACGGCCGCCGAAGTAGCTCTTCATTACCTGACGGAGGCAAAATAATATGTTCAAGGATATTGCTTATTACAAACCGGATATCGATAAAACATTCCGTGAATCATTCAAATTATATGATGATGCCCTTCACAAAAAAACCGGAAACGTCTCTTTCCGGGTTTTGCCACCATCCGACGTGGAATTTTACGAAGATATCGATTTGACCGCCTTTGATTATGAAAACAAACAGGACGAATATGCGGATGCAATTGTGGAATTGCTTGCGCAATCCTATGAGAAAAGAAAAAATCTCGACGACAACATGATTCCGATTGTGTTTCCTATTTTAGGAATCGGTGATTATTCGGCATTTGTAGCTGGGGATATTGTATTCAAACCGGAAACCAGTTGGAGCGAACCGGTACTAAAAGAAATCGATGATTGGAAAAAACTTCCACCGTTTGGTGAAAGCCCCTGGTATCGTCGGTTTTTATCTATTTCCGAAAAGTTGATAGCTAGAAGTGTGAAACAGGGGATTCCCTATATGCGTGGATTCTTTTCGCCGCTTGATCTCGCCCACGCATTGCGTGGAGCCGATATCTATTACGACTTTTATGACGAGCCGGAGAAACTTCACGATCTCTTGGATTATTGCGCCGATGCCATCATCTGTTTTGCATCGGATATCTATAAACTGGTTGAAACAGCATACAAGGGTACAAAGTACGGCAACTGGTACACAAAAAACATGATAAACATGTCCGAAGACATCGCCTGCATGATTTCCGGCGAGGCTTACCGGGAATTCTGCCGTCCGCATACACAAAAAGTGATTAATCACTTCGGAATCGGATACATGCATTGCCATTCCAGAGCAATGTATCTTGTCAAGGAAATCTGTCAGATGGACAATGTCGTTCATCTGTGGCTGGCCACTGATCCCAACCAACCCCGTCCTTTCGACCATCTCGAACAATTGGTCGAGGACGCCAACGGAGCCGTTATGGCAATTGATTGTGACAATTTCGCTGAAATTGAAAATAACATATCGATATTGAAAAAAGGCAATTTTTCTATTTGTCTGCCGGTGGCGTCCATTGCCGAAGGCGAAGAATTGATCAAGCGCTTCAAACAGTTGTTCTGATCCTGGAAAGGAGGTTTTCGACCGATGAAAAAACTGGTTGCCGCTTTTCTCATGGCAATATTCGGCTTTTTTGTCATGTTCGGAAACATTTCCCATGTTCAAGCGGAAGACAACACAATCAGAATTTGGTTTTCCCAATATGAAGAGGAAAATACGGCCATGGAAACAATTGCGGCCGCTTTCACTGATGAAACCGGAATCAATGTTGAAGTAATATCGCGGATCAATATTTTTAACGCCGCCAGCGATCTGGTTAACAACGCAGCGTTAGATGAACGTCCGGACATTGTTTTCATGCAAGCCCCCGATATTGGCAGCCTCGTCGTCAACGGCTATCTTGAGCCATTGACCGAGTATGTAGCAGGTACAGATCTGGAAAACCGGTTTGTTTCCGTCGCCTTCGATGCTTTTAGTCTGGACGGAGAACTTTACGGGATCGGATATTCCGTCGATTCTTACGGTTTGATCTATAACAAGGACATCATCTCCAAAGAAGAACTGCCAGCAACTTGGGAAGATTTTTTTGACTTAGCAATTCAAAAAACGACCTATGACACGGAAGGAAATGTCTTAGTTCACGGGACCTTGCTCAATTCACGCGACATGTGGTTCACCTATCCGATTATCCGCAACTATGGTGGCTATTATTACGGAAACTATTCAAATGGCGATTACAATCCTTATGACGTCGGTCTGGATAGCGAAGGCATGCTCGACTACATTGCTAAAATGAAATGGGCGATGGAAAACGATTTGGTGCTCACCAATAAGATCAAAGGCGAGAGCGAAATCGTTTCGCAGTTCGCCAACGGCACTATCGGAATGATTATCTACGGTCTCTGGTATGCCGAAACATTCCAGCAAAAAGGTATAAATTACGGAATCGCTTCCCTGCCGGATCAGGATAACGGTGAAACTTCGCTGGCTCTGACCACCGTACAAGGATTCGTTCTTAACAGTTATTCTTTGCACAAAGATGAAAGTCTAAGTTTTCTGTCATATCTGCTGGAAGACGAAAACCAACAGCTTCTGATCGAAGCCGGCAACAAATACGATTCCAAAGTCGGAACCAGAAACCCTGCCGACATCGCCGTCATCCAAAGCGATTACATCCAGTCTTCCGAGATTCTGGCGTCACTTTCCGCCCTGAATGATGAATGCGAACCATTCCCGAATATTCCCGAGGGTTCCATTTGGTATAACTACACCACCAGTGCTTTTCAAAGCATTTTCTTCGACGAAGGCGTCGATCCTATGACTAAACTGCAGGAACTGGCCGACAAGATCCGCGACGATGTCAGACTGATGAACTACCAGTCCGAACCGATCGAGATACCCGAGTGGTTGTACTATGTCTTTGGCGCCATTATCCTGGCTGGTATCGGTCTTGCCATATTCCTAAAAAGAAAAAAGGAAAAGAAGCTGCCATACTTAATGAAGCCGAAGTGGAGAACAACTTTGTTGGCGTGGGGACTGATGACCCCGTTGCTCATTCTTTTGATGATTTTTTATGTATTTCCGATCTTCCATAATTTTTATCTTTCATTGACCAACTACAGCGGCATCAATCTCCGGGATTATCAATTGATTGGCCTGGCGAACTATTACGATATTTTCGTTTCTGGCATCGGCGGTTTATTGTCAATGACTGTATGGACGCTTGTATTTGCTTTTTCCGTTGTTGCTATATCTTTTGTGTTTGGTTCCCTTTTGGCTTCGGTTTTGAATAGCCAGAAGGTAAAAATAGCGAAAATCTATCGGATCATCTTCATTCTGCCTTGGGTCGTTCCCACGGTTATAACCTTATTGATGTGGCAAGGATTGCTAGAAACCGAAGGCGGGCTTGTCAACCAGATTTTGGGCTTATTCGGTATTCCGAACATTCCTTGGCTGTCCGACAGTTTTCTTGCCAAAATATCGACCATCATGGTCATGACTTGGTTTTCGTTCCCTTATTTCATGGTTGTTGCCTCTGGCTTTCTACAAGCGATACCAAAGGACTACTATGACGCTGCCAAAGTTGACGGAGCGTCTAACCGACACATATTTTTCCATATCACCTTGCCGCTTATTTTCCGGGCTATGGTCCCGGTATTGATAATGTCTTTCATCATGCAATTCAACCAATTTGGTGTTTATATTCTGACTTCCGGCGGCCCCGCCTCAAGCACAATCGGGGCTCCGGGTGCTACTGATCTTTTGATAACATATGTGTTCAACACAGCCTTCAATACGAAACGATATGCGGTTGCGGCAGCATATTCCGTGGTAATTTTCGTTTTCGTTTCCATCTTTGCGCTGGTATCGATGAAGGTGACAAGAAAGGTGGCGGAATCGTGAAATGAAGAAAAACAGGAAAATAATCAAGAAAACGCTTATTCAGATCTTTCTCATATTCATGGCTTTGGTGACGATTTTGCCGTTTGCGTACATCATCATGATCGCTTTCGGGAAAAACATTGTCGGCACCAGCGCCACGATTCCGACCGAGTTTACATTCGATAACTTCAACCGCCTGTTTGCGGAAACCGAGTTTTTGTCCTGGGCCATGAATTCGCTTGTGATATCGCTCGTAACCATGGTTGTAGCCACGATTTTCGTATCGATCAGTGTCTACGTGTTCTCCCGTCTGCAATTTAGAGGCAGGAGAGGACTTTTCCAATTTATCTTATTGATTCAGATTTTTCCGCTCACCCTCTCGATGGTATCGATATTCCGCATTTTTGTGGCACTCGGACTTTTGAACGATCTCAAAGGACTGATTATTGTCGATTCGACCATCTCCTCGGCCGGACTTGTGCTACTTGCAAAGGGATATTTCGACACCATATCCTATGAACTTGACGAAGCGGCAATGGTTGATGGCGCCAACCGTTTTCAGATTCTGACGAAAATCATCATGCCTTTAGCAAAACCGATGTTGGCAGTTGTGGCCATTCAAAGTTTTGTTATTGCCTATAACGAATATGTGATCGCTTCGACCGTGATGACCCAGGGGCTCGATACCATGCCGCTTGCTGTCGGACTGCAATCGATGATAACCGGGCAATACGGAACCAACTGGAGCTTATACTGTGCCGCTGCCATTCTCGGATCAGTACCGATGATTCTGTTGTTTTATTGTCTGCAGAAGTATTTCATCGGCGGCCTTACCGAAGGCTCGGTAAAGATGTAGGAGGAAATGATAATGCAGAAGACAGCTATTCTCCATATCCAGGAATATCCTTATTGCATCGTAACCGGACCTGACGCCCTGACTTTGAGAATAAGAGCCGCCAAAGACGACATCGATCAGGCTTTCATTTGCTTCAAGAATCTTTACGACCACACATCGGAATTTCAGAAAGTAGAAATGAAACGAATATTGGCATCGGCATTGTTTGATGTCTATGAAGCCACGATAAAAGTACCTTTGAAACATTTTAAATATTATTTCGAACTGATTTTTGGATCCGCTAAGATTTATTACACATCGGATGGCTTTCTGGAAATAGTTGCTCCCGAAAACTGCTTTTACTACCCCAATATAAACAGTGACGAAATTCTCGTCTTACCCACATGGGCGGAAGGCGAAACGATCTATCAAGTTCTTGTCGATCGTTTTTTCGATTCCGATCCGTCAAACAATCCTCCCCAAACAAAACCATGCAAGGCCATTCCTGATCGTAACACCTATTATGGCGGGGATTTTGGCGGCATCATTGCTAAACTGGACTACCTTGCAAGTTACGGCGTTGGAATAATTTATCTTTCTCCCGTCTTAAAGTCTCCGAGTTATCACAAATATGATGTTGAAGACTATTATACGATCGAATCAATCTATGGTGGAAAAGAAAAACTTCGGGAACTAACCGAAGAAGCTCACAAAAGAGGCATGAAAGTTATCCTTGACGGTGTTTACGGACACTGCTCATGCGAACATGAATTCTTCCGCGACCTTTGCGAGAAAAACGAGAAATCCCCGTATCGAAACTGGTTTGAGGTTTACGGCTTTCCCGTGTCGGTGGAAAAAGGTAATTACAATACCTTTGCCAATGTTGTGCCGATCATGCCAAAATTAAATACTGCTAATAATGAAGTGATCGCTTATTTTGCCAAACAAGGAGCATATTGGGCAAAATACCTGGATATCGACGGCTACCGCCTCGATGTGGCGGATGAAATTAGTCATACCTTCTGGCGCCAATTCAGGTTAAGCCTAGAAGCGGTGAAAAAAGATGCTTTACTGCTGGGAGAAATTTGGAATCAGCCAACCCAATGGCTAAAACCCGGAGAGTTGCATTCCGCGACCAACTACAAATTCAGACAGTACACGCTGGCATTAGCCAGAAACGAGATCGGGACAAAAAAATATGCATCCCTGATCGAAGAGCATCTAATGACGACTTCGACTATGCAGCAGAATTATCTGGCAAGTCTGCTCGGCTCTCACGATACCCTGCGATTGGCAAATGAAATACCAGAAAGAAAAACCCGCTTTCTTATAATGAAACTGATGCTTTTGATGCCGGGAATGCCGCTGATATACTACGGAGACGAAATATCACTTGCCGGTGGAAAAGACCCGGACAACCGCCGGGCGATGGATTGGAACCATATGCTGACAAAAGAGGAAACAGAGTTTCGCGAGGCAGCCATGTTTCACAAAAAATCGGAGATCTTAAAAAAAGGTTCCCTAAATTTTCTAACCTCAGAAGAGGGGCTGCTGGTCTTTACCAGGGAACTAGCAGCGGAAGAACTCATAGTTATTGCCAATTTTACCGACGTAAGCATGGATTACGAAATTGAAGATGAATACAAGTTGGTTTTGGGCAAAATTGCGACAATCCCCGGGAAAATAAGACTTGATGCTAAAGAGATAGCAGTATTACAAATGGATAAGGCCAACAATACGTTGGAAAAAATAAAAAGGAGAGAAAAAGGATGAATAAAATTGCAAGAATGACTTCGGCAATGGTTTTTCTGTTTTTATTGGCCATGGCCTTGGTTGGCTGCAAAGGTGAAACGACAACAGCCACCACTACCGCTGGCACCACAACGACGACGACCACCACGGAAGCGGAAACAACTTGGTACCTTGCCGGTAATTTTTCCGGCTACGTGGCCGATGATTCCGATTATGTAATGAGTCCGGTAACCGGAATGGATGGATGGTATACCATTACGGTAAGCCTAACTGCCGACAACCGTGACAATGCCTACGACGGTCACTATTATAAAGTAACCGACGGAACTTGGACCACCTGCTATGGCGCCAGCAATTACGCTATGCAGCCGGCTCCGGTTTCCCCAACAGGCGGCGGACTCGGTTCGGTATGGGTCTATGAAAACATGGATCTCACCGTGATGTTCGACTCTAACACTCTGACGATCTATGACAATTCGATGGTCGAAGATATGGAGAACCCACGGATTTATGGCGACTTCAGCGCCGCTATGGGCCTTGGCTCCGATTGGAGCAGCGATGCCAGCGCTAACCTCGTTTTGACAGATCCGGACGAAGACGGCATTTATGAAGGCGAATGGACAATTCCAGCATATGCTGGCACTTCAGAAAACGGGTATTCGTTCGATGTCGCCACCCAAAGACAGTATTATATTAACGAGTGGGGCAACTATTGGGGCGTCACCGTCCAGTATTTATTTGACGGATCCGCAGCCGGAATGGGACAGTCTTCCTATCTCAAACCGACAACCGACACAGTATATCATTTCGCATATAACTCCACCACACATGTAACGACCGTGACTGAAATATTAGCAAGTCCGATCATTTACGGAGATTTCTCCGGCTGGTCGCTTGATCCGGCAAACGGCGCGATTCTGTTGGTCCAGTCCGCCACGGAAGAAGACCTTTATTCCGGCACTTCCACCATCCCGGCATACACGGGATCGGGCGAAGCGTACATGATGGCAGTTTGCTTGACCAAACAACTTTATTACTGGGAAGGCGTTGGCTCATGGGGAGCCGGTGAGCAGTATCTGTTCAGCGGCGACGCCGGTGGCATGGGAAAGGTCACCTATCTTTACTTGGACGAGGCGATGGAACTTACCTTCACCTATGACGCCTCCGACAACACAACCGAAATTACCCCACCCGCAGGTAAATCAGTGGGCCCATACGAATATCTGTCCGGACCCACACTATACGGAACGTTTACCCGCGTAACCATGGATTCCGAATGCTGGATTCTGGAGGGCACTGGCGCCGCTGTCATGACAGCAGTGTCCGGTGATGCGACCAAATACGAAGTAACCCTGCAGTTGAATGCCTATGTTGCTCCGACAGAAGGATATTATACCGAAGATACCGGCTATCGCTTCTTGCTCGTTACGACAAAAGCTGATTACGGATGGGGCTATTATGCTGGCACGCAGTACACCTTCGACGGAAATTTGGCCGGAATGGGTGGATATACCAACATTACAATTACCGAAACAGGCACATATCATTTTGTTTATGACAGCGTCACCCATATCACAACATACGAAAAAATAGGATAAGATTCCCGGAAAAAAGGTGAGAGAAATGATCAGACCGGCATCCTGGATTCCGGATTTCCATAATCTGGAACTAGTACTCAAAAAGCAAAAACCACCGCGGCCCGTAATGTTTGATTTTATCATCGGCGATGAAAAAACTAGAATGCTTGCTAAAGAAGATTACCGTGACGAGACCGAACTGGATCGCGTCGTAACCACCTTGAAAGCTTTTGAAAACGCCGGTTATGACCATTCACCCATCATTGTCCGAGGACTTGACTTTACCCGAAAGACGGATAGGTCGCACCAAAATGTTCAAACTAAATCCTTGAACAGCGGTGCGACCATCACGTCGCGGGAAACCTTTGAAAGTTACAAATGGCCGGAACTGTCCGACTGTGATTTTTCGATTATCCATAAAGCAGGAAAACACTTGACAAAAGGCGTTCTTTTTGTTCCTTTCAGTCTAGATGGAATATTGGAAAACACAATCGGCATTGTTGGCTATGAGAATCTTTGTTACATGCTATATGATGACTACGACTTAGCAGCAGACATATTCAAGAACGTCGGCACTAGGATTGCCGAATACTTTGAAATCTGTTTGAATTATTCCGAAGTCGGCGCCGTTCTTTTGAACGACGACTGGGGATTCAATTCCCAAACGATGGTCCCCCCGGACATTTTGCGAAAGCATGTATTCCCATGGTATCAAAAGGTGGCTGAAAAGGCCCATAAGATGGGCAAATACGCCTTGTTACATTCATGTGGATATTATCAGGATATCATTGACGACATCATTGATGTCATCAAAATCGATGGTCGTCATTCCTATGAAGACAAAATCGTTCCCGTCGAAAACGCTTATCGGGAACTTAACCCTAGATTAGCAATTCTCGGAGGCATGGATGTGGATTTCCTTTCCCGCAGCCAACCTTCCCAGATTTACGCACGTTGTGTTAAGATGCTAAAATTGTCCGCCAAAAGTGGAGGATACGCTCTCGGATCGGGTAATTCGATCCCAGACTACATCTCCAACGAAAACTATCTGGCGATGTTGAAAGCAGCCTATGACATGGAGGATGAATACAATGTTAAATAAAAAAGAATGGCTCGAAAAAATCGAAGTTGAAAAGAAAAACTCCATGCCGATTTTGACTTTTCCGGCAATCCAACTTTTTGGGATAACGGTTAAACAACTGGTATCGTCATCCGATCTGCAAGCCAAAGTGATGGCAGCTATCGCCGAAAAATATCCAGTAAGCGCCGTACTGTCAATGATGGATTTGAGCGTGGAAGCCGAAGAGTTTGGCGCTACAGTCCGGTTTTTCGATATGGATGTGCCAACCGTTACCGGTCGTGTCATAAACGACATGGATGCCGCAAAGAAACTCATGGTTCCACTTCTCGGAGGTAAACGCACACTCCAATATGTCGAAGGCATCCGCAAAGCAAAAGCTTTGATTCCCGATAAACCCATTTTTGCCGGAGTCATCGGCCCATTCTCTTTAGCCGGAAGGCTAATGGACATGACCGAAATAATGGTAAATTGTTATCTGGAACCGGAAATGGTCCACATAACCTTGGAGAAAGCGACAGAATTCATAATCAAATATATCAAAGCCTTTAAACTGGCCGGAGCCGATGGCGTTGTGATGGCCGAACCGGCTGCCGGTTTGTTGTCTCCGGAGATATGCGAGGAATTCTCATCGCGTTATATTCGCCGGATAGTCAAAGAAACGGCTGACGACAAGTTTGTTTTCGTTTATCACAATTGCGGTAATACGATTCCGCTTCATGAAACCATTGCCTCGATAAATGCGGACATCTATCATTTTGGCGATGCTATTGATTTAGAAGAAATGCTTAAAGTCTTCCCCGCTGACAAGTTGGTCATGGGCAACATTAGTCCGGCGAGGGTTATTCGAAATCTGGAACCGAAAAAAATAAAGGAAGAAGTCACAAACTTGTTGAAAAGATGTTCCAAATATGAAAACTTCTCTATCAGCACCGGTTGCGACATTCCTCCCATGACGCCGCTTGAAAATATTGACGCGTATTTTTCCGCTATTTCTGAATATTATGACAAACATCAATGACGAATACATTCTCGAGACATTTTTTGTAAATGTTCCCGACCTCGGGTATTCAAAAAAAATCTATGCATGTATGCCTGAAACGTCTAAAGAATGTCCGGTTCTCTATATGCATGATGGACATAACCTGTTTTTGCCAGAAGATTCGTTTAACGGCAGCACTTGGCAGGCAAAAAGCGCTTTAAATGAGCTTTATAATAACACTGGAAAGCATCTTGCAATCATCGGTATTGGCGCTGATCACAGACGGTTTGATGAATATTCGCCTTGGCAAGGTTGTTTGGAATTCGAAAAAAACGGTGGTCTTGGCGACATATATCTCGAATGGATCATTAAGGAATTGATTCCCTTGATCAGACAAAAGTACAATTTCGGCACTCGCTACTTTATGGCCGGATCATCAATGGGCGGATATATAAGCATGTATGCTGGATATAAGTACAGAAACATGTTTGAAAAAGTCGGATTATTCTCGCCAGCATTTTGGTTCAATTTTCAAAAGATGGAAACATTTGTAAAGAATAACTTCGATCCTAATTTAGGAATGTATCTGGACGTTGGGAAAAAGGAAACCAGCGACGTGAATCGTACTGACTTTCCGGATATTTATCTTTCCGATGCAAGAAAGTTCCATAATCTCCTAAATGTCCTCGAAATAAAAAACATCAAGTATCTGGAAGATGAAGAAGGCCAGCATTCTGAAAAGGATTGGGCAAAAAGATTTCCCGGTTTCCTCAATTGGCTTTTGCGTCCATGAAATAAGCCACATTGGTTAAGTAGCGGAAAACCTAATTTAACATCATTGACAGAAGCGTAAGAAAAATTACCAAAAAATTTGCTTGTTAAACAAGCGCTTTCATTGTATAATATAATTATGAAAAAG
>ERZ795048.2662-NODE-2662-length-14162-cov-4.497696_pt1 | contig 14162 bp, 11 predicted proteins | sample MGYA00375132_ERZ795048 | MGnify/ENA primary metagenome ERZ795048 (study PRJEB30177, sample SAMN05720225) | activated sludge metagenome | isolation source: Anaerobic digester | place: Hong Kong | collected 2014-12-17 ...
GATTGAGTTACTTCTTGATAATAGCAACATAAAAACCAGGTGATTTCTCTTGCAGCATTTCCGCATGCCTAAAAGATACAAGCCTAGTGGTACAGATTTGGTTGGAAAAGATAAACATGCCATAGATAAAATGTTGAGCTTTAACGCCCCTGCTTACAATGAGAAAGAAACAATTTCCATATATAACACTTTAATCAATTCAAATGTTACAAACTCGAATAGTCGCAAGAACAATAATGTAGAGGTAAAATAATACGTAGAAACTAATTAAATATACCTTTTTACAGTATCCTATTTCTTGAAAAATTATTCATAAATCGCCTTTTATAAAGTAGTATCTAGTGTATATGATATTTGCTATCAGTGTAGTGATTACTTGGGTATATTATTTTTTTCTTTTTCAGTCATGGGGAATTCTTCTATTACAAATACTCAATAGAAACCACACGTCTAGGAAAGAATACCCCGTGCTTCGTATAACCACCACAAACATTCTAGGCATGATATTTCTGACAGCTTTAATTTCAGTATTAAATATTTTTTTTAAAATTGATTTTCCCATTAGACTGCTGGTATCTTTGAACATAGCTATTTTTTATAAATCGCTGTATAGAACTGCGCTGATTATAATTTCCGAAATTAAATATTTATTAAAAAATAGACCAGTTTTATTTTGTTTCTTTACAATCCCTGTTTTTCTCCTCTTAACTTCCTTGTCAATGCCTATACTCACTTACGATACAGGTTTATATCATGCCCAAAGTGTCAAATATATTACTGAATTTAAATTAATTCTAGGATTAGCGAACATACATTGCAGGCTTGGGTTCAATTCGAATCTATTTGTATTACAAAGTGCCTTAGTAATTATAGATTATAAATACATTATCAATTCCTATTTGATACTTCTACTTTCATTAAATACAGTGTTTCATGCAAATAAAAGGAATAAGTCGCTCTTTCTAGCCAATATAGCTTCGATTTGTTTTATATTTTTATTCTTTTTTTTCAACATAAATGGTTTATCTAATGATGTTTTCGCAACTATTTTAGGCGTCATTTTAATAGATCTTTTACTTACTAATGAAAAAGATTATTCATTTAATAACCAATTACCCATACTGATTACTTCCTATCTAATAACTATAAAGTTAAGCGCAGTAGTTTTCGGAATTTTAATAATTTATCTGCTGGTTAAAAATAGGAATAAACTTATATATGGCATGTTACTTTCCGCTTTAATAATTGCACCTTGGCTAGTTAGAAACATAATGATAAGCGGCTACCTTATTTTCCCATATCCTCAAGTTGATTTATTTAATTTGCAATATAAAGTTCCAAAAGAGACAGCTTATGAAACTTTTTACGATATTAAAAATTGGGCCAGAACAGGTACCACTATGTCAATGCCATTTATTGAATGGGTAAAGACATGGTCTTCAAATTTTCAATATATAGATATAGTAAGTCTTTTAAGTTTATCGCTGCTTTTTTTAGTTATTTTTCATATGATTATTTACAATAGAAAAAACCACGATTTTTTGATCTACTGTTGTATTGGAGTTGTTGGTATATTTTTTTGGTTCTTTACAGCACCCGATACTAGATTTGGAATGGTATATTTTGTTTACTCAACTTACTTATCTACCTACTATATTTTCAAAAATATACGTAAAAGTAGCGATGTCAAAATAGTGTATACATTAACTCTAGTTAGTTATTTTTTAATTTCATTAATATCAGATGTGGGCATATGGAATCAGTATAGAAATGAGAACATAAATTACTATCCTGAGGTATATACGGAAAGTTTGAGTAATGGCATCTCCATAAATGTATTGGAAAAAGGAGATCAGTGCTGGTACACACCCCTACCATGCACTTACAAAGTAAATACTGGTTTAAAATTAATTGGTACCACACTAGAAGATGGATTTAAAATTGATAAATAATCCCATTGAAATATATTTAATATTTTCAGATGTAATAAGGAAACTTTCAGAATATAGTATGGGATTTTTTTAAACACTCCTACAAACAGGTACTACAACTAAACCTTATAGCTAGAGGATTGATAGGATTTTAAGCAGGCGTTGTAGTATAAACAATTGTTATTTGCGAATTAGTATTATAAGTCAAGAGATAATAACAAAAAAATATAGATAAAAAGGTAGTATATAATACTTATATGAAAAAGCTTGTAATAGTTGCGGATGATTTTGGAACCCTACCCTCAATAAATAGCGGGATAAGTTTCTTATATAAAAATATACCGACACTTGAAATTTCAATGGTTACTAAAGCGAAATACTCAAAAGAGGCGGCAACCATGGTGAAAGAGCAAAGTATTCAAAACATTGGTATACATATGGAATTGTTAGGCTTAGAAGATCTAGGTAGACCAGTTACTGCAAAAGATTACATCAAACTATTTAAAGAAAAAACTTATGAGGAGATTGAAAAAATTGCTTCAGAGGAACTAAAGGCTTTTGAAACAACTATTGGCAAGCCACCAACACATATTACATCACACAAAGGAATTCATGGAAACTTCAAGCTCTTGAATTTTATTATTGCATATGCAAAAGAAAAAAATATCCCAATTAGAAAACCAGTTACTGCTTTAAATGTTGAATTGGGAAACCAAAATTATGCGGCAGAGATTTCTTTATCCAGGGCTAAATTAAAATCAACAAATTATCTTTTTGCCCATATGTTGGGAAATAACCTAGACAAAATTAAAAACGCATTCATAACAGACCTTGAAAAAGTAAATGAGGGGGAGACAGCTGAAATAGTAATACACCCTGCATTTTTTGATGAAAGATTATTAAATTATTCATCATTAAATTATTTACGCACAAGAGATATAGATTTATTTACAGATCAAAATTTTATAGACCAAATAAAAAAAATGGGGTTTAAATTTTGTACTTACAAACAAATATGAACACAAAAATAACAAAAAAAAGAGTGGTATTTACGCTACATGATTTTGGAAAGTCTTTCTCTGTAAACGATGGGATTGTGTTTGCAATGAATCATGCTGAAAACATAGCAACACAGTATTCATTATTACCTAACGGCATTGCAAGCAACCAAGCCGCGCAAATCGCAAGAGAAAGAACCGATCTGTCTTTTGACTTGTGTTTTACTTTTACCGATTTCAAACCAATAGGTAAAGGGTACAAAACACTAACAGACTCAGATGGGTACTTCTTAAAAGCAAACACCGCACAATGGGACTTTTCTGTTTTAGACAATTATAATTCTTACGAGATAGAGAAAGAGATTGAAGAACAATATGAGTGGTTTCTAACTAATGTAGGAAGAAAACCTACGGCGCTAACAACCCAGAAATCAGAACATGGGGACCCTAAGATTTTAATACCAATAACAGACCTTGCAAAAAAAGAAAATATTCCGTTAAGAACTCCGGCGTGGCAATGGTTTAGTAATTATGCGGCGCAGTCGTATGTGGAAGACCTTGGCTTGACATTCTCTAACAGTGTTTTTGTGGCAACCAAAGACTGGAAGGGCGAACATGGATATAGCTTGGAAGAAGATGTTGACTTACTGATATCTGATATAAAAAATACAGAAGGCATTTCAGAAATAGTTGTACTGGCTGGTTTTGTGGATCAGGAACTATTCGACATGAGTTCTGTAAGTTGGCAAAGAGGAGAATACCTTAATCTACTAGTAAGAAAGCCTGAAATCTTAAAAAGATACGCCACTGAGTTTGATATTATAAGTTATTCGAAAATATAGTTCCAGATTTTTTAACTGTCAGAAATCCTGCTGGTATTTTCTGGGCCATATAGTAGTAATTTATCTACTTGTATTCATAAGAGTCGTAAGTTAAGTCAAAAAGCAATAACTTCTCCATAGCTATACCTCTGGGGCACCATACTAAGTCAGATAAACATCGGGCCTCTGCCCTAAATTGTAGTGAAGGAGAGCATTGACAACGCAAAATTGTACAACTATTATTTGATATAATGCAAAAAAATGCAAAAGTTCTTTCCATTATAATTTCTGTCACTTTAATTTTTAATTTTTTCCTTCAGCCAATGGCGGCTTTCGAACAAAATACCAGCTTGGCCGACTCCGACGCATCTTTTGCAGCAAACGTTCTTGGAGATAATGTTGGGAATGCCCTATCAAGCGCAGGAGATGTAAACGGGGACGGTTATGACGACTTTCTATTAGGCGTACGTTACGGCGGGGATATAGAGGCCGGCGCAGTTTATCTGATACTAGGAAAGGCAGAGGGCTGGGCTATGGGAGCAGATATAGACGATGCAGACGCTTCTTTTGAAGGCGAAGAAGCTTACGACAACGCTGGATACTCAATCGCCGGCGCAGGAGATGTAAACAACGATGGTTATGACGATTTCTTAATCGGTGCCCCAGATGCTGATTCCGGACTAGGTAAAACGTATCTGATTCTTGGTAAAGAAGAGGGTTGGGCTATGGAAACAAGCCTAGCTGACGCAGACGCTTCTTTTGTGGGAGAGTACGAATCTGATTACTCGGGCTCCTCAGTCTCCGGAGCAGGCGATGTAAACAACGATGGTTATGACGATTTCTTAATCGGTGTCTCAGATGCTGATTCCGGAATAGGTAAAACGTATCTGATTCTTGGTAAAGAAGAGGGTTGGGCTATGGAAACAAGCCTAGCTGACGCAGACGCTTCTTTTGTGGGAGAGTACGAATCTGATTACTCGGGCTTCTCAGTATCCGGAGCAGGTGATGTAAACAACGATGGTTATGACGATTTCTTAATCGGTGCCCCAGATGCTGACTCAGAAACAGGAGAAATATATCTGATTCTTGGTAAAGAAGGGAGTTGGGCTATGGAAACAAGCCTAGCTGACGCAGACGCTTCTTTTGAAGGCGAAGAAGCTTACGACAGCGCTGGATACTCAATCGCCGGCGCAGGAGATGTAAACGATGATGGCTATGATGATTTTCTATTAGGATCTCCGTGGTATAACGAAACAGAGGACGCATACGAAGGAAAATCCTATTTAATACTGGGCAAAGAAGGGGGTTGGGCTATGGAAACAAGCCTGGCTGACGCAGACGCTTCTTTTATAGGAGAATACATATACGATTATTCAGGGCAAGCAGTCTCGGGTGCAGGAGATGTGAACGGGGATGGCGCAGATGACATACTTATAGGGGCTCCCGGAGATGGTGAAGATGAAAACCTATACGGAAGGGTGTATCTACTACTAGGCACTCCTTCGGAAGAGGATCCCTCCGAGGACATAATAACTAACGATAACAACAACCCCACCCCAAAAAACACATTCAAAAAAGATGCCAAATGCCGATGGCAAGATCCTAACGAACTCACGTGGGTTTTGCTAGAACCAATGGACAAAAACGGAGTGTCAGGAATCAATCTTACATGGGTACAGTATGGTGCCGATAAAATTAATATTAAAATAGACGACGGCACAGGCAGCTACCCCTGGAATATAACAGAAATTTCAAACGATGGGCAAGAGTTTCTTCCAAACGTATTTGCATGGCAAAATATAAAAGTGCAGGCGGTGAACCACTGTAACAAAGGTAAGTGGAGCCAAGAATTTTCTTACACTTCCTATCCTGAGGGCTGGTATAACGTTAAGTAGAAACATAAAAGTTACACTTAAAAGTTCGAGAAATAGGCACGGACAAACAATACTCCCCAACAACCTTATAGTGTAAAATAAAAAAATGAATATATCTTTGGAGAATCAGATTAAAAACTATATTGACCTGCTAGACATTCCTGCTGAAAGATTACAAAAAAGCGGCTATTCGAAAGAGAACCTTGCGCAAGAATTACTTAAAAAATTGGAAGAGATTAAGAGCGAACTTTTAGAAGTAGATAAAAAACTTAGCAAGAAAATAAATGTAGCCATAATATTTGCGATGTGGGGAGAGCAAAACCGACTGATGCCAAAATCTTCCAGCAATCCTTCAGGCGAAAATGCGCTTCGAGAAAAATATAATCAACTTAGCGGTCTTTTTGAAAATACAAAAAACTTTTCATGGACACTTTATCCTGTAGACGATGGGTGCCCTCATGACAGCTTTGGTGTTGCACAGAAGATTGTCGCTCAGAATAAGCTAGAAGACCATGTAAAAGTTATTGCTCTGCAAGAAGGGGTAGATAAATCTTTTAAAGGCCTGTCCTCGGTAGACGAATCAAGAAAAGGCGGCTCAATAGCTTATGGAGCCTCGAGGGCGATTGAGGATGGCGCAAATATAATAATCTATACAGACACCGACCTGTCAGTTCACTTAGGACAAGCCGGCCTATTATTAACTGCTCTCCTGACCAACCCATCTCTTGTAGCGGCAATTGGAGACAGAAATCTTCCGGGCTCAATTAAAATAAAGGACGGAGTAAGGTGGGGTAAGGGCGTAAAGTTTTTTAGACACATACAAAGAATGGTGGGTAAAGAAATATTTTCAATAGGCATCACAGACACCCAAGCGGCTTTTAAAGCTTTTACTGCTAAGGCGGTTAAAGAGCTAATAGCTAAACAAAAACAATTTGACTTCGCCTTTGACACAGACTGGCTGCTTAATACAATTCAAACTTTCGGCCAAAGTTCTATTAAGCAGGTGCCGGTTGTTTTTATCGACTCCGACCGCGAATCGACATCAATACAGCAGGAAGCAGACTACCCGGGCATGAAAACATGGGAACAGTTACTAAAAGGCATAACTCAAACCGTAAGTTCCAACCCTAACACACTGGATAAAGATTTAGTTGAGACAATTATGGGGCTGGATGCCTTGAAACTCGCAAAACTAGTTACAATAGTGCCCCCTCAGTTAGAAAATGTACGAAACGAGGATCTTGGAAAAATAGAAACAATGTCTCCAAAGGATATAGTAAGATTTATAAAGGAGCATGAATAAATATTTAAAAACAGCGGCAGGCTTATACTCAAGACCTGTATCAAAAATAAGCAGAATAAAAATTATTAATATACTTATTATAATTTCGCTGCTCTTTTTTGGAGGTTTTTTAAGATTTTCAAACTTAGGGTATTCAGAATTTCAAGATGATGAGAAGAAAGCAGTTGTAAGAAAAATAAACGGAGAAACAACAGCTGAATTTTTACTTAACCAAAGAAAGGGGCCTCTGCAATTTGCTGTTACCTCAGCTACACTCCTTATTAATCAAAATAAAAGCGAGCTGGTTTTAAGAGCTCCCTTCACTTTTCTAAACCTTCTGTCCATAGTCGTTGTTTATTTTCTATTAAAAGAAATCACCGGCTCCAAAACCGCAGGATTTTTTGGAGCGTTCATCTTTTTGACAAACGGTTTTATAGTGGGTTTTTCCAGAATAGCGCAATACCAAAACTTAAATATATTCTTCTCTTTGTTATCATTACTTTTTTATAGAAATCTTGTCACAAAACAAACAAAACTTGCACTTTATTCGGTTCTTGGAACAATTTGCTTTTCCTTATCTGTCTTAGCACACTGGGATGCAGTTTTTTTTATTGTACCAATCGTCTACTTTTACATTGTATTTTTAATAAGGAAAGATATAACGAAACGAAGTAAATTGATTATTACCAGTATAAATTTTCTAGCTGGAAGCTTTGTTATACTACCTTTTCTTCTACCCTATTTAAATAATCTGTCAGCAAACTCAGGAAACTTAGAATACTTTGACAAAAGAATGGGACTACTCGCCTACCCTTTAAGCAGGCATAAATATATTTTTGAACTATATAATCCGTTTTATGCGCTATATTTTATTGGGGCATTAAGTGCTATAGCAATTTTTAAAATTAAACAGAGCTGGCCTTATATGATGTGGCTGATCATAAATTTTGCGGGGATTTTTATATTCATGGAAAAACCCGGAACACATATTTATAACTACTTTATACCCGCGATTTTTCTTACAAGTTTTGGAATAAGCGCGCTTGCTAAAAATAAACACATTTTTATTCTTTTCCTTCTGCCCCTAGCACTGTCGGTATCATTTTTATACTTACAATCATATAAAATATTTGTTGATCATAAACAAGAGTATCCTTGGGATAGTAAAACAATAATCACTCTTTTTGGTACTAAATACGACACCAAAATTTATGACGATAAAGAAGTACTAACTTTTGGATTCCCTCATTTCAGAAATTGGAAAGAGGTGAACGAAATAATTAAGTCTGACAAGGATGGGTGTTCATATATTACAAACGAGGGAAAAGAAATTTCACAAATATATGTTGAAGAGAAATACGGTATTCTAAACTCGAGGAGATGCTACTATATAGTTCAAGTTGTTAAACCTTTTATTACAAGGGGTAACGGGGCTAAGTTTGCTAAAATCTCGGGAAAGTCTCCGGTGTATACCTATAAAAAAGACGGCGAAACGCTTTTAAAAATGTACAGGATCGATAATAAAAACTTTAAATAACCAGCCACCGCCAACTTTACGCAGGTAAGCCGCTATTATTTCCTTCGTGCGGCCCTGACACGCTGAGTGGTATCTAATATTTTCTTTCTTAAACGCAGGCTTTTTGGTGTAATCTCAAGAAGTTCATCTTCTTCAAGAAAACTTAAGCTTTGTTCTAAACTCATGTTTTGAGGAGGAGCTATTGTGATAGCCTCCTCGCCCAAAGACCTGACATTACTTAAAGCTTTACCTTTACAAACATTAATTTCCAAGTCTTTATCTCTACTGTTAAGGCCTACTATCATGCTTGTGTACACATCTGTACCGGGACCCACAAAAGTTATTCCATTATCTTGAGCTACTCTTAGGCCGTAGACAGTGGTTGACCCCGTATCGGAAGATATTAATACGCCCTTACGCAACTTATCCATACCTGCCGACATTTTTTGGTATCTTAGAAAAATAGTGTTTACAACAGCTGTGCCTTTTGTCTGCGTACTTAAAACTCCTACTAAACCAATAATGCTTTTGGTCGGAAGTTCAAATATCATTCGGGCGGTATTTGAGCCTAAATCTTCTTGAAAAACCTGTATTCCGCGCCTCCGGCCAAGTTCGCTTTTAACAGCACCGTCATAATCATTAGCAACATCAATTGTAACTTCTTCTATAGGTTCCATAACTACCCCATCCACTACCTTTGTTATAACCCTAGGCTGCCCAACCTCAAGCTCGTACCCTTCGCGCCTCAAAGTCTCTAAAAACACGGAGATGTGCAATTCCCCTCGTCCCGAAACAACATACTGCCCGGAAGAATCGATATTAAATTTCATGGCAATGTTTGTTTGTATCTCTTTCTCAATGCGAGCTAAAATTTGCCTACTATTGACAAAATCCCCCTCTCTTCCTTTAAAGGGAGACGTATTAGCTCCTATGGATACACTTAAAGTTGGTTCCTCTAAGTCAAGGTCCGGCAATCTTTCTGGGGAGGACGGATCAGCAAGAGTATCTCCTATATCTGCATTTTTAATACCGGATATTGCCACTATATCCCCCGCCTTGCCTTCTTCAATATCAACTCTTTTTAATCCTTCTGTCATATAAACCTTATCTACAACACAATCTTCTTGAGAACCGTCATGTTTCAGCAACAACACTTTCTGACCCGCAACAACCTTGCCTCTATTAATTCTTCCCAAAGCATATTTCCCTTTATGGGTATCCCACGCCAGTGTTGTCACCTGAATTTGAAAAGGCCCTGTCGGATCTAAATTCGGCTCCGGGATAAAAGATAAAATCGCATCAAAAACCGGAGACAGATCTGCTGGTAACGAAGGGTCGTCGGGTATTTTGGTCCATGCTTTGGCCTCACGACCAATTGCATATATTATAGGGAATTCCAGTTGACTCTCGTCGGTAGCTAGATCAAGGAATAAATCATAAACCCTCCCCACTGTATGATCTATATCAGCGTCGCGTTTGTCTATTTTATTAACAACTACTATAGTTTTCAATCCCAACCCTAAGGCTTTTTTCAAAACAAATTTTGTTTGTGGCATAGGGCCTTCTTGAGCATCTACCAGAAGCAGGGCACCGTCTGCCATATTTAAAGTTCTCTCAACTTCTCCCGCAAAGTCCGCATGGCCGGGAGTATCTATAATATTTATTTTTACACCTTTATATTTTACGGAAGTGTTTTTAGCCAATATTGTTATACCACGCTCTCGCTCCTGCTCATTGGTATCCATAATCAAATCCTGAGTCATGTAAGACTCGTGTTCTTGAAAAGTCTTGGATTGCTTTAATAAACCGTCAACTAGTGTGGTTTTTCCGTGGTCCACGTGTGCAATTATGGCTATATTTCTTAAATTCATGCGGAGTGATTATACATAAATAAAGAGAAAATACATAACAACTGGACCAAAAAACTTTTAACATGGTCGGGTTTTGCCCCCGGCCTTGAAGCAATAGAATAGTCTGTGCTAAGAGTCTTGTTGCAGAGTAGGGGCACTTAAAGCATATAATATGCTTCCAAGTTCCTTCTTCTGCTCTTCATTTAATAACATCTGTGGTTGTTCTTCAGGGTAGACGTTTTCAAGACTTTTAAGAAGTCCTAGTGCCTTCTGCAAGGGCAGTCTTGCCTCCAGATCTAAGATTACTTCGTTAAAACGAGTCCGCATTGGAAGCAAATTGTTGATTACTTCCTCTGAAAACACAGGAGAGAGAGCAGCCCAAAGTCTAGGACCTGCTACCATCTCTAGAAACCCACGCTCCCCCAAAGACATGCCTTGTACTGCTCTTAAAAACTCGACGGTGTCTTTTGCTGAGTAGTTCGTCGAATTAGCAAAAGTAATAAAATCGGGACGTGTTTCCCAAAAATGTCGGAGTGACGAGGAGATTCTTTCTTCGATTTTATTAGAAAAAACTCCTCCTAGATCAGCGTAAACTGCGCAGGCAACTACCTGAGGCAAAACTGGTATGTGCGTCCCAGAAGCACACACCGCGTCAACTAGATCTTGGGCATCAATTATTTTTGTACGAGTAAGAGCGGCTGGCCAAGATCCTCCAACAAGATCCTCGGTATGTATTCTCAAGTTAGTTGCTGCGATAGTCCCCACAGCTACAAGCACAATAGCTTCATAGTCTAGGATTTCATCCCGTGAATTTTCGTTTATTGCGTTGGCCGAATATAACATAGCCGCTATGGACTCGGTTTCGTTGCTGAGGCTAAAATTAGGACCTCGGCCATGTAGAAAAACGATCGAATCGTGGTATGCCATGCCCATTAAAAGTCCGAAGATTTGTTCCTTAGTGAGGGATTCTTTACATAAATCCGTAACTGTAGACAACCTCTCTATAGTTTGAAGAGTGTGAAGCTCGTCGTGATAAACCCTATGATGAGCCTCTGATCCCTCTAACCTATATACTTCTGGAAACCAAATTCCATTTAACACTAAGTGTTGTAGGGAATTTTGAGCGTGCCCACTAGTAGCACAAGCTATAACATTACTAGAAATAAACCCTTCTACTGTTTTGGCCGCCGGTACACTCAGCCCCAGGCCTACAAATCTACTAAAAAGCTCTTCGCTAGAAAAGGCTACATCAAGCCTTCACCTTTTGTCTCCAGATGCAGCCCTTGCAATGCCTCCATCTTCAGGTTTTGGGCCTCCTTTGGTCGCCATATAACTTTTCCTCTCATTAAATTTTATCTTGCAATAATGTTACTCAAATAATTACCAACTTTTTCGGCCACACTAACAAACTCTGCGTATGTTGTATTTTTACTCATTAAGCAAACTACAGCCCTAGCCTCAATTTGAGAGCTATCATACACTATACCGCAGTCGTGCCAAGATCCGGTATTTCCCCAACTTCCTATTTTATGCGAAAAAGAAAGTCCGGAATTTAGGCCGGAGCTTATTCTATCATCAAAATAAGTATTGAACATGGTTTTAATTATTGTAGAAGATCCATCGTTTCCTAAATAATAGTTCTTGTTAGAGCCAATGATCTGAAGAAAAAGATGTTCAAATATCGAGCCCACCTCGACAGGGGTAGTGATATTCTCTTCAAAAAAAATGCTTCCGGGATTACCGGAAATGTTCGAGAACCCCTCTTCGATTTTAGAAAGGCCAATGTATCTGACAAGCATGTTTTGCGCAACATTGTCTGATTGTTTTAGTAATAAATCCAGCAACTCCTTGACGGTAAATCTTGTCCCGTAAGGGTAAGTATTAATACTTCCTGTTCCTCCGTAAAAATCTATACGCAAATAAGAAACTTCGTCTTCTAGCGAAATTGTCCGGTCTTCAATTTGCTTTAGTACCGACACGGCAACGGGAACTTTGTACAAAGAAGCTCCAAAAAAACTTTCGTCAGCATTGTACTTATACTCACTGCCCGAGGACAAATCTTTAATATATAAACCAAAAACACCTTGTGCTTGTTGAATCTCCTCAACAAGTTCTTCAAATAACTCTTTGTTGTTAACACCGCCATTTAAACCTTCATGAAACTGCGTAAGTGGCTCCGGCGAGAAAGGCTTAGGCACTGTCTCTAAAGAAGGTTCTATTGTATTATCGTTATTGAAATCCTCTCCTATTATTACAAAAGAATCGTTCGAAAGTGTTTGTACCTGATCACGATAAAAATCTAAAAAACTTTGTGCCGCAAACCAACCACGACTAACTTCTGAGGGCATGTTGTCTGAAACATATATCAGTTCTGCATAGGGCAGCGATTGAAAATCGGCAGAAAAATATGAGACTGAAAGTTCTTGGAAATTACTATAAAAAAATGCAAGAATCCCGGCGCGATTTTCAATCGCCTTAAATCCTACTAAAAACAGGCAGCCGGCAAGAAAAAAGCCTGCAAGGCCCCACAATAAATGTGAAAGGAAAAACTGTACTTTTTGAATATACTCAAAAAAATGCTGGCTATCTCTCTCGTCCCACAAAACTTTATACTTAAAAAGACACTTATGCATAATGTAATTTTATCACCCTGGCGTGTTTTTAGTCTCAAACATTAAATGTATAATTAAATTTAAATGAGCCAACACAAAAAAATTTATATAGAAAAAAACTCACATTTAAAAGCTTTTGCGGCTGTACTAATTTTAGGCGTTCTTATGTTCCTCGGAACCAACGCGCAAACAACCCACGCACAAAGCGAGTTCTACCCTCCGCAATTAACTCAAACAGCAGTAAAGGGAATGGTTACTGAGGTAGTTAAAGAGCAGCTTATCCAGAACGAATACGCAAAATACACATATCAAGAACTAAAAATAAAACTGACGCAGGAACCATACCTAAATCAAGAAATTATAGTAAAAATAAACGAAACTCCTACATCTAACAGCACAAGATACGAAGTAGGAGATAAACTCAATCTGCTTAGGGTGGAAGACGAAAACTCAAAGATCTCGTACTACATAACCGACTTCGATCGTACAAACGCTATTGTACTAATTTTTTTCGCTTTCATTATCTGCGTTTTATCGGTCAGTAGATTTTGGGGGCTTGCCGCAGTAATAGGAATGGTCTATTCCTTTGCGATTATTTTTAAACTCATGTTACCGCAAATTCTAAACGGGCACGATCCCCTGCTCATAGCTATACTTAGCGCCTTTCTAATTGCGCCCGCCTCTTTTTATTTATCACACGGTATAAATAGAAAAACCACTATTGCCCTAATCTCAACAACAATTGCCCTAATAATAACCGGGATCCTCTCCATAATTGCAATTAACATGTCTAAACTCACAGGATTTGGCTCCGAAGAAGCATATTTTTTGCAGCTTGCGAAACACGGCGAAATAAATATAAAAGGACTTTTATTGGCCGGCATAATAATTGGAACGCTGGGAATACTTGACGACGTAACTGTATCGCAAGCCTCAATAGTAACTCAGCTTAAACACGCAAACAAAAGGCTATCCCAAATAGAGCTATATAAATACGCCATGCGTGTTGGGCACGACCATATAACCTCAACAGTTAACACTCTTGTACTCGTTTACACCGGGGCCGCAATGCCACTACTTCTACTTTTTATTAATTCAGAAAAGAGCTTTACCGAGGTTATGAGTCTAGAAATTATTGCAGACGAAATAATTCGAACGCTTGTAGGAAGCATCGGGCTTATTCTTGCCGTACCCATAACAACATTCCTCGCCGTCAAGTTTGCCGACGAAAACGACACATCTGCAGAACGACACTGTCACCAAGTGGTATAATTGCTA
>ERZ795048.2663-NODE-2663-length-14161-cov-48.342337_pt1 | contig 14161 bp, 8 predicted proteins | sample MGYA00375132_ERZ795048 | MGnify/ENA primary metagenome ERZ795048 (study PRJEB30177, sample SAMN05720225) | activated sludge metagenome | isolation source: Anaerobic digester | place: Hong Kong | collected 2014-12-17 ...
AAGCTTAAAATTAAACAATGGAAATAAGAAATATTGCAATTATAGCTCATGTTGACCATGGTAAAACAACACTAGTTGACCGAATATTACACCAAACTAAAATATTTCGAGAGAACCAAGAAGTACAAGATCTATTTTTAGACTCAAACGATTTAGAAAGAGAACGTGGCATTACTATTCTATCAAAAAATGTTTCGGTACGATATAAAAACACAAAAATTAATATCATTGATACTCCGGGACACTCCGATTTTGGTGGTGAAGTTGAACGAGTACTAAATATGGCAGATGGTGTACTACTACTCGTAGATGCATTTGAAGGTCCTATGCCACAAACCCGTTTTGTTCTTCAAAAAGCTTTAGAACTCGGACTTAAACCCATAGTAGTAATTAACAAGGTTGACAAACCAAATTGCAAACCCGACGAAACTAACGAAGAGGTCTTTGATTTAATGTTTTCGTTAGATGCCAGCGAAGAGCAATTAAATTACCCAACAGTTTACGGTAGCTCAAAGCAAGGTTGGATGAGTGCACATTGGGAAAATCCCTCAAAAGATATTACTTATCTATTAGATACAATTATTGAATATTTTGAACCTCCTGCCAAAAATGAAGGAAGCTTACAATTGCAAATTAGCTCAATTGACTACTCATCGTACACCGGAAAAATTGCTGTAGGTAGAATTCATAGAGGAAGAATTAAAATGGGCGATAAAGTTTCGGTTGTGCAGCGCAATGGCATAGTAAACAAATCAGTTGTTAAAGAACTCTACCGATTTGAGGGATTGGGAAAAGAAAAAACAAAATCCGAAATAAGCTCAGGAGAAATTGTAGCCATTATGGGAATAGAAAATTTTGATATTGGCGACACTATTGCCGATTTTGAAAACCCTGAACCCCTTCCTACAATATCGGTTGATGAACCTTCGATGAGTATGCTATTTACAATTAATAATTCTCCTTTTATGGGGCAAGACGGTAAATTCGTAACATCAAGGCACTTGCGAGATCGGCTTTTTAAAGAAACAGAGAAAAACCTCGCTTTAAAAGTTGAAGAAACTAATTCACCGGAAAAATTTATTGTTTACGGTAGAGGAATATTACACTTATCTATATTAGTTGAGACAATGAGACGCGAAGGCTACGAAATGCAACTCGGTCAACCTAAAGTTGTTATTAAAGAAATAAAAGGTTTCAAACACGAACCTATTGAACTACTATATGTTAACACTGATGAAGAGTTTTCGGGTAAAGTAATTGATTTAGTTACAAAACGCCGTGGAGATATTCTTAATATTGGAACTAAAAACGACCGGACAAACCTTGAATTTAAAATACCTGCACGTGGACTAATAGGATTAACAAACGCAATACTTACTGTTACCGAAGGAGAAGCTGTAATATCGCACCGCTTTAAAGGCTACGAACCATGGAAAGGCGACATTATAACGAACAAAAATGGGGCATTAATATCTCAAGAAACAGGTAAAGCTATACCTTACGCAATCGATAAATTACAGGACAGAGGGCGATTCTTTGTTGAGCCTAACGAAGATGTTTACACTGGTCAAGTTATTGGAGAAAATACTAGAACAGATGACATTGTCCTAAATATTGTTAAAACAAAAAAACTAACTAATATGAGAGCTTCCGGCTCCGACGAAAAAATAAGTATTGCTCCTGCTATAAAATTCTCTCTAGAAGAAATTATGGAATACGTTAAAGAAGACGAATATGTAGAAGTTACCCCAAAACACGTAAGACTAAGAAAAATTTTACTAGATGAACACGATAGGAAAAAAAACAAAAAACAAGGGAATAACTAAACTGGTTTTGCGAATGGAATTTAAACATTAGAACATTTCTGCGATAACGCTAATTTGGATTTGTTCAATAGATTAAAAAAAGAAATTATTACTAATCTTCAAGTTTAAAAAATAATTTTAATATAAGTTTACGTAATAAGTCAACAGGTATTATACTAATTGACAAAACTAGTATTATGCCCCATTCTCTAACATACAAACTTGTTGTTCTAAGAATATCTCCACCAATATAAGTAAATACAATCTGTAAGAAAAATATTAATGCTATTATCGGCAAAAAACCTTTATTACTAAGTATTTTCTCTAATAGATTAATCTTATCTGTCCGTGCATTAAAACTATTGAACATTACAAGAAAAATAAATAGGTTAAAGAATGCTGTTAAAAACACATCATTATCAGGAACTCCATTTCGCATAAATAATTCTTTAAAAGGAGGGAACAGTAGAAAGAACAATGAAAATGCGGTAATATATAATCCACCTGTAAATATCCCTGATGCCATATATCTTGAAATGATATTTGCTTTTCGGTTAATTGGCTTTTCTTTCATAAACCGCTTAAGAGCGGGTTCTCCGCCTAAAGCAAGAGCTGCAAGTGTATCCATAATAATATTTATCCAAAGCAATTGAATAATTGTGAGCGGGAAATCAAAACCGACTAAAGGACCTACAAAAGCAGTAAGCACAGCTGCAATATTAACAGTTAACTGAAAAACGATAAACTTACGAATAGATTTAAAAATAGTTCTACCATATCTAATGGCATTAGTAATTGATGAGAAATTATCGTCTAATATAACAATATCACCGGCTTCTTTAGCTACTTCGCTTCCACTACCCATCGCAAAACCAACGTCAGACAGTTTTAATGCCGAAGAATCGTTTACACCATCACCTGTCATACCTACAACTTTGCCCAAATTCTGAGCAATTCTTACTAGTCGGCTTTTATCTGTAGGTAAAGCTCTAGCCACAACTTTGAGATCAGGCAATATTTTTGCAATTTCTTCATCAGTCATTTTATTCAAGTCCTGCGAAGTAATTACAATATCAGAATCAAGTTGTAATAATCCCACTTCGCCAGCAATTGCAGCAGCTGTTCCTTTACGATCGCCGGTAATCATTACTACTTGTATTCCAGCCTGATGAGCCATTTCGATTGCGTTTTTCGATTCAGACCTAATATCGTCTTTAATTCCTATGATACCCAAAAGTGCAAGACCCTCAGGCAAATCACCTTCCTCTTCAATCCGGTTATCCGAACATGCTATGGCAATCAAGCGAATGCCTTGATTAGCAAACATATCCGACTTTTCAATAAGTGAACGTTTAGATTCAATTCTACAAAGTTCTCCTCTGTTATTAAAATAAGAGGTACATTTCTCCATTAGTACTTCAACTGCTCCTTTAACAAAACTAACCTTAGAGCTTAGAAACAAACTTTCGAAATCAGCTCCTCCATCTACCATAGTAGCCGAAAACTTTTTTGCACTATTAAACCTTATTGTAGCTAGCGCTGTAGTGTTCTCATTATTAAGTAGTCTATCCTCAATATCAACAAAACTCATCAGTGCTCTTTCTGAAGCATTACCCCCTACCGGATGTCCTTTAGAATCAATAACACTAAAACTGTTTTCGCTTACTGCAATCTTTATCAATTGCTGTAAATCAAAAGGTAATTGATTGTAGCTTTCAAAAGATTCTCCTTCTCCATTTATCATAAATACAGGTTCAAGCATACCTTTAGTAAGAGTCCCTGTTTTGTCGGTAAATAAAATATTAATACTACCGGAGGTTTCTATTCCCAAAAGTTTCCGCACTAAGACCTTCTCACTAAGCATTTTTCGCATATTAAGCGACAGTACTATTGCAATCATCATTGGCAAACCTTCGGGGACAGCTGCCACAATAATTATTATTGCCAACACTAAAGCATGAACTACATCATTTAATAGTAATTCCCAATTTCTTATATAATCTAAAATTAAATCAGGATTAAAATCGTGAGCTATTACAATTTTATTAAATACAAATGCCAGAAATATTAAAATAGCTCCGATATAACCAAAGCGGCTAATAAGTTTTGCAAGATTTTTAAGCTTTAATTGCAATGGCGATAATCTTGTAGTTTTTACACTCAATTCATCGGTAAGCTTACCATAAAAACTTGCTGCCCCAACAGCTTCTACAACCATCACAGCTTCGCCATCTTCTACTACCGACCCCCTATATACAAAATACGGATCAGAAAAATCTACACTATCGGGAAAATTAAGCTCTTCGCTTGATTTTTTTAGTACGGCATAAGATTCTCCTGTAAGAGACGCTTGATTTACACGCAATTCTCCTTGAATCAATCTTCCATCGGCAGGCAACTTATCACCACTTTGCAATAATACATAATCACCCTTTACAATATCATTAATAAATACTCTTTTTATTTCACCATCTCTAAAAACATTACAATATATTGAAGAAGCCTCTTCTTGTAACTTTTGAAAAGAATTTTCGTTTTTATACTCCGAAAATGTTGACACAAAAACTGATAATAAAACAGCTGCCCCAATACCAATGGCTTCATACCATTCTGTAAGTTCTAAGAAAGAAAGAACTATTATAACAACAAGAGCAACTAAAAGAATAATAATAAGGGGGTCTTTAAAATTACTTACCAATTTGTGCCAAAAAGTTTCCGTTTGAGACACTGTAAGCTCATTGCTGCCGAATTGTTTACGGTTTTGCTCCACCTCTCCTAAACTCAACCCTGTATATGAATATTTCATTTAAATAATTTGCTTTAAATAACACTTAATAATAATACAAATATATATATAATAAATTATTGACTAAACGTTCAGTCAAAATTATATAATATTTTTAAAATAACAAATTTATTAATCTAAAAAATCTTTTCTATCCATTTTTCCCATCAACAATTCTATTATTCTATCTATCTAAATGTTAATAAGATGCAATAAAAATTATTAACTAATTTTATAAAATGTTAATAGTGAAACTGTTTGATTGTATTTTCAAGTATTATAAACAACCCATACTATAAAATTTTGTTAATAAAATATGTGAATTTCTTGTGAATACAAAACATTAAAAATATTTGCAATTAGCACATAATCAGTACTATATTTACAATACCAAGTGAGAGATAAAAGCCTGCTATACTTGAGTAAAATTTTTGAGACAAAGTTTTCTTACGAGATTACAAAGTTAAAAAAAGAGCAAAAGCAATTTTTCGCAAGAAACAATGCTTAAGTTCACACAAGTAAAGCCAGAACCTGAGGAGTTCTTGTAACAACTCGGTTCTTAAGCACTCTCAGGGGGGTTCTCGCAAGAGAGCATCTTTGAAATGCAAGGTTTTCGGAAAACTCCATAATTGCGAATCGCAAGACAAACATTTATGAAGTAACTCAGAAGGCAACGAAAGAAACCAAAATGAGTAATTCTGGAACCTAATAATTCGAAATCCTTTCGTAGCGACGGGATTAATCGAATAAAAGTTTGTTAAGGCTTTAATTCTTTGGAACTAAAGAACCAAACAAACGGGCATAATAACTGTAACTTGGCTGCTTTGATTGCCACGGCATGAAAAGAATTGAATGGGGAACAACGTATAGTTGAGCCCCATTACTGTTTTAGATAATATTGAACCGTATTTTATAAAAATTCCCAAAACTTCCCCATAAATTCGGAATGCTCCATTTATAATCTAAATAATACAATCTAAAACAATAAGAATCATCACATCAGTTCTGTAAACAAACTTATGATTTTTCGGTTTTATAATCGTAAACGATTAAATAAGTAGAAATATGTTTAAAGAATATAATCCTATTAAAAAGAAACGATTACAAATTATCGACAATGATGGTAAAGTAATCAATCAAAAGCTAATGCCGAAGCTTGACGACAAGCAATTAATAAAGGCATACAAAGACATGCTTTTTGCTCGCACTGCCGACCTTATGATAGTAAATTATCAACGTCAGGGTAGGATTTACACTTATCCTCCTAACTATGGTCAGGAAGCAATTTCTGGTGCAGTTGCACAAATAATGAGAGACGATGACTGGTTAGTACCCGCTTTTCGTGAAATGGGAGCCTATTTGGCAAAAGGAGCAAGCCTTAAAGAACTCTTTATATATTTTATGGGCTACGAAGATGGTTCTTTGTTTAAAAATGCTAAAAATTTTCTCCCTATTTCTGTCCCAATATCATCGCAATTATTGCATGCATCAGGGATAGGTTACGAAATCAACTACAATAATAAAGATCAGATTGTCTATACCTTTGTTGGAGATGGCGGAACATCCGAAGGCGATTTTCACGAAGCCTTAAATTTTGCAGGCGTTTGGAAAGCTCCGGTAATCTTTATCGTTCAAAATAATCAGTATGGAATTTCAACTCCTTTTAAAATGCAAACAGCTTCCGATGGCATTGCTATTAAAGCTTTAGCCTATGGTATTGAAGGGATTCAAGTTGATGGAAACGATTTTTTTGCAATGTATAAAGCCGTTGAAGAATCTGCAAAACATGCATCAGGAGGAAATGGACCTGTGCTGATTGAAGCCGTTACATATCGTAAAGGTGCACATACTACCAGCGACGACCCAACAAAATACCGTACAAAAGAAGAAGAAGAAAAATGGGACGAAACCGACCCGCTGAAAAGACTTAAAGCATATTTAATTGCAAATAAGCTGTGGAGCGAGAAAGAAGAAGAAAAAATTGTCCCACAATATAAAAAAGAGATCGACAGACAATTTATTGAAGCCGAAAATTACGGCGAATATGCTCTTGAAGACGTATTTAAGTTTATGTACACAGAAATGCCTCAAGACTTAAAGAATCAAATGATGGAGCATGAGAAATTTTTAAAATGGAAGGAGGCAAGATCATGAAAAAAGTAATGAATATGGTAAATGCCATTAACAATGCTTTAGACATTAAAATGGCAGAAGATAAAAGTGTAATAGTATATGGCGAAGACGTAGGTATAGAAGGTGGAGTATTTAGAGTAACCGAAGGCTTACAGAAAAAGCACGGAGTAGAACGTATTTTCGATTCTCCACTTGCCGAATCAGGATTAGCAGGAACAGCTGTAGGAATGGCAGCAGCAGGATTACGACCTATAATAGAAATGCAATTTTCGGGTTTTTCTTATCCTGCTTTTAATCAGATTATTAGCCATGTTTCGCGTATGCATAACAGAAGTCGCGGCAAATACAAACAAGCAATAGTAATAAGAATGCCATACGGTGGAGGAATTAATGCACTTGAACACCACTCCGAAAGTGCCGAAGCTATCTGGGGACATATTCCGGGACTTAAGGTCGTAATCCCAAGTAATCCACACGATGCCAAAGGTCTGCTAATTTCAAGTATAGAATCTGAGGACCCTGTTATTTATATGGAACCCAAAAGAATATATCGTGCAATAAAACAAGAAGTAGAAGAAAGTAAATTTGCTGTACCTATTGGGAAAGCCAAGGTAATACATAAAGGTGAAGATATTACTTTAGTTGCTTACGGGGCAATGATACGTGAAGCCCAAAAAGCAGCAGCTTTAGCAAAAAAAGAAGGAATTTCGGTAGAAATTATCGACTTAAGAACGATATATCCTATTGATAGAGAAACAATTGCCGAAAGCATCAAGAAAACAGGAAGAATCATTACTGTAACCGAAGCCCCAAAAGCTTTTGGTGTTTCAGCAGAGATTTCGGCTATTGCAAACGAAGAAGCATTCTTATTTCTAGAAGCTCCACCAAAACGAGTTGCCGGATTCGACACAATTGTACCACTTCCAAAAGGCGAGCATCACTATTTACAAACAGCAGAAAAAATTCTGTACGAAATAATAAGAACAGTTAAGTTTTAACCTTATATTTGAAATAAGTTATGAGATATATATTTAAATTCCCCGATATTGGCGAAGGCCTCGACGAAGGTACCATAGTAGAATGGTATGTAAAAAAAGGAGAAAGTGTTGAAGTAGGTCAATCGCTTGTGAAAATGGAAACCGACAAGGTTGTAACAGATATTCCCTCGCCACGAGAAGGAACAATATCTGCAATGTATGGCAAAGAAGGCGAAACCATTAATGTAGGAGACGCTCTTGTAGAAATTGAAATTGAAGGTGTGGAAGGTAAACAAGCGATAGAAGAATCTAAAAAAATAGAGCAAGAACAAGAAGCCGTTGAAGAAGAAGGCGCCGGCGTTGTTGGTACTTTAGAAGTTGCAGGCAATAATGCATATTTACCCGCCAGCGACGAAGGAATGGATGACCAATCTGAAGGAAAACCATCAAATAAACGCAAAGCTCTTGCTACTCCGGTTGCACGTGCACTTGCAAAAGAACTTGACATTGATATTAATCAGGTTAACGGAACAGGACCGGGCGGAAGAGTAATGAAAGACGACATACAAAAATTTAAACAACAAAATGCTTATAAAGCACCGCAACAAACAACGTCAGCAGAACAAACCGGCAATTTAATCGAAACTGAAAAATTAACTCAGATTCGCAAAACAATTGCCAAAAATATGGTGGAAAGCAAACATAATGCTGCACACATGACTGTTTTCGACGATGCCGAAGTAAGTGAGCTTATTAGAGTAAGAAACAAGTTTAAAGAGCAATTCGCAGATGAAGATATTAAATTAAATTATTTACCTTTCATCCTTAAAGCTACGGCACTGGCACTTAAAAAACATAAGTCGCTAAATGCTCAGATGGATATGGATAAGGGAGTAATGATCTATAAAAAGTATTACAATATCGGTATTGCAGTAGATACCCCTGACGGACTTATTGTTCCTGTAATTAAAGATGTTGATAAGAAATCAATAAAACAATTAAGCTTAGAAACTGCCGAAATTGCTAAAAAAGCAAGAGAACGAACAATTAGTTTCGAAGATATGAAAGACGGTACTTTTACAATTACAAGCTATGGTTCAATAGGTGGCAAATACGCAGTACCTGTAATTAATTATCCACAAGCAGGTATATTGGGAATTGGTCGCATGAGCCAACAGCCCATAGTTAAAAATGGCGAAATAGCTGTGGGTAATACATTACCTCTTTCTCTTTCGGTTGACCATAGAATTGTTGACGGTGGCGATGTTACAAGATTTCTTAATGATATTATTAGTTATTTAAACGAGCCTGTAAGGCTAATAATGGACTAAAAAAATGGAAAAAATGAATTACGATGTTATAATAATTGGAGCCGGACCCGCAGGTTATGTAGCTGCAATAAGAGCCGGACAAGTAGGACTTAAAACTTTACTTATCGACAAAGATAAAGTTGGTGGTATGTGTATAAATTGGGGTTGTATCCCAAGCAAATCAATGATTGAATCTGCTAAGTTTTATTACCGACTTAACCAAGCCGAAGAGTTTGGAATTGATGGAATAAATCTAAGTAAAACATCGCTAAACTGGAAAAAGGCAATTGACCGTGCAAGAACTATATCAGCAAAAATGCACTCAGGAATTGAATTGCTTTTACACAAGCACGGAGTAGAAACAATTATTGGGAAAGCAATAATTACAGCAGAAAATACCATTTCAGTTAATAAAAGAAGCATTACAGGAAAAAATATAATAATTGCTACAGGATCTTACCCAATTGATTCTGACAGAAAAGGTATAAAAAGTCTTAAAGCTCTCTATGGGCTTAACGAACTTCCAGAAACAATAGCCATAGAAGGAAATGGTGCAGTGGCTGTTGAAACTGCTCAACTTGTCAATCTTGCAGGATCTAAAACATATCTTGTAAGTGATAGTGATGAACTTGTACCTGGAGTTGATAAATATATTAATGACTATCTGAAAAAACAATTAAAGCTACAAGGAATAAGCCTAATTAAAACCAACAAAGATATATCTGCAGATATTTGGATTAATGCAAATCAAAGAAGTGCTATTTTGCCCGAATCTAAAATTAAAATCGAAACCACAGAAAATGGTTTTATTAACACGAATATGAATCTGCAAACAAATATTCCCTCTATTTATGCCATTGGTGATGTTAACGGCAGAAGCAGTTACGCTCACGCAGGATCTGCACAAGGTCAATTTGTTATCAATAACATTAAAGGAGTAAAAGGAGGAATAGAATTAGGCTTATATCCTATCAATCTTTACACATTTCCGGAAATAGCACAAATTGGAGCTACCGAACAAGTTCTGCAAGAAGAAGATATTGATTATAAAATTAGTGAATTCCCACTTTCGATGAACGCTAAAGCTATGATATCGGGACAAACAGAGGGAGTTGTACGGATTTTAAGCGAACGGAAATATGGTGAAGTAATGGGAGTACAAATTATTGCAGAACATGCAACCGATATGATTGCCGAAGCTGCAGCTTTTATGGAAATGGAAGCAACCGTTTATGATGTAGCTAAAACAATACATGCACATCCAACAATTTCGGAAGTATTTATGGAAGCAGGTTACGATGCTTTTGATAAAGCTATTCATAAAATAAAATGATAGAAATTAAGCCATACAATTTACCTGATATTCGTTTATTAGATCTAGAGGGCTTAAATATTTACACTTGGATTCCTGATAAAAAATATATAGTATTGGGACAAAGAGACACTCCTGACCTTGCTCTTAATCAAGATGCGGTTATTAATGATGGTATCACTGTTATGAAAAGACCTAGCGGAGGCCATACAGTTCTACTTAGTCCCAATACTATAGTTATTGCTATTAGCATTACACAACTCGACATTAAATATACAAAAAGGTTTTTCGAAGCTTGCAACTCGGCAATAATAAATGCACTTGAAGCGCAGGGGATTATCGGCATATCTAAAAAAGGAATATCTGACATTGCAGCCGGACAACGGAAAATATTGGGCAGCAGCATGTATAGACCTAAAAACCACACTTTTTATCATGCAGTACTTAATCTTAGCGAATCTGCTGAAATTATTGCAAAGTATTTGGCTCATCCCAAAACTGAACCTGATTACAGATTAGGTAGAAAACACAGTGAATTTATAATTTCATTGACTGAACTGGGATATTCAGTTGATAATAAAGAACTCGAAAGATATATAGAATCAGCTATAAGAAATTCTTTAAAAAACTTAATTTAGTTAACAATAAGTATCTTTCTATCAATATTCCTTTCGTGTAAAATCTTAATAATATAAACACCACTAGCTAATGTCGATACATCAATACTTAAAGGGCCTGTTGACTCTTGGGATAAAATACATTTACCACTTACTTTATACAAATTAACAATAGATATTTTTGAATCTTCCAATTTAATATTTACAAAACTATGTGCAGGATTTGGGTATATTGTTACCTTATCATCATTATTTAGTTCACTTAAACTTGTCCAAACACCTGTCAATCTAAAAATCCAAGCATCGTAGTCTCCATATACATCTGCATCAAAATCGCCTGATACGTATGAGTCAAAAATACTGCTACCAACTATTATTCCACTATCGTCTTTATAGAGATTCGTTCTCATATCCGGCATATCACTGCCAATTGTTTTGTCTGACAATATATTACCTGAAGTATCAATTAAAACGAACCAAATATCCTTATAATTAAAATAATTATCCTCAGTTTTTTCAAAACCTGCATCAGAATCTGATTGACCTGCTATTAGAATTTTATTTTGATTAGCTAATAGAGAAGAAGCATCATCCTGCCCATTCCCACCAATGGTTTTATCCCAAATAAAATCCAAATTTGTATTTAGCTTAACAAGCCAATAATCGTTCATCCCTCTCGAGTTCTCAGTTTTTAACCCGGTAGCATCACCATAAGATGACCCCAATAAATATAAATAATCCTCTAAAAATAATATGTTAGGTCCCATCCAACAGATATCATGTCCTTCACTACCAATTGTTACATCACCAATCAAGTCTCCTGTTTCAATAGAAACTTTCAGTATCCAATAATCAGTTGACCCGTAACAATCTTCTGTTTTTTCGTATGAGATATTAGACGTTGAAACACCAAATACATATAAATAATCACCTGAATTGTCTATACTCATTCTGTATGCCGCATCTAATTCAGTACCACCATAAGTTTTATCCCATACAACATTGCCTGCTGTATCTGCACATATCAACCAATAATCAGTATTGCCACGGTTAAAACCTGTTTTGATTCCGGATTCACCAGAATTTGATCCACCTATCAAGAAAAGTTTATTATCAACAATTAAACCATCGCGAAAAGTATCGTTTTCAGTACCACCATACGATTTTTGCCATATTTCATTACCCAAAGGGTCTGTTTTAATTATCCAAAAATCAGTTTCACCATAAGTATCTACCGTTTTGTTTCCACTTATGCCACCATAAGATGAACCACATAGGTATAAATTAGAATTACTATCTATAAGCATTTTTGTTACAAGTTCGTCAGCTTCACTTCCAAAACTTATTTGCCATTCATTTTGGAATAAACTGTCTGTTTTTATTAACCAATAATCACCCCCTCCCCAATTTGACACTGTCTTATTTCCAGTTTGCCCTGAACCTGAATTGCAAAACATATAATATCCTCCATCCAAAGCCCTAACAACATTTTCAATACCATCATAAGAATCACCGCCGTAAACCATTTGGTCTGAGATTTGAAAACTTTGAGAAACAACTGTTAAGCTAAAAACTGTATTAAGAAAAACTAATAGAACTTTTTGAGACATAATAATGTATTTTAAGCTTGTTTATTCTTTAACCGTTTGGATTGTAATAACAGAACCATCGCTAAATATGAACCGGTTGAACAAATTCCCATCCGGCATTGTATTATCGGGATCAATTCTAATGGTACTTATACCAGAAAAGCCACCGCTAGTACTATACCTTATTCTTTCATTGTGAATAGAATTAGCATCTTTATCGTATAATTCATAGCTTAAGTTATCCGAAATGGAAGAACCTATCTCTATAATAAAGTAATCGTTAATAATTGGGACAGGATAAATTGTAATGTTAAACAATTCTGCAATATCCAAAGTACTGGTTACCATACTTTTTACTTCAATAATTGAATAATTATGCGATTTATCTTTATGGGTTAAAGAAAATGTATATAAGCCTTTGTTTAACGTGAATTGGGGTGCAATAATGTTTCCATTTGCATCGTAAATTGAATCTTCATAAATAGTACAAATTGCTGAAGGGCTTTCACTAATTCTAACTATATCAACTTTATCGATACCATCAGGCCATGTAAACTCATCATTACTTTCATTATTGAAAGCTTCTCCAATTTGATCAATTAAATCATAAATATCTTCGAAAGAGCCCTCGTTGTCATTAAGAGTTCCAGAAACATCGGGTTTTGGAAAATAACGATCTTTTTTAACGTATTCCATAGCTATAGCAGAAGGTTCGTTAACATCTGGATTATATGTGCCGTATCCAACACATTCCAGTTCCTGTATAGGTGGAGTGTACCAATTTAATGCAGGATTGGCATAGTCGTTAACAAAATCAATTGCATCAGACAATTCCCAGTACGAAGATATCGGATCAATATCACTGGTTTTTATTGCTGTGCCGCGCCAGAGAATTCCCTTATCTTTTCTAATACCAACAAGAAAATCGTATTGTGTTGTTGTTATTACATGCCCATCCCAATCTCGCAGATCATCGGAAGAATCTACGTCTTCAATAGTAACTATTCTATAACCGTCAATAAATAATTGATAAGTAAATAACCCATGCCTAGTAGCAAGAGCTTGTGCCTGCGCAGGGCTGCTAGTATAACTAATCCAATCTTGATCTGAATAATAAACATACATTTTGGGCTCAGTACTTTGAAAATATGATTCGTGAGATAAATATCCTGTACTTGTTATCAAATTATTGTATAATTTCCTGTGAGAATTTACAGAGTAAGCATACTGCCAGCCATTACAATACCACTTTTTATGGTCGTGCCAATAGTTGTTTCCTACTCCTTGTGCATATTCAATCACAATGTCTTCATTTTCAATAATAGTACCGTTTTTATCATACCCTTTAACCTCTATTAAGAAGTTCATGCTGTCTGTAAAATAGGTATCAGGGATTTTACAAAAGTTTTGTCCAACAATCCTTTCTGTACTAATAAGGCTATCAACAAAGTGCGTGCTATCTATATAAACTCTTTCATAGGTTGCTAGTTCCCACGATTCAAAAGTCTGATAATCCTGATAATCTATTAAAACATATGAATATAGTTCCTGTGGCTGGTAAACTACAAGTTGAGCTTTACTATGTTTTACATTAACCACAAACAAACAAACAAACAAACAAACAAACAAACAA
>ERZ795048.2672-NODE-2672-length-14132-cov-12.210769_pt1 | contig 14132 bp, 10 predicted proteins | sample MGYA00375132_ERZ795048 | MGnify/ENA primary metagenome ERZ795048 (study PRJEB30177, sample SAMN05720225) | activated sludge metagenome | isolation source: Anaerobic digester | place: Hong Kong | collected 2014-12-17 ...
TGAAGGGCCACGTGTTCGGGCAGGTGGGCGAACTGTTGAACACCTTCTACCGGGACCACATCCCCTTTGAGCCCACCGGGGCGCAGAAGCGCGTGGTAAAGGAGGTGCGGAAGGACATGGGCAGCGGCCGGCAGATGAACCGCCTGGTGCAGGGCGACGTGGGCAGCGGCAAGACCCTGGTGGCGCTGCTGAGCATGCTCATCGCCCTGGACAACGGCTTCCAGGCCGCGCTGATGGCGCCCACGGAGATCCTGGCGCAGCAGCACTTCCGCACGCTGAGCGCCATGCTCCAGGACATGCCGGTGGAGGTGCGGCTGCTGACCGGCAGCACGAAGAGCGCCGAACGGAAGAGCCTGCTCACCGCGCTGAAGACCGGTCACATCGGCATCCTCGTGGGCACGCACGCGCTGCTGGAGGAGACCGTGCAGTTCGAGCGGTTGGGGCTGGTGGTGATCGATGAGCAGCACCGCTTCGGGGTGGCGCAGCGCGCGCGGCTCTGGCGGAAGAACACCGTGCCCCCGCACGTGCTGGTGATGACGGCCACGCCCATCCCCCGCACGCTGGCCATGACGCTGTACGGCGACCTGGACGTGAGCGTGATCGACGAACTGCCGCCCGGCCGCAAGCCCGTGAAGACCGTGCACCGCTACGACCATGCGCGCAACGCCGTGTTCGCCTTCCTGGAGGAGGAGATCGCCAAGGGGCGGCAGGTGTACGTGGTGTACCCGCTGATCGAAGGCTCGGAGAAGCTGGACCTGAAGGACGTGACCGATGGCTTCGAGAGCATCTCGCGGCGCTTCCCGCTGCCGAAGTACGCCGTGAGCATCGTGCACGGCCGCATGGACCAGGCCACCAAGGACTACGAGATGGGCCGCTTCAAGAAGGGCGAAACGGACATCCTGGTGGCCACCACGGTGATCGAGGTGGGGGTGGACGTTCCGAATGCGAGCGTGATGGTGATCGAGAACGCCGAGCGCTTCGGCCTGAGCCAGCTGCACCAGCTGCGCGGGCGGGTGGGGCGGGGCGCCGAACAGAGCTTCTGCATCCTGATGACCGGCGACAAGCTGGGCGAGGACGCCCGCACGCGCCTGGGCACCATGGTGGATACCAACGACGGCTTCAAGATCGCCGAGGTGGACCTCCGGCTGCGCGGGCCGGGCGACCTGATGGGCACGCAGCAGAGCGGCATCCCCGAGCTGCACCTGGCCGACCTGGTGGAGGACGCCGACCTGTTGCAGCAGGCCCGCGCGGCGGCACAACGGCTGCTGGACGCGGACCCCGAGCTGCGCGATCCCAAGCACGCGCCCATCGCCGGCACGCTGGCCGAGCAGCTGCGCGAGCGGGCGGTGTGGGGAAGGATCAGCTAGGTACGGAGGGCCTGGCGGCGGCGGATCTCCTCGGGATCCAGCACGTGCAGCAGGCAGCCGGCCGCGATCAGGAACTGCGCCACGATGTAGGTGAGCAGCACCAGCGTACCGTCCATGGCGAAGGGGCGCACGAAGCGCGAATGGGCCAGGAGGCTGTCCGACGCGATGAAGAGCAGGGCGCCCGCGAACACCATCCAAAAGCTGCGCGGGAAGGTGCGCCGCCAGCGGAACCCGGCCCCGATGCCCATGAGCGTGATGGCCACGGTGTAGGCCACCACGGGGATCGCCAGCGCCTCATCGAGGTAGGGCACCAGGTCGTAGCTGAAGAAGAACGCGTAGGCGATCAGCAGCACGGCGATCAGCACGCTCACGAACAATCCCTGCGGGCCGCCCATGTCCACCGCGTTCTGGAAGAAGGCCATGGCGTAGCAGATATGCGCGATCAGAAAGGCCGAGAGCCCGATCAGGAAGTTGAACTCGTCCAGGTGGTCGAGCATCAGGAACACGTCGCCGATCAGGGAGAAGAAGAGCCCGGCCTGGACCAGCAGGGTGAAGCGGTCCCCGTAGCGTCGGCTGCTGAAGTAGAACCAGGAGGAGAGCACGATGAGCAGAACGGGCTTGCACAGGAAGGTGAGCAGGTGCAGGTCGTAGGCATTGCCGGCCAGCGTGCCGGCCGCGGCCAGGGCGTACAGGGCACCGTTCAGCCGCGGGTCGCGCAAGGGCTCTCGGGATCGGGGGCGTTGCGTGGCCGCGCTCATCGTCCGCCCGAAGATAGGATCCCCGCCCGGCCATGCCGGCCCAGCAGGAGAAGGCACCACACCAGCGAAACGCCGGCCAGCGCGGTGGTGATGGCCATGCGCGTGTTCCCCGGGAAGAGGTCGCCCGCCATGCCGGCCAGGACCATCAACGAAGCGAGCCGGGCCAGCTCCAGCCACCAGCCCCAGCGCTTCCCCTCCAGCAGCACGCCCAGGTCCATCACCGTCCAGATGATCCAGCCCGCCATGGCCCAGCTTCTCCCCACGCCGAGGTCGCCCTGGCGGAACAGGAAGAAGGACGTGACCGCCACGGCCACCACGAACTGGAAGGCCACATAGCCGTTCACCCCGGCGGCCGCGCGGGTGTCCCATTTGTGGTAGTTCGCCCGGTCGCGCTGCACCGGACCCTGGAATCCGCCCAGCTCGGCAGGCCGCCAGCCGGGAGGCTTCAGGAACACCCGGACCTTGTCGCCCCAACGCCGGGCCTGCTTCGCCAGGGCGCCCAGTTCCGCCCAGGTGCGGAAGTTGGCGGTCACGGGATCCCACGAGGCCAGCGGCTTGGTGATGCCGTAAACGGGTTCCTCCTCCTCTTCCTGGAAGGTGCCGAAGAGCTTGTCCCAGATGATCAGCGTGCCCGCGTGGTTGCGGTCGATGTACTTGGGGTCGCTGCCGTGGTGCACGCGGTGGTGGCTGGGCGTGTTGAGGACCCATTCCAACGGGCCGAGCTTCCCGATGGCCTTGGTGTGGATCCAGAACTGGTACAGCGTGTTGAAGGCGCCGACGGTGACGATGGTGAGCGGGTGGAAGCCCAGCCAGGCCATGGGCAGGTAGAACCACCAGCTGATGAGCCCCTGGAACCAGCTCTGGCGCAGGGCCACGCTCAGGTTGTACTCCTCGCTCTGGTGGTGCACCACGTGCGCGGCCCAGAAGGCGTTCACCTCGTGGCTGGCCCGGTGGAACCAGTAGTAGAGCAGGTCCACCAGCAGGAAGGCGCCCACCCAGGCCAGGGCGCCGTTCCCCACGGTGAACAGGCGCCAGTGGTCCCACACGTACAGGTAGGCGGCGAAGATCAACGTCTTGGTGAAGGCCCCCACCACCTGCGACCCGATGCCGCAGCCCAGGTTGGCGATGAAGTCGTTGAAGCGGTACACCTTCCGGCCGCTCCACCAGCTCCAGGCCAGTTCCGCCCCCATCAGCAGGAAGAACAGCGGGATGCTGAGCGCGATGTAGTCCATGGGCCTTCCGCGAAGATAGCCCCGTCCGCCGGGGGCTTCCGTATCTTCGCCGCCCTTCCGACGAAGCCCCATGCGCATCTCCTGGAACTGGCTCAAGACGCTCGCCGACCTCGACGGCATCACCCCGCAGGAGGCGGCCGATGTGCTCACCAGCACCGGGCTGGAGGTGGAGCATGTGGACGTGGTGGAACCCGTGAAGGGCATGCTGGCCGGTGTGGTGGTGGGGCAGGTGCTGGAATGCGCCAAGCATCCCGATGCCGACCGCCTGAGCGTGTGCCGGGTGGACCTGGGGACCGGCGAGCCTGCCCAGATCATCTGCGGGGCGCCGAACGTGGCGGCCGGTCAGAAGGTGCTGGTGGCCACCGTGGGCAGCACGCTGCACATGGCCGACGGGTCGGAGCTCACCATCAAGAAGGCCAAGATCCGCGGGGTCGAGAGCCATGGCATGATCTGCGCGGAGGACGAGCTCGGGCTGGGCACCTCGCACGAGGGCATCCTGGTGCTGGATCCGGGCTCCAAGGTGGGCATGCCCGCAGCGGAGCACCTGGGCCTGCGCACCGACCATGCCTTCGAGATCGGCCTCACGCCCAACCGGGCCGATGCCATGGGCCACCTGGGCGTGGCGCGCGACCTCGTGGCCGCGCTGAACTTCCGCCACGGCAGCGAACGCCGGGTGCACCTGCCCGATGTCGCGGCCTTCGCGACCGACGGGCCGGGCCGCAGCCTGCGCGTCACCGTCGACGATCCGCACATGTGCCCGCGCTACACGGGCCTCACGCTCACGGGCGTGCAGGTGGGCCCTTCGCCCGCCTGGCTGCAGGAGCGCCTGCTGGCCATCGGCTTGAAGCCGATCAACAACGTGGTGGACGTGACCAACTTCGTGCAGCACGAGCTGGGGCAGCCGCTCCACGCCTTCGATGCCGACCGGATCGCCGACGACCACGTGCTGGTGAAGCACCTGCCGGAGGGCACGGCGTTTACCACCCTGGATGGGGTGGAACGGAAGCTCAGTGCCGAGGACCTGATGATCGCCGACGTGAGGGGCGGGCTGTGCGTCGCCGGGGTGTTCGGCGGACAGGGCAGCGGCGTCACCGAGGCCACCAAGGCGGTGTTCCTGGAGAGCGCGTGCTTCGAGGCGGTGTCGATCCGCCGTACGGCCAAGCGGCATGGCCTGCACACCGATGCCTCGTTCCGCTTCGAGCGGGGCGTGGACCCCGAACTGGCGCTCACCGGCCTGAAGCGGGCGGCGCTGCTGTTGAAGGAGATCACCGGCGCCACGCTCAGCGATGGGGTCGTGGACCTTTATCCGCATCCCGCGCCGCCGCGTGAGGTGCGCCTCCGGTTCGCGCGCGTCGACCGGCTATGCGGTGCCCCCGTGGCGCCGGACGATGTGGTGCGGGTGCTGGAACTGCTGGACTGCCGCATCGCAGCGCGCGATGGGGAAGGCGTGACGGTGGCCGTGCCGGGTTACCGGGTGGACGTGCACCGGGAGGCCGACCTGGTGGAGGAGGTGCTGCGCATCCACGGGTATGATCGGATCCCGTTGCCGGAACAGTTGATGCTTCCTGCGGTGGTGCGGCCCGAGCTCAGCGCGGAGGGCTTCCAGGAACAGGTGGCCCTGCACCTGGCCGCGCGCGGCTTCCGTGAAGTCATGACCCCTTCGCTGGTGAACGGTGAACTGGCGGTGAAGCTCGAAGCTGCGGTGCCCGAAGCGCTGGTGCGGTTGAAGAACCCGCTGAGCGCCGAGCTGGACGTGCTTCGGCCCACCATGCTCTTCGGCCTGCTTGCGGCGGCCTCCCACAACCTGGCCCGGCAGCGGCGCGACCTGCGGTTGTTCGAGCAGGGCCGGATCTACGCCTGGAAGGAGGGGCGTTCGGAGGAGCAGGAACGCACGGCGCTGCTGCTCACCGGATCACGCTGGCGCGAAGGGTGGCGTTCCAAGGCGAGGGCCACCGAGCGGGCCGATGCCCTGGAGGAGGTGGAGCTGTTGCTGCGCCGGATGGTTGCGTGGCAGGACGTCACGATGCATGCCATCGAGCTGCCCTTGCTGCACGGTGCGGTGGAACTGCGTGCCGGCGACCGGGTGCTGGCCCAGGTCGGTGAGGTCCTGCCGACCGTGCGAGCGGCCTTCGACGTGGAGCAGCCCGTGTTCGTGGTGGAGCTGCACGATGCCGCCCTGCGGAAGGGCCTGGGCCGTTCGGCGGCGGCCTATGCCGAGGTGCCGCGCTTCCCCGCCGTGCGCCGCGACCTGAGCCTGCTGCTGGACAAGGGCGTGCGCTTCCAGCAGTTGAAGAAGCTGGCCTTCCACGCGGAGCGCAAACTGCTGCGCGAAGTGGACCTGTTCGACGTGTACGAGGGCGACAAGCTGCCGTCCGGCAAGAAGAGCTATGCGCTGCGCTTCGTGCTGCAGGACGAGGCACGCACGCTCACCGACCAGCAGGTGGACAAGGCCATGTCGCGCATCCGCAAGGCCTTCGAGGAGGAGGTCGGCGCCGAGCTGCGCGGCTGATCGTTCACCGGCCGGCGGGCAACCGCAGGCTCAGGCTTCCCACCACTCCGTAGCTCATCGGCCGGATCCCCAGCCCTGGCGAAGGGTCGTTCAGCAGGCCGCGCAAGGCGGGTTCCACGCCCAGTGCCAATTGAGGCGTGATCGCATAGCGCACATAGCCTCGGGCGGTATAGCCGAAGGTGGGGCTCGAGAAGGCCTCGCGTTCCCAGGTCCCTTCACCATCCGTACGCACCAGGTTGGCGCCGGTGATCATGCCCAAGGTCGGGCCACCGCGTATGCCGAGCGACCAGCGTCCCACCCGGGTGTGGAGGTCCACGAGCAGGGGCACCTCCACCACGCACAGCCGTTCGGTGCGTTGGAAGCCCGCGATGGTCTCGGAGGTGGTCAGCGTGTCCACCATGCTGTCCAATACGAGCAGGGTGGTGTCCATCTGTCCCGTCACGTAATAGGTGATGCCACCCTGCACGATCGTGTCGACCACAGTGGTCACGATGGTGTCCACCGGCGAGAGGAAGAACACGGTCTTGAGCTCACTGCCATAGACCGTCCGGTCCTGTGCCACGGCCTCATCCCCGAAGCAGGCCTTGTGCAGGCCGGTCCCGAATCCAACGTGCCTGCCCATGCGCATCACCTCCACGCCGGCCATGCCGTCGGTACCGGATCCATGCGTGAGCGTGCCCACATGGTCCTTCGGGTACAGGCGTGTGCGCCCAAGGCCTGCGTGCAGACCGATCTCCCAGGCCCAGCTTGTGTTGGGCACGGCAGGCAGCGGATCCGGTGGGACCGGCGTTCCGGGTCCCGGACCGTAGGGGTCGGCGGGAACCTCCAACGTGACGATCCGGTCCGGAGCGGGTGTACGTTCCACCACAGCGGCCGGGAAGGGCTCCGTTGCCGGCCCGATCAAGGCCACAGGCTCCACGCCCTGCCGGACCTCATCGTCCGGCGCACCGACGATCGCGGCGATCCCGGGGCGCGTCGCAGCCCCTGCCGATGCCTTGGGTTCCGGGGTCTCCTTCTTTTCCGCTTGAGGTGCGGAACGTTCGGATCCCCCGGAAGGAGAGAATGATGGCGACGGCGACGGTTCCGCCCCGGCGGATCCGACCGGCACATCGATCCGTTCCACGTTTCCGGTGGTCCGTTCCTGCGGATGGTCCGTGGCAACATCCACGCGCCTTTCGGTGGACGTGGGAGTCGATCCCGCGGAGGGGGATGCATTGCGGGGAGCGACCTCCTGTACGTTGGCCACGGAAGCGGTCTCCCCGCTTGGGCGAAGCAGGAGGTAGGCCGCTCCGGCACCGGCGAACAGACCGAACAGGAGCAGGACCAAGCCACGCCGGCGTCGGCGCTGACGGGACAGCAGGCTGCGCATGTCCTGCCAGTGGGCCTCCTGCATGGGATCGTGCAGTTCGCTCAGGCGCGAGCGCAGGAGCTCATCGAACGCGTTCGGGCTGTTCATGGTGCTTCGGTGTTGGGGTCGTCTCCCGGCCGCGCTCCGCCAGGGCGCGTTTCAGCAGGGTGCGGGCATGGTTCACATGCCATTTGGAGGTGCCTTCGCTGATCTGCAGGAGCTCGGCGATCTCGGCATGCGGGTAGCCGTCGATGGCGAAGAGGTTGAAGACATTGCGGGACATGGGAGGAAGCGAAGCGATCACCCGTCTCAGTTCCTCGGCCTCCACCTCTTTCAAGTAGTCGTTCGCGACGGCGACCTCCGTCGGTGGATCGTCCACGAGTTGCTCGTGTTCGCGACGCGGCCTTTCGCGGCGGTAGCGGTCGATCACGGTGTTGATCACGATCCTTCGGGCCCAGGCCTCGAACGGTGCGCCGGACGGCCGGGCGTTCAGGCCGGTGAGGATCTTCAGGAATCCGGCATTGAGCGTGGCCGCTGCGTCCTGGGTGTTCCGTTCGTAGCGGGCACAGATGCCCATCAGCATGGGATAAAGCGCCTTGTACAGCGCGTATTCCGCGCGTTCATCGCGTTGGATGCATCCTTGTATGAGCGCTTCGGTCACCATGAGGATGACAGGGACCCGGCACGGCATGGTGCCGGCCGGGTCCCTGGACCATCATCGGGTTCAGTCCACCTTCACGAAGCGGACGGCCGTGGATGCCTTTCCGCTGCTCAGGCGCAGGGTGTACATGCCCGGGCTCAAGGTGCTGCTGGGCAGGCGGAGCAGGCTGGGTCCGCTTCCGAACTGGCCGGCCTCGTGCAGCAGGACGCGGCCCTGCATGTCCAGCACCATGATCTCCGTACGTCCGGCCTGCTGCAGCTCAAAGGCCACGTTCAGCTGGTCCTGGACCGGGTTCGGCCAGACCGTGGGTTCGCCGTTCAACAGGGCCTCGTCCATGCCGTTGGCGCCGGGGTTCTGCACGTTCAGCGTGAAGCCGGTGGAGGAGCGTTCCGTGTTCCCCATCACGATCATGCCGGTGTACAGGCCGCTGCTGTCGATGGCCACCGTGTCGCAATGGGTCGAAATGCAGTTCAAGCCGTCATCGATGGTGAGGCACAGCATGTACGGACCATTGCCGGCGTAAGTGTGCGTGGGGAAGGGGTCGGTGCTGGTGATGCCGTCACCGAAGTCCCACTGGTAGGCGTAGGTGCCGCTGCCTCCGCTGCTTAGGTTCCAGAGCCAGAGCTCGTTGGGGATCGGTTGGGTGTTGCCCATGCTGTCGGTCGTGTAGGCCTGGATCACCCAGAAGTCGGCCTGGCAGGGCGCATTGCTCGTGCCCGCGCAGTTGCAGTTGGCGTCCCACATGTCGTTCGTGGTGGCCGGGTTGCCATCGTCGCAGGGGGTGCCGGGCATGTTCGGACCGCCGGGGATGCCCAGGCAATCCGTTAGGCCGTTCGGCATGCACACGCAGTTGGCGTTCCAAATACCGACGATCACGCCGCCACCTGGAATAGTATCTGTGCAGGCCGTGCCGGGCTGGTTTGGCCCTCCGGGGATCCCGAGGCAGTCCACCTGCCCCATGCCCACGCAGTTGCAGTTGTTGGTCCAGGCATCGCCGAAGGTGTTCGGGTCGCCATCGTCGCAAGGGGTGCCAGGCATTGCTGGTCCCCACAGGTTGCCCAGGCAGTCATACCAGACCGGGTTGTTGCTGATCATACCGGAGCTGTCCACCACCAACGTGTCGCACATCACCGAGGTGCAGTAACCGCTGTCGGCGGTGATGGTCAGGCAGATCCCATAGACCCCGGCCTGGGTGAAGGTGTACGACGGGTTCATGGCATTGCTCAGGGAGCCGTCCGGCAGCCACCAGACGTAGTCGATCGGTGGAACACCCGTGCTGTTGTTCACGGTGGTGATCTGCCAGGGAGCGTTCTGCTGGACGGTGAAATCCGCCTGGCAGTTCTGCATCTGCACACCGACGCAGTTGCAGTTGGCGTCCCAGGTGTCGCTGTAGGTCATGGGGTCACCATCATCGCAGGGGGTGCCGGGCAGGGCGGTGCCGTTGGGTACACCCAGGCAGTCGACCGGTCCGCCGCCGCAGTTCAGGTCGATCACGGAATAGGCCGTGTCACCCCACAGGTTGAACGAGGCCGAATCCCAGGCGTTGATCATCTGACCGTTGCAAGGGGTGGAGGCCTGGATCCAGGCAGGTGAGCTGGACACGAACAGTTCTGCCCAATACATGCAGTTGCTGTCCAGGGCCACCGTGAGCGTCTGCTGCGGGATGGTGCCCTGGATGGTCTGCAGGGTGACCACCTGGTTGGGGTTGCAGTTGGGTACCGTACCGGAGATCACCCAGGTGTAGATGGGTTGCGCCATGGAGGCCATGCCCAGGAGCGTGGCGGCGCTGAGCGCAAGGGAACGTAGGATCGATCGCATGATGAGGGGTTTGAAGTTCAGGTTGCCGTTCAACCCCATACACGCAGCGAACTGCCCCCGGGTTGGGTCGGACGATGAGAAAATTAGATGATCGGTCGATCAGATGATCAGAGAATGGAAATGCCCAAGGGGTGATAGGTGAACGAATGCTGCAGAACACACCCCCTTCGGCCGGGGGCATGATCCGATCATCCGATCACCCGATCGATCAGTCCGTCCTCCGCTTCGTTCGGCAGGGTCACCTTCAGCAACGGGGTGCGCTTCATCTCCTGCTCGATGCTCCACACCGCGTTGGGGTTGCGGGCCCAGGCACGGCGGGCGATGCCGTTGTTCACGTCCCAGAGCAGCATGCTCTTCAAGCGACGGTCGCTGTCCGCACTGCCGTCCAGCACCATGCCGAAGCCTCCATTGATCACTTCGCCCCAGCCCACGCCTCCGCCGTTGTGCAGGCTGATCCACGTGGCGCCGCGGAAGGCATCGCCCACGAAGTTCTGCACGGCCATGTCTGCGGTGAAGCGGCTGCCGTCGCGGATGTTGGCCGTCTCGCGGTACGGACTGTCGGTGCCGCTCACGTCGTGGTGGTCGCGGCCCAGCACGATGGGCGCGCCGATCTCACCGCGCTTGATCGCTTCGTTGAAGGCCTGCGCGATGCGGATGCGGCCCTCGCTGTCGGCGTAAAGGATGCGCGCCTGACTGCCCACCACGAGCTTGTTCTCCTGCGCGCTGCGGATCCAGTGCAGGTTGTCCGCGATCTGCTGGCCGATCTCGGCGGGGGCCTCCTTCAGCATGACCTCGAGCACGTCACCGGCGATGCGGTCGCTGGTGGCCAGGTCCTTCGGATCGCCGCTGGTGCACACCCACCGGAACGGACCGAAGCCGTGGTCGAAGCACAGCGGGCCCATGATGTCCTCCACGTAGCTGGGGTACCTGAACTCCTCTCCGTTCTTGCCGGCGATTTCGGCCCCCGCGCGCTTGCTTTCCAGCAGGAAGGCGTTGCCGTAGTCGAAGAAGTACATGCCCTGTTCCGCCAGGCTGTTCACGGCGGCCACGTGGCGGCGCAGGGTCTCCTGCACGCGCTCCTTGAACGCGGCCGGGTCCTGCACCATGAGCGCGTTGCTCTCCTCGTAGCTGAGGCCCACGGGGTAGTAGCCACCCGCCCAGGGGTTGTGCAGGCTGGTCTGGTCGCTGCCGAGGTCCACCTTCACATTGCGCGCGGCGAGGTGCTCCCACAGGTCCACCACGTTGCCGAGGTAGGCGATGCTGTGGGCCTCGCCTTTCCGCTGCTTTTCCAGGGCTGCGTCGATGCAGGCGTCAGCGTCCTCGATCACCTCGTCCACCCAGCCCTGCTCGTGGCGCTTGTAGGCGGCGGCCGGATTGATCTCCGCGCAGATGGTGACCACCCCCGCGATGTTGCCGGCCTTGGGCTGGGCACCGCTCATGCCGCCGAGACCCGCGGTCACGAACAGGCGGCCCTGGGTGCCCCTGCCGTCCTTCAGCATGCGTGAGGCATTGAGCACGGTGATGGTGGTGCCATGCACGATGCCCTGCGGGCCGATGTACATGTAGCTGCCGGCGGTCATCTGGCCATACTGCGTCACGCCCAAGGCGTTGAAGCGCTCCCAATCGTCCGGCTTGCTGTAGTTGGGGATCATCATCCCGTTGGTCACCACCACGCGCGGGGCGTCGGGGTGGCTGGGGAAGAGGCCGAGCGGATGGCCGCTGTACATCACCAGGGTCTGCTCATCGGTCATTTCCGAGAGGTAGCGCATGGTGAGGCGGTACTGGGCCCAGTTCTGGAACACCGCGCCGTTGCCGCCGTACGTGATCAGCTCGTGCGGGTGCTGGGCCACGGCGGGATCCAGGTTGTTCTGGATCATGAGCATGATGGCCGCGGCCTGCCGGCTCTTTGCCGGGTAGTGATCGATGGGCCGTGCGTGCATCGGGTGCTCCGGGCGCAGGCGGTGCATGTAGATGCGGCCGAAGTCCTTCAGTTCCTGCGCGAACTCCGGCGCCAGCGTGGCGTGGTGCTTCGGGTGGAAGTAGCGCAGGGCATTGCGCAGGGCCAGCTTCTTCTCCTCGTCCGTCAGGATGTCCTTGCGCTTGGGCGCGTGGCTCACTGAAGGGTCGAGCGGGCGGGCGGGAGGCAGGACTTCGGGAATGCCTTCACGGATGGTCTGTTGGAAGGCCTGGAGGTCGGAGGTCGTCGCGGTGCTCATGACAGGATGCGTCCATGCGCCGTACGCGCACGGGTCCACGAAGTTCGGCACTGCCTGCGGAAAGCGAAGGACGGGGAGCGGTCAGGAACGCTCGATCACCCCACCTTCCCCTTGCCCTTCTGGTCGTGGAAGCCGTAGGGACAATGCCGGCAGCCGCTCTGGCAGCAATGGCCGCGCTTCAGGTGGTACTGCTCGGTGAACACCAGGTAGCCTTCCGGGGAGTAGTAGTAGTCCCCCGGCTCCAAGCCCAGACGCTGCATGCGTTCGGACCGCTCGTTGCGGCCTCCCCGGTCGTCCATTTGATCCTGCAACGCCCCTGGCCCCCATTCTGTTCAAGGGCGTTCTGCAAAGATCGGACAAAACGATACGAGCGGGCGCATCTGGCACGTTCTTTTCACACGGACCTGTGGGATCGATCGTGGATGGATCGTGGAGATCGCATCGGTGCCCGGATAGTTTCGCTGCTTGGGCCACCATGGCCTGAACGAAATGGACATGAACAGAAAGTTCGCAGTGTTCGTGGCGGGTGTGTTGACGCTCGGCGCCATGGCCCAGCCCCCGGGCGAGCGGCTGAGCGCGGAGGAGTACATCGCGCTGTGGAAGGACGTGGCGGTGCAGAAGATGCAGGAGCACGGCATCCCGGCCAGCATCACGCTGGCGCAGGGCTTGCTGGAGAGCGGCAACGGGAACAGCGAGCTGGCCCGCAAGGCGAACAACCACTTCGGCATCAAATGCCACAGCGACTGGACGGGTGCCAAGGTGTACCACGACGACGATCGACGGGGCGAGTGCTTCCGGAAGTACCGCGATGCCGCCGAGAGCTTCGAGGACCATTCGAAGTTCCTGATGAAGCCGCGCTACGCGGGCCTGTTCGAACTGCGCGTCACCGACTACAAGGGCTGGGCACATGGCCTGCGGAAGGCGGGCTATGCCACCGATCCGCGCTACCCGCAGAAGCTCATCGACCTGATCGAACGGTACCGGTTGAACGAGCTGGACCGGGGCGGGGATCTGGTGGCCCGCAAACCGGAGCATCCGTCGCAGCGGCCGGCGCCTTCCTCCAAGGACGGAGGTGATGTGATCACGATCGGAGGCGGTCGCGAAGTGGAGAAGTTCGAAGGCCGCATCAAGTTCATCCGGGCACGCGCCGGCGATACGTTCGATGGCCTGGCCCGCGAGCTGGAACTGACGCCCGGCATGCTGGCCCGCTGGAACGACCTGCAACGGAACTCCGCCCTGGGCGCGGGTCAGCGGGTGTACATCCAACCCAAGCGCAACAAGTCGAAGAGCACTTCGGTGCACGTGGCCAGGCAGGGCGAATCGCTCTGGGGAGTGGGCCACCTGTACGGGGTGAAGCTGGACCGCCTGGTGAAGTACAACGACCTGCCGCCCGACGCCATCCTGCAGGAAGGCCAGCGGATCCACCTGCGGAAGCCCTAAGGCAGTCTGCCCAGCACGTGATGCATCATCACACGGGCGATGGAGCCGGCCCGGTCGATGGCCTCGTCCGCCTTGGTACCTTGGAAATGCTCCCTGACCGTGGCGCTCCACAACGCCAGCCACCGTTCGAAATGCTCCGCTTGCATGGGCAGCCGTTCATGCAGGCGGCGGTGCACGCTCATGGGTTCTCCCTGGTAGTCACCTGAGCCGAGCAGGAGCCGTTGCCAGAACGCCGCGATGCGCGGAACATGGGCGGACAGGTCCAGGCCGGCGAAGAAGTGCCCGATCAGGGGATCGGCGGGCGCCTTTTCATAGAAGCGTTCCACCAACCGGTGCACGTCAGCGTCCGTCCGGATGTCCGGTAGCCCAGCGGCCGGGTCCGTTCCTTCGGCGCCCATCTCAGCGCGGCTCCAGGGGCAGGCACTGCACGTTGCCACTGCGGGACACGGTGACCACCTCCACCCGACCGTCCAGGTTCAGGTCGCCCGCTGCTGCGCCGTGTCCTCCTTCCATCGGGGGCAGGGGTTCGCTGCCGTCCGTGCGTATCCACCGCACGCGGTCCCGGTCCACCTCGGACACCAGTGCCCCTCCGTTCGGGACAGGTCCGATCTCGCAGGACCCTTCCAACGAGATCTCCCAAAGCTGCTCGTTCCCCTGCCGGGCGGAGAGCCTGCCATGCTCGAGGACCAACAGGTCCCGTTCGCCATCGGCATCCACGTCCGTCAGCCAGGCCTTGCCGCCGACAGCGAGCGTATCCACGACGCCGTCCAACGTGCCGCTGAA
>ERZ795048.2676-NODE-2676-length-14120-cov-5.188838_pt1 | contig 14120 bp, 12 predicted proteins | sample MGYA00375132_ERZ795048 | MGnify/ENA primary metagenome ERZ795048 (study PRJEB30177, sample SAMN05720225) | activated sludge metagenome | isolation source: Anaerobic digester | place: Hong Kong | collected 2014-12-17 ...
GATCAAATCTGAAGGATTAGTCATATAATACTTTATTCTGTCTGAAAGTACTTTACCTTCTACTTTGATCACCAGCTTTTCCCCTTCAGGCATTACTTCTTCGTAGATTATATCTGACGCGCCTGAATTTTTCATGCTTATCGCGTTCATGACCTGATGATCACCGGAAAGATTAGCTTTGGGGATTATAAGAGAAGGTGTTCCGCATACAGCTATCTCATTTATCGTACCGCCGCCTCTGGTTACAATTAGGTCTGCAGCGAAATAATAATCTTTAATATTTTCGGCATAATCCATCCTTTTATAGAAACCGAGTTCGCTTTCTTTCAGACTGTTCTTTTCAAGCCTTTTTATCGTATCCAGTATACCGTTGTATTCACCTGTTCCTCTGCCTGTCACATGAAATATTTGAAGGTCTTTGCTCCCTTTCAGATAACCAAGGCAGTCGGCTACAGCTCTGTTTATTGTTCTCGCTCCCTGCGATCCGCCTACGGCAAAAACTACGAATCTTCCCGGTTCAATTCCAAGTTTTTGCCTTGATTCATCCTTTGAACCGTTAAAGAACTCTTCCCTAACCGGATATCCCACGAACTTTCCGTTGCCCGGAAAATCTTTGAGCGAGACTGAATATGATACACCTACCCCGTCACACATCGGACCGGCGAATTTAACAAGCTTACCGGCCTCTGCATTAGCCTCATGCAGAAACATCTTAGTTTTCGAAAGCTTAAGTTTTCTTAAAATATGCCCAGCAAAAACAGGAGGTGCTGAAACAAAACCGCCTGACCCGATTATCATATCGGGTTTATATGCTAAGATTATAAAAATACTTTTAAGTGTTCCTGCGAAGACCGAAATTACGAACTTCAGCATCGAAAAACTAAGTTTCCTGCCCGGCATACCCGTGGAACGGATAAATTTCATTTTATAGCCTTTTGCGGGAACAATTCTCGCTTCTATATGATCTCTCGTGCCGAGATATAAAAATTCTGCTTGAGGTTCGTTCTTCTTTATCTGTTCAGCAATTGCAAGAGCCGGATACACATGTCCGCCCGTTCCTCCGCCTGTAAGAATGTATTTCAACTTATTTTACCTCTTTGTTCAACAGTTCAAGATTCTTTTCGAGTATTTTGCCCTTCATGAGTTCACCAAGAGATTCGGAAACTTTTTCAGTGTCCATTCCGGGGATCCACTCCAGTTCAATTATTTTCTTTATCAGCACTACATTCTGCATCCTTGGATCGGAAAGGTCCTCTTCGAACACTCTTACACTATCTCCGTTCTTAGCCTTAACTGTATCTTCAAGTTCTTCAACCGAAGTATATTTAAATTTTCCGAGCCTGTTGCCTATAGTCTGATACTGAGCATCGTAATATATGATTTTACCTTCTTCAGAAAGCATTTCGGAAGCGGCCCTGGCTCCTTCAAGTCTTTCGAGAGCTATTACAATATCCGCTTTCCCTGGAGGGATCAGAGGCGTGTGTATCTTTTTTCCGATCCTTAAGTGTGATACAACCGTTCCTCCCCTCTGAGCAAGACCGTGAGTATCCACTCCTTTTACATCATAACCCGCTTTGTAGCAGGCTCTAAGCATCACTTCCGCAAGAAGTCCTATTCCCTGACCGCCGACTCCGCACATATATATATTCAGATCTTTCATTATTTTGCCTCCTTCTTGAAATCAATTGCGCTCACCGGGCAGGTCGGTCTGCATGAACCGTCGCCGATACAGAGATCTTCATTGACCGTTATGCTTCCATCGTCATTCTTCACAAACGAAGGGCATCCGAAGTCTTCTATGCAAGTCAGATGTTTTTCACATTTATTCTGATCGACTTCAACATGTTTCTGAACGAATCCTTCCCTTTTTCTCTGCTGCTTCATGAACTTGAGCATACAAGGATGGCTCGCAATTACGACCGAAAAACCTTTATGGTTCAGTGATTCTGTAATATACTCAGTCAGCTTGCTCTGCTGATAAGTATCAACTCTTCTGATAAATTTTACACCGATCGATTCAAGAAGTTTATCTATTGATATTTTCTCTCCGATCTCCCCCGTTCCGGCATGAGGCTGATGCCCCGTCATAGCTGTAGTACCGTTCTCCATAACGACCAGCGTAAAATCGTGATCGTAAAGAACGGCATTTATAATAGCGGGAAGTCCGGCGTGGAAAAATGTTGAGTCTCCGATGAAAGCAAGAACTTTGCGTTTGTCGTTCCCTATGGTAAGGCCTGCGGCTGTTCCGTTGGAGTGCCCCATTGACAGTAGCATTTCACCCATGTTGTATGGTTCGAAGAATCCGAGCGAGTGACATCCGATATCACCGACTGTGACCGTCCCTTCCGGAAGGGCCTTCTTTATCGCGTGGAAAGCGGATCTGTGGCCGCATCCCGGACACATCTGAGCGATCCTCGGATTATTGAAAGGCTGAGCTACAGGTTTTATTCCGCTTTCGAAAACTTCGGGCCAGCAGGCGGAAAGAATGTCCCATGTCCGGTCAGAAGTCAATTCACCCATTATATCTTCATGAGTTTTTCTGGAGTGTATCCTGCACTTGATATCTCTGTCGAACGCGAGAGCTTTGATCTCATACTCCATCAGCCTGTCAAGTTCTTCTATTACGATCACTTCATCTTTTCCGTTCAGAAAATCCGCGATCATTTCTTCAGGCATAGGATAACTGAAATTTATCTGCAGAAGATCTACGGGTTTTCCAGCTTTATCGAGGTTCTCCATTATAGAGAGGGCAGGCATTGATGACGAAATAATTCCCAGTTTTTTACCGTTTATATCTTTACAGCCGAACGGTGAATAAATTTTATTGAAAGGTGATCTTTCCGACTCTTTACGGATCAGATCGAGTTTTTCCATAGCTTTTTTCTTGAGAGGAAACACCGTTTTTGTTATGGGAAGATAAGGTCCGTTCTTCGAGTCAAAATCAGCTTTAAAACCTTTGCTCTCCCCTATAGCGCCGAAACTTATAAGCTCTTTTGCGTGACAGACATGGGTCGTAAGCCTTAAGATAACGGGCATCTGATGTTTTTTAGACAATTTAGCTGCTTCAAGGAACATTTTATAGGCTTCAGTCGGAGTCGCAGGCTCCATGACCGGAATATATGACATTCTTGCAAAGTGCCGGTTGTCCTGTTCATTCTGGCTCGAGTTTGCGCCCGGATCGTCACCGAGGATTACTACAAGACCTCCGGTCAGATTCATCAGTCCGAGCTGAACTAGAGAGTCTGCGGCGACATTGAGCCCGACAGACTTGAAAAATACAACAGACAGATTGCCGTTGATGCTTGAACCGAAGGCTACCTCAGTAGCAACTTTCTCGTTGGTCGCCCACTCGAAGTGATAATTTCTCATTTCTTTGGGAACAGTGTTCAAAGCCTCGGCAATTTCCGGTGTGGGTGATCCCGGGTAGCTGGTTATTACTTTGACACCTGCTTCTAGCATCGCCCTCGCAATTGCGTGATTACCCATGAACAAACCTTCCCACGGCTGTTTATCTGTAAGCTGCTCGTAAATTTTTTTCATCTGTTTACCTCATAAAAAAACGGGCAGTTAAACTGCCCGTTATAATCTGAATATTATTTTCCTGATCTGAATGCGTCCCATTCGTTCATTAGAATATTCACGTCAGTTTTTCTCTTGCTGTATTTACCGTCATTTCTGATACTTATCATCTCGCCTTTCACGATCGAGATCCATTCTGAAAGAGTGACTTCATACGGCCCCGGGATCTGCTTTGGAGCTAAAGACTGCTTTGGAGCAAGGCTGCCGGTCTCTTCTGTTTTAGGTTCGATCTTCAATTCCGCTTTCTTTTCTTTTTCAAGATCAACATTCACCTGACCGTCCATGACCGAAATCTCTGTCAGTTTCCCGTCTGAGCTCATTTTATAATTTGTCCCGATAACTGCAGCTACGGCTATAGGCGATCTGACATTAAAGTCCTTCTTTTTTGAATCAGCTTTGTTCACATTGGTCCAGGATTCGCCTGACACCAGAAAACCGTTGAAGGCTACATCATTCCCGGACTGATCGAATTTGTCGATTATATATTCCGTTTTCTCGTTCAATCTGATAATACTGCCGTCAGCCAGCCTGATCTCACATCTGGATTCACCGCCTGTAAAAAGCGTATCCTTTTCAAAAACCTTATCCTCTTCGTCAAGATCTGTATTTTTTACTGCATTCCTGACCTTTAAATCTCCGAGTCTGAAATCTATCTCGCCAACTTCTTTAAGCTTAATTGCAACGGATTCAGCAGCCAATTTTTTAATCACCGGTTCAGGTTCAGGAACTTCAGTTTTCTGGGCTATTACAGCAGCTTCAGGCTCACTGTTTTTAACAACCTTCTGATCTTCGGATTTTTGTTTCCTGACCTCATCTACATTAAGTTCCGGAGCTCCGCTTGCGGCAAACAGGAAAATCTGAAGTGATAAAAGAAATATTACCATTCTGTGCATACTGCCCCCCTCATTTCGATTGATGTTTGAACAGCGCCTCTACCCTGTCGAGTATGTGTACGGCAATATCTTTTTTTTCCATTGCCGGCAGTTGTTCTTTCTTATCTGAAGTTATAATGGTTATTATGTTGAAGTCGGATCCGAAAGCCGGATTATCTGAAGATGTCTCGTTCAGAATTATCATATCCAGATTCTTCTCTTTCATTTTTTTCAGAGCGTTCTTATGTCCGTTATCCGTCTCCAGCGCGAACCCGACGAGTATCTGGCCTTCTCTCTTAATTTTGCCAAGCTCTTTCAGGATATCTTTCGTCCTGCGGAGTTTCAGATCGAAACTCTCCCCGGTCTTCTTTATCTTTGAAACGGATTTTTCCGGAGCGTAATCAGCTACTGCGGCGGACATTATCACGCAGTCTGCATTTTTAAATTCCTTCATTACTTCTTCATACATACCGTCTGCAGATACGGTATCGATCCTGCTGATGTGCGAATTGCAGACCTGATCGGTCGTTCCTGTAACAAGAACTGTTTCAGCGCCTCTGTACGAAGATTCTTCAGCTATTCTGAATCCCGTTTTACCGCTTGAGAAATTCGAAATGTACCTGACCGGATCTAAGAGCTCGGTCGTTCTGCCAGCAGATACCAGTATCTTTTTCCCTTTTAGCGAATCAGTGCTGTTGAGATAATAGAGGCTTTCCCTGAAAATATCGTGAGGTTCCGCCATTCTTCCTTTTGCTTTATATCCGCAGGCGAGGTCTCCTGATTCCGGTTCGAAAAATATCACACCCTGACCCTTAAGCGTTAAAATATTCCTTTGAACCGCAGGATTAAAATACATCTTGTCGTTCATTGCGGGACATACAATAAGGGTTTTATTATATACGAGCAGAGCGGTACTTAGAGCGTCATCGGCTATGCCGTTCGCCATTTTGCCGATTATGTTCGCAGTAGCCGGCGCTACGATGAACAGGTCAGCCCAGTCCGTGAGAGATATGTGCTCGGTTGACCACTCATTTATACTGCTGAAAGTGTCGGAATATACCTGTTCTCCGGATAAAGTTCTAAGAGTTGTCTCCGTAATGAACTCAAGTCCGTTACGGGTGATCACTACTTTAACATTATGACCGGTTTTTTTGAAATACCTTATAAGATAGCATGTCTTATACGCTGCGATACCTCCGGTAATTCCTATGAGAACATTCTTAGTCTTCAAGTTTTGTGATATCCTCATATTCCCATTCAAGCTGTTCGTTCAGCATCTCGTTCATTGACACTCTTATAGCCTTTGGAAAAACAGGCAGATCATCAACATTTATCTCAGCGACGAATTCCTTGTTGTACTCTTTTTCAGTCCTGTCGTCCATGATAGCGTTCCTGATCTTGTCGAATTCTCTCGCGTTCTTTCTCTCTATCTGTCTCATTCTCTGGCCGATGATCATCACAGCCTCATAGATATTTGTTTCCTCTTCGAACTGCTCCTGGCTTATTCCTCTGTCGTCCCTGTCGCTAATGATGTCGTACTTCTTTTTCATTTTTTCGCCTTTCTATTTTAATTTATAATTCCCTCTTTACGCAGAACTTTCTTGAGCTGTGCGTAAGCTTCATCCAGCCGATCATTCACTATATTATACGAATATTCTTTCATTTTTGCTATTTCTATTTTAGCGAAATTAAGCCGGTTCTGAATGGTTTCTTCAGAGTCCGTTCCCCTCAGCTCCAGCCTGTTCCTAAGGACTTCGAGAGAAGGCGGATAAATAAAGATCATGACAACATCTTCAGGATAAGCACTCTTTATTGCCAGACCGCCCTGAACATCGACATCGAATATCACATATTTTCCCCCGGACAGAGATTCATCGATATACTTTTTAAGTGTGCCGTAACTGTTGCCGTAAACTGTTTTATGTTCAACGAACTGACCGTTCCTGACCTTTTCCGCAAATTCATCCAGAGTAAGAAAGAAATATTCCACACCGTCGGTTTCTTTCCCTCTCGGAGAGCGGGTGGTTGCAGAAACTGAAAATTCTAATGCCGGAAATTCCTGTCTCAGCATGTTAATAAGGGTCGTTTTGCCTGATCCTGAAGGTGCTGAAAACACTATGAGCTTACCTCTACTCGGCATTCTGAACCTGCTCCCTGACCGATTCTATGATCTCCTTCATTCTGACTGAAAGATGAGATATCTCGGTAAGATTCGTTTTAGCCGAAACGGTACTCGCTTCTCTGTGCATTTCCTGAGCAAGATTGTTCAGGATCTTACCGGATGCTTTTTCGGCATCGAGAGAGCTGATAAAAAGTTCGATGTGCGAAAAAAGTCTTGTAATTTCTTCTGATATATCAACTCTGTCGCTTATTAGAACCAGCTCCTGTTCAAGCCTTTCTTTATTTAAACTCTCGATATCTGTCATAGACCTGAGTCTGTTCAGCAGTTTTTCGTACTGGGCTTTTGCGGCTCCTTTTGCCAGTTCGCCTGTTCTCGATACCAGATCCTTCAGTTCTGATGCGTTCTTTAACAGATCCGAATAAATATTCGCCCCTTCTTTTTCTCTGTAGTCTATCATAGCGTCAACAGCTTTGAGGAAGCAGCTGATTATCTCTGACTCCGTAATTTCATTAAGGCTGTTGTCCTTAACATCAAATATATCGGGAAATCTTAGAAGAGTATCAAGTCCGATCTCGCTGCTGATGCCCAGATCGTCAGCCAGAGTTTCTAGAGCTTCCTTGTACGCCCTCGCGGAATCTGTGTCCAGGTTTTTTATCTTATTCCCTTTTGCCGGGATCAGACTAACGAACACCGTAATACTTCCCCTGTCAACCCTTGCTTTCAACAATTCTCTTAATTTCAGCTCCAGTTCATTCAAAAATGAAGGCATTCTGAAATTCAGGTCCAGAAATCTGTGATTTACGCTTTTTATTTCTACGGTTATTTCATAATCAGGGCTTGAACCTGAGCTTTTTCCGTATCCTGTCATCGATCTTAACAAACTTTACCTCCGCCCGATTATTTTTCACCATCCTCTATCACTGCGCTGCCGCGGGGTTTCTTGATCTCGTATGACCCGAAACTGTCATCAGTTACAAATCCCACTCCGTACAGCGTATCTCTTCCGTCCCTGACCATCATCACATCCGAATCGCTGAATATCTTTGCTTCCTTTCTGTTCCATATAAGCGTGTCGGTATATAATACATATCCTTTTTCAGAACTGAAAACCACATCGTCCCAGGCTGAGAATAACTCTGTCAGGTCGTTGATATTCCCCCTCCTGCTTGTTAGTATTCCCGATCTTTGCCCTTTCTGATAGAAATCAATTCTTAGACCTGAATCAATCCGGTTCTCTGAATATCTGGAGTTCGCGACATTGTCTCTTTCCACATAACCGCCGAAGAACTTTGCCTTCAGCTCTCCTTCGTTCGTTATATTCACTTCCATATCCCATATAACGTTATCTGAAACAGAACCGCTGTCTTGAGAATTTGTCTTTTCAACAGGATTTTTTCTTGAGCACCCCGCCGAAAAAATCAGTATCATTAAAATTACGATCTCAGTCCAGATATTTTTTTTGCGCAGCTTCAAATTTGTTGTCTCTTTTCAATATAAATTCAAGAAATTCTCTCACCGATCCTTTTCCGGCCTTTGCTTTACTTACAAAATCGACCCTTTCCTTTATCTCCGGGCTGGCATCAGACGGAGCTCCTTTCAGTCCGGCAAATTTCATTGCTGACCAGTCGAACCAGTCATCACCGAAATAAGCTATCTCGGAATCTTCGAGGTAATATTTTTGTTTGAGTTCGTTATAAGCTTCAGCTTTGTTTACATGTCCGGTATAAACGTCTTCAATTCCAAGTACTTCAGCCCTTTTCTCGACGATCTCTCCGAATCCTCCGGAAATTATTGCGATCCTTATTCCTGATTCAGGACAGATATGCTTAATAAAGAATCCGTCCTTCGCGCAAAAGGCCTTTATTAGTTCTCCGCTCGCGCCGTAGTATATTATTCCGTCCGTCATGGCTCCGTCAACATCAAGAACGACCATTTTGATCTCTTTTTTCATTATCTGCATCTCACTTTGTTGATCTTCATTGTCTTAACGATCAGCTCTTCAGCTTGTTCCAGCCCGATCATCGATCTTGAATCAGACTTGGCGCGGGAAGGATCGGGATGCGTTTCCGCGAATATACCGTCGATGCTTCCGGTCGCAGCGGCGGCGCAGGCCATCGCCAGAGCGTACTCCGGCTGCCCGCCGGACATATTTCCTTCGGCGGCAGGTTTCTGCAGAGAATGGGTCACATCGTATATTACAGGATATCCGAACTTTTTCATTTCCATAAAATTCCTGAAATCCACCACCAGATTGTTATATCCGAAAGTAGTTCCTCTTTCTGTGAGAAGTATCCTGCTGTTCCCTGCGGAAAGCGATTTTTCTGCTGCGAGGTTCATTTCCTGCGCCGAAGCAAACTGGCCTTTCTTTATATTGATAATTTTTCCGGTTTTTGCCGCCGCAAGTATAAGGTCGGTCTGCCTGCATAAGAATGCCGGTATTTGTATTATATCCGCTGTCGTTCCTGCAACTTCAGCCTCATCCGGTGTATGAACATCTGTCAGTATTGGAAACCCGAACTCTGTTCTGACCTTTTTCAATATCTTCATTCCTTTTACGATCCCGGGTCCGGTAAATGATCCGATGCTCGATCTGTTAGCCTTTGTATATGAAGATTTAAAAACAACATCCACTTTTTGTTCCAAAGCGGCTTTGAAGAGTTTCTCCGCAGTTTCCAGAACTGTATCCTCATTCTCTATCACGCAGGGCCCCATGATGTAAAAAAGCTTTGCGTTCTTATCGAACAGCCTCTGAAGTATCTTATCCGTATCCATTTTTTTTGCTTTCATAGACCCGTTACCCTAATAGTTATTCAAAAGATACAAAAGATAACATAAAAGGTATTAAAATACAATTAAAATATAAATAAGAAAGTCAGAACCGATATTTGTCTTTACTTCGAGGTTTTTTTTATGTATTTTAACAGACAACTCATTTCATGCAGAGCGGAAACAATATGAAGAGCTTTCTTAAATTCGACGAAAATAACGTCTCCAGGGTAATAGTAAGGTTTTCGATCATTCTTGTTTTCACTATCGCCATTATTCTTTTTGGTATCTACACTCCAAAATATTACATTGAATACAAAAAGAACACCGAGTCCACAAAAAAGCATCTGGAAAAACTCTTCATTGAAAGGATCAGATTTGAAGTTGACGAGATCGTAAAAAACATTGAATACCGTTCTGTAGTTCAGCAGAAATATCTGATTCTAACATTCCAGAATGAAAATTCAGCGCTTTTTAAAACCATAATCGAGTATTTTTCAGAAAATAAGACAGAAAGAACATCCAAAATAGACGTATTTCTTAAAGTACTCGGAAAAACAGACAAATCGAACCCGTTAAAAAAATTTTTTATAGCCAACAGCAAATATCTGCTTCTTAATTCTCCGGAAGGAACAAGGATAATTAATGAAGACCACACAAATACTTTAAGATCATCGACAAACAGCGCTTTGGACTCTGAAGAAATGAGTTCAGAGCCGTCTGATTCGCTTTTTTCCGCTCTGCTCGGTGACGGCGATGATTTCATCAGCGTTAACTATTCCAAAACATATGATATCTATTACGGTTCTGTTATTTCAAAAAAATATTTCAGTCAGGTTCTTGAAGATACCGTACTCGAAGAGATCGAAAAAGAAAATCTAAGAGGATCACAGGAATACATTTTTGTTTATAAACTCCTGAATCTGTCTGGCGGAAAAGGTTTCGCGAGGATGATAATAAATCCCAACCGTCCCGATCTTGTGGGCAACCTCATAGACGACGACTATAAAGATGCGAACGGTTACGAATTCAGAAAAGAATTCATGAGGCAGATAAGAGAAAGTAATGAAGGTACGGTCAGTTATTATTATAAAGACCCTGAGACCGGAAATACCGACAGAAAAACCTCCTACTTCAAATATATCCCTGCACTTAACTGGATAGTAGCCCAGGGATACTACCAGAACCAGATAGACAGAATAGTCGAGCCTGACATCCTGAGGTACAGGAATGATTTTATTATAAGAGTGTGCATGATCGCATTCCTGATCATCATCTTCGTCACCGCTTATTATTTCGTATTCAGGAATTTTACAATAAGGCTGCAGGAAACGATCATTAATTACCGCACCGGCCTTGAAGAAAAGAACAGGTTACTTCAGTATGAGATAGAGACCACTAACGCTCAGAAAAACGAGATAAGTGAGGCTAATGAATATATTACAAAACTATATGATTCGGTACCCGTCGGAATAGTACTTATTGACTCGGAAACAAGAAAGATCGTCAACATCAACAGCTCGGGATTAAACACACTTGGATATAAAAGAGAAGAGATTATAGGGAAACACTGTAATTTTTCGTTTTGTCCGGCACTGATAGGCAAATGTCCGATACTTGACGAAGGAACCGAGACGGACAGCTCCGAAAGAATAGTAGTCAGCTGTACAGGCCAGAACATAACCGTATTGAAAAGGGCATGCCTGATAACCTACAAGAACAGAAGATATATTCTCGAGTCTTTCATAGATATTACAAAGATCAAAGAAACCGAGGCGGAACTCATAAGACTTAAAGAAGAGGCGGAGCAGGCAAACATCGAAAAATCCCGTTTTCTTGCCAATATGAGCCATGAGATAAGAACCCCCATGAACTCAATATTCGGGATGACGAAGATACTTTCAGAAACATTTCTCACTTCAGAGCAGAAAGACATCCTCGAGACTATCATTACATCAACAGACCTGCTTCTTAAGATACTCAACGATATCCTGGATTTTTCAAAGATCGAATCCGGAAAAATACTGATAGACAACGTGCCTTTCAATTTAAGACAGCTCACCGATACTATTTCTTATCCTTACAGAGTAAAACTGGATGCGTCCAGGATCGGATTCACAACTGTTTATTCGCCTCCCGGGTCAGAATTCAATTATTTTTCCGACAGAGTGAAGATAGGCCAGATATTGAATAATCTTATCGGAAATGCCGTCAAGTTCACAGAATCGGGAGAAATACTTCTGAGCATCAATGATGAAGGTGGATCCGGTCTTGTGCACAAAGTTTCTTTCTCAGTTAAGGATACCGGGATCGGCATCTCTAAGGAGTCTCTGAAAAAAATATTTGAAAGATTCAGCCAGGCCGATATTAGCACTACCAGAAAATACGGCGGAACCGGACTGGGTTTAACTATCAGTAAAAGACTGATCGAAATCCTTGGAGGAGAGCTTCAAGTTTCATCTGAACCCGGAAAAGGAAGCAATTTCTACTTCAGCCTGAATTTACCAGTAACATCAGACAATGAAGATTTTATTAAAAAACCTTCCGGAACCGATATAAGGCATATTGACCTTTCAGGTATAAAGATTCTGATAGCTGAGGATAACATCCTTAACCAGAAATTTATAATCAAACTTCTGGACAGAAAAAAAGCGAATTTTAAAATAGTAAACAACGGAAAAGAGGCCATAGCCGAACTTTCAACGAATAAATACGACCTTCTTCTGATGGACGGACAGATGCCTGAACTGGACGGAATAAGAACAACTCAAGAGATCAGAAAAAGCGGTAAGCCATACAAAGATATCCCGATAATAGCGCTCACTGCTTCTGCGCTGATAGACGACAGGCAGAAATTTCTCGATGCCGGAATGAATGATTACATACCAAAACCGATCGTTGAAGAAGATCTTATTAACTCCATAATCAAATTCTCCGGAAATAGAGTAAAATCAATCCTGCAGCCGATCGGCAGTTCAAACTATAAAATTATCGATCATGAAGAACTCCTGTTAAAGATGGATCAGCTGGGTAAAAATTCGTTCATTGATATCCTTGAACTTTACGCAAAAGAAATTCCTGACAAGATATCCGGTCTGTCTTCAGCAGTAGAAAATAATGATCGTGAAAAAATCAGATTTGAAGCTCACAGTTTAAAAGGAGTCGTGTCGAATTTCGGATCAGGCCAGTTTCTTGAGCTTTGCAGGGAACTGGAACAAAATTCATCAAATTATAAGACCGCCGATTTAAAAAGTGTCTTTGAAAGGATGAAATCAGTATCGGATAAATACCTGGATGAGCTGAAAAGATTTCTGACGGAATTCCGTAGATGAATAGAAAATCCTTTATTGTTCGCCCTAAATATAATACTTGACATAAAGAATTTTTAAATATAATTTTTGATGCTGATATAAAAATAAATTAAAGAGGTAGAAAAATGACTGTAAAAGTTGCAATAAACGGATTCGGAAGGATCGGCAGGGTCGTCTTCAGGATAATGCAGGAAAGAGAAGGTATCGAAGTCGTGGGAATTAACGACCTGACCAGCGCATCCACACTGGCACATCTGCTGAAATATGACTCGGTACACGGAAAATTCAAGGGTGATGTTAAGGCCGAGGGAGATATGCTCATCGTGAACGGAAAATCGATCCGGATCCACTCCGAAAAAGATCCCGAAGCTTTACCGTGGACTGAACTCGGCGTCGACATTGTGATCGAAGCAACAGGTGTTTTCCGTAACAGAGAGAAAATGGGCAAGCATATTAAGGCGGGCGCTAAAAAGGTCATTCTTACAGTTCCTGCAGACAAAGCGGAAGATGTAGACGCTACCGTAGTTCTGGGAGTCAATGACCATGTTCTGACCAAAGATATGCAGTTCATCTCCAACGCATCATGCACAACGAACTGTCTTGCGCCTGTCGCAAGAGTGTTAAATGACAAATTCGGTATCGTCCGCGGCCTGATGAATACGATACACTCCTACACGAATGACCAGATAATTCTTGACGCGCCCCATAAAGACCTGCGCAGAGCACGCTCAGCTGCGGTCTCGATCATACCGACCAGCACAGGAGCAGCTAAAGCCGTCGGTCTTGTCGTACCGGAACTCAAGGGAAAACTTGACGGATTCGCGATGAGGGTGCCTACACCTGACGGTTCTGTTGTCGACCTTACCTGCGAGTTGTCACGCAGCGTTACTGCCGAAGAAATAAACGCTGCCGTAAAAGAAGCTTCTGAAGGAGCAATGAAGGGAATTCTGGAATACTGCGCAGACCCTATAGTAAGCGTGGATATAGTAGGAAACCCTCACTCTTCCATTTTCGATGCGGGTCTGACAAAAGTACTGGGCGGGAACTTCATAAAGATCGTATCATGGTATGACAATGAGTTCGGATATTCGAACAGAGTAGTAGATCTGCTCGAAAAAATAGCCGGACTTTAACATATATATTTATTCTGCAGGGCAGAGACGGTCTCTGCCCTTTTTTGTTATTCAGTTTCCAAGGTAATGTAATTAATGAAAAAATTTCTGCTTTATTCCTGTGCTGTTCTTCCGATGCTATTCTGGGCTCTAACATTTATCTGGTATAAGATAGTGCTGGAGATTATAGATCCTGTCTCCGTGATATTCTTCAGGCTCGTAATAGCTTCTCTCCTGCTTATATTTTTTACAAAATACATTTTCAGAACAAAAGAAAAACTCGGGAGAAAAGATTTTTCTAAAATGTTCGTTCTGGCCTTTTTCGAACCTTTTATTTATTTTCTCGGTGAATCTTACG
>ERZ795048.2679-NODE-2679-length-14105-cov-9.058363_pt1 | contig 14105 bp, 8 predicted proteins | sample MGYA00375132_ERZ795048 | MGnify/ENA primary metagenome ERZ795048 (study PRJEB30177, sample SAMN05720225) | activated sludge metagenome | isolation source: Anaerobic digester | place: Hong Kong | collected 2014-12-17 ...
CTGGACAGCAGCGGAAGCCCGACAGGTTTCTGCACAGATCTGAGCAGGGAAATTGCAAAAGTTACCGGCCTCCGGTTTCAATTCAAGCTTGAGAAGTGGGCAGATGTCCGGAAAAATCTGGAAGAGGGACGTATACAGCTTGTACAGGAAATGGCGTATTCGAAAGAACGCGACAAGCTTTATGATTTTTCCATACCATTTGATTACACAACCCATACAATTTTTATAAAAAAAGGAATGCCGTATATCCGGGCGGAAGAATTGACAGGGAGGTCAATTCTTGTAACACGGGGCGATATAGGCCATGACTATCTGATGAGGTATCATATATCCGACAGGGTCGTCGTGTCGGAGGATTATTCCGGGATGCTCCGTCTTCTTGATACCGGAAGATATGATTGCGCGTTGATGCAGAAACTTCCCGGGCTTTACTGGGCTGATCATCTCGGATTAACGGACATTGTTGCTACCAATGAACATCTGATAAAGCATAAGGTGTGCTATGCAGTAAAAAAAGGAAACACCCGGCTGCTCCATAGTGTAAATGAAGCTCTTACCGTGCTGGGAAAGAACGGGACTATTGACCGGCTCTATCATAAGTGGTTTGAAATTTATGCAGATAGAACTATTCCCAGGTATGATATAAAAAAGATATTATTCTGGGTGCTTACTCCGGTTGTTGTAATTCTTGGCGTTATTCTTCTCTGGTCAGCGTCTCTCAGACGTCTCGTGAGGAAACGTACGCGGGAACTGCAGGAGCAGAACCGGGAGCTTCAGAGGGCTAAGGAGGAAATTCTCAGCAGGGAAAAAGAACTACATCTCCTTGTGGCATCCCTTGACGATATCGCAATGGAGTTCGACAGGGACGGACGATATATGAATATCTGGACAGCTGACGACTCTGTTCTTTTTCTTCCGAGGGACCAGCTCATCGGGAAGACAATCAGGGAAATATTCGGGAGGGATTTCGCACAACCATTTGAAACAGTTATTCCGAATGTGCTTGATACGGGTGTTCCGGATAATGTTGATTATAATGTTCCCCTTGATGGTGAAGTGCGCTGGTTTAATGCGAGGATCAGTCCCATCGAAGGTGATACCGCGAAACGCGACCGTGTGGTAATGCTGATTCGCGACATCACCGGGAAAAAGGTGATTGAAGACGCCCTTCAGTATTCCCTGAAGGAAAAGGATGTGCTCCTCAAAGAGATTCATCACCGGGTGAAGAACAACCTTCAGATTGTATCGAGTCTCCTTAGTCTGCAGATTAGCCGGATAACAGAGCCCTCAGTAATATCCGCCCTTGAAGAAAGCAAAAACCGTGTCAGGGCGATGGCTATCATCCATGAAATTCTCTATAACTCCGACAAGATAGGGGAGCTGAACTTCAGCAAGTATACCGCGAGCCTCCTGAACAATCTCATTGCAACCTTTAACAGGGGGCAGGTGAAGGTTGCAACTGATATTGATGATATCGCCCTGGGGCTTAACGATGCAATTCCCTGCGGGCTTATTATCAATGAACTGGTGACAAACAGCCTCAAGCATGCCTTTGAACATGTTGAAGATCCTGAGATATCAGTATCGATGAAAAACGGCGGCCCTGATAAATCCATTATGTTGACAGTACAGGACAATGGCAAAGGGATTCCTGAAAGCTTCAATCCTGAAGATCCTGACACGCTGGGGATGAGGCTGGTGTTTTCCCTGGCACAGCAGATAGGGGGGGAGGTTTCATATTCCTTTACGGAAGGCACACGGTTCACGATTACGTTTCCCCTGCGGGAGAGGGGCGATGTTCTGTAACCTGTGTTAATGGCGTTTCAGGTCCTAAATTTTAATTTCTTTAATAAAATCCGGGTTTCTTATAACGCCGCTTTCATGAAGGAAATCAGCGAATATATCAAAAAGTATCGGATCAATTCCAAGATAATCTCCTTCCAGAAAATCCTTACGGATTAATGTGAGTGCCTCCCCGGGAGTCATTGGTTTTGAGCGGTATTTTTTTTCTGAGTCCGTCATGGCGTCATACACGTCAATTATTTCCAGAATTTTGTTGGGAAAGTAGGACAGGGTATTCCCGTATCCCACATCGTTGATGTTATATGAAATGCAGTACTTTGTGGGAGACGTGTCCCGTTTCGAACCGCGCCGTTCTTCAAAACGGCTCTGAAACGTGCCAAGCTGCCGATATCCGTACGGCGCTCCGTAATAATCATGGTGTAATAATCCCGTCGATACAATGCCGGTGTTGAACTCCTTCGATTCAATGAGCATGTTGTAGCTTTCAAACACGTGTCGCCGGGCTTTCTTCGGATCGTAACCCTCTCCTCCGTCATGATAATCCACCTGGGGGAGTTTCCCGATGTCATGAATAAATCCTCCCATCGCGAAGTCAATAAATGAGGACCGTTCACGCACAGGAGTAATTCCTCCCTTGTATACAATTTCAAGGGATATTTTCTGAGATCCCCGAAACAGTTTATTGTAATAAGGGTAAAATCTTTTATCGAATTCAGCTCTGAACCGTTTTACGTTATTGGAGTATTTCTGAAAATAACTGTTGTAAAAAAAGAGAAATGAAATATATCGTATAAGGATACGGTTCATGTGATTAAGGGTTACCGACTGTGTCTGGATATGGTGCAGCCGCGCGAGGTCACTGTAGGTGGCTTTTCCCCTGCTTAACAGGCTGATGAGGTTGTCTATCATCGCAAAGGATTCGGAAACCATTTTTTTTATGTGCCCCTGGTCAATCCCCTTCTCAATGTTTTCTTCGAGGGTGACTTTGCTGATGCACATGTTTTCCGCGAACATTTTCCCTGTTTCATCCATCATGTCCGCGTCAAAGCGCTTTCCTTCGATAGTATACTCTTTCAGCTTGTGGTTGTGGTTCATGAGGGACTGGATACGTTCTATGATGTCCATCTCCCTGGCTACAGCCAGGCGGTTTTCAAAGACAGTATCAACCCGTGACGAGGGTCCTGTATTCTCAACGGCAGGGGTGGTGCTTGAGACCGATGCTGCGGGTGTTTCGCGTTCTACGGTTTTTTCAGTGTTTGTTATCTGGTCCTGAAGCTGCTGAAATGAGTCATGGTCGAGGTAGAATTCCATTTCCCGGTCTTTCAGATATATATCAAAATCCTTCGGGGGCACAAACCCGAAAGATCCGTCCTTTTTCTTTCTCCTGATAGGGAGTCCCGCGGCAATGATAAATTCGAGATGCTGCCTGACAATATCAGTGGACACCTTCAAAAGTTCTTCATCACGGAAAAGATGGTCAAAATCATCCTCGAAATCCAGTACAAACTCATCATTCATAAATAGTACATTGCTCCCTGCAGCTGGAATTAGATAGGGGTTGCTATATCATGAACAGTATCGCAACAATGATTATTATCAAATTAAATGGTCATTACCTGTGCCGATAGGGGTTTCACTGTATAATCGTATAATAATGGAATTCTTCAGTCTATTCAGGAACATCGCCGGAGTCCCACTGCCTGCCCATCACCACATAATATATTACAGGAAACACAATCAGTGTCAGCACTGAAGATACCCCAAGTCCCAGAATAATTGCCCAGGCAAGTCCTGCCCAGACCGGATCCCCTACAATGGTCAGGGAACCCAGCATGGTGGTTATAGTTGTGAGCATGATGGGCCGGAACCGTGTTTTGCCGGCATCAATGAGGGCATCCTCCAGGGTCATGCCGTTATGCTGTAGTGAATTAAGATACTCAAGAAGGATGATTGAATTGTTCACCGCAATTCCCGCAAGCGCGATAACCCCTATCATCGAAGTTGCGTTGAAAAACAGCCCTATTGTGAAGCCGAGAATCATGAATCCCGGCATGACGCCGATGAGTCCCAGAGGTATGGTTGACATCACAATGAGGGGAAGCCGGAATGACCTGAATTGCCCAACCAGTACAAAATAAATGAAGAATACCGCGATTCCCATGGCTATACCGAGGTCCCTGAACACCTCAAGGGTGATCTCCCATTCACCTCCGAGAGAAATTTTAATGACCTTCCCTTCAGGAGTCCGGTAGTCAGCGCCGAAAAGAGAGAAACCGGTCCGCTCGCTGCGGCCATCCGAAGGTCTGAAGTTCCAGAGGTGTTTCAGAAAATCAATCGCGGCATATGTGACGGAACGTCCGGACATTTCACCATAGAGATATTCTGTTGAAAGCCTGTTCTCGCGGTACACCGGCATAACCGTCTTCCGGGAGGAAATTTCTATGAGGTCCTTCATCGGTACCCGTATCCCGAGGTCGTTGCAGATGAACAGTTTTCTCAGCAGGGAGGGGTGTTTTCTGAGGGCCCTGTCCATACGGATAGTGATATATTCCTGTTCAATGTTTTCCGGATTATGATATATTCCCACAATCTGCCCGGAGTAAAAGGTGTTCAGTGTTTTGACTATCTGTGCAGGGCTTACCCTGCTGATGGACGCGCGCTCATGTTTCACAGTGACCTGCAGTGTTTCAGTTTCCTCCTGTATGGAAATGTCTGTATCAACCACGCCTTCAATGGCGCGCAGATCCGGCAGCAGTTTCTTCGCGGTCTGACGTATAAGGTCCACATCGTACCCCTGCACGCGTACAAGAAATGTTGAGCGTACCGGAGGCCCCGGAGGGTCTTCCACAAGTTTCAGTTTAACCGATTTTATGCGGGTAAGTGATGCGGCGGCGCGCTCAAGTCGCGGCCGCATCTGCTGTACAAGTATTGCCGACTTCGTGTCGCGATGATCAGGATTTGTGAGGCCGACACGGATTGTAGCCTGTGAACTTTTTCTTCTGGATTCAACACCTCTGAAGAGGCCGTTAAAATCGAGAATCGGGGGGCGGCCGATATAGCTCTGGGTCATTACCACATTTTTTTCCTGAAGGAGTTTCTTCTCGAAAAACCTGGTTATCTCGAATGTACGTTCAAGAGGTGTCCCCTCCGGAAGGTCGAGGTACAGAAAAAACTGTTCACGGTCCGCCTTTGGAAGCATGCGGAATTTTACCAGTGTCACCGCGGGAAGCATAAGGGACACAACGAGCAGTAACCCGATAAATGACATGGCACGCCGACGCGCCTTCCGGTCAACAAGAAGCCTGTGAAGGTAGCGGTGGTATGATTCAAATGTTTTATTACCAAGTTCTTTCGTGCGGTCCAGGATGTTCCGGATCGCTGAAGGGAGGCGAAGCGAACGTTTTTCCGCTTCGGGTTTTAATACGACGGATGCCATCCAGGGATTCAGTGTAAGGGAGAGTACCAGGGCCAGGATCAGCGCCGCGGGAACAAAAAACGGTATCGGCCCCATGTAGGGGCCCATCATGCCTGTTACAAAGGCCATTGGTATGAAGGCGATCACGGTGGTCACCGTAGACATAAAAAGGCCGGGCCCCACTTCGTTGACGGCCGATATCACCGTATCAATCCTGCCTTTTTTCTTTTCCGCTTTCATTCTCCGCACAATGTTTTCAATGACCACTGTGGCGTTGTCCACGAGGAGCCCGAGCGACAGAATAAGGGCAAAAAGCGTTATGCGGTTGATGTTCTGCCCCGTAAGAAACCCCACACCGAACACGCTGGCAAGGGTGAGGGGGATTGAAATCGCCACAAGGAGCGCGGCCCGAACGTCAAGGGCAAGGAGCAGCACTACAACAACAATAAATATCGCGGTAAACAGGTTTGATACGAGTGTGTTTATTTCTCTTTGCGCGGTTCTGCCTTCGTCCACAAGTACTTCCGCCTGGATACTCCGGGGAATGAAATTATTGCGGAGCGACGACAGTTCGCTGCGAACCCTTTCTGTTACAGACGTGATATTGGTGCCTTTCATCTTCGCAATGCTGATAAGGACACAGTTGTCCCTTTCTTCAACAGTGCCCCCTTTCTTCGCAATGTGGCGCACGTAGCTGTCAATTTCCTCCACCCGCTCCTCTATCCGTGAGAGGTCTTTGAGGTACAGCTGGCCGTAGTCGCCGGTTACGACAACAGTATTTTCCAGGTCGCTTCTTCTCCGTACTACACTGGTGGCTTCAAGAGGGGTAAATTCACTGTCACCTTTGATGAGGCCTGAGGGAAGAAAAATGTTTCCTCTTCCAAGTGCCTGTTGTATAGATGGAAGGCCAACCTTTATTTCCGCGAGGCGGAGGGGGTCCAGTATTACCGCCAGTTCACGTTTTCTTCCGCCAACTACTTCAATGTTTGATGTCCCCTCAATAATGCTGAGGCGGTCACGAAGTTTAAACGCGAACTTACGCAGCCCCACGGGATCAACCTTCTCCGAGGTGAGGGCAATTGTCATTACAGGGACATCGTCAGGATCGATGGAGCGTACTTTCGGGGGGGCGATACCGAGGGGTACAAGGTCGAAGTTTCTCTGTATCCGGTCGTCAACCATGATTATGGCGGAATCAAAATCCTCTCCGACATGGAAGTTTACATTCACGACGGAGCTCCCCCCTCTCATCGAGACTGAATAAATATCGTCGACGCCGGGGATGTCCGCGAGGATATGCTCAAGGGGCTTTGTTACCTGTTCCAGCACTTCGCTTCTGCTGGCGCCCGGATAATCTACCTGGATCTGAAAAGAAGGTGCGGTAATTTTCGGATTGTATTGTTTGGGAGTGGCGTAGAAGGACGCGATACCCCAAATAAACAGTGTGATAATTATCAAGAGTGAAAGGCGTCCGTTTTTTACGAATACCCTGGCAAGCTTTCCCGTCCAGTTCATTGTAACCTCGTAGTATCTGATATGCCTCTTATTGCATCAACCAATCAGTGAAGACTATCTGATGTGCATGGAAATGTCAATTATGTTACACGGATGATCGCCAGAGTATATAGCGGATATCACTTGTCAAGAACATTTAAGATTTTTAGTAGATACTGTATTGTTGTTTCACATAATGTAAAAATGGAAACGTTCAACAGCGTGGGAGGTTTACACGGTATTATGCGTAAAAGGAATTTCTTTAATGAAAAAATCAGTATTTATAGTGCCGGTTCTGTTGCCGGCGGCTTCCCCGCTGGTATTGTTATATCCGGCGGAATGGGCGGTATGATGCACTAAAAGAATCGTTACCCGAGGAGAATGTCAGCGGTCCTTCGACGCCCATTCCTCCTCGTCTTCATCAAGGTATACCTCTTCAAGGATATCTCCCGCCCAGGATTCTGCAGCGGCAAGATGGCGCAGAATGCGCACTGCCATTACCTTGACCGCGGGAACTTCGCTCCACACAGCTTCATTCAGGCAGCGCCAGTGAGGGGGATCGAATTTTTTCGGATTATCGAGCTGCTCCCTGCAAGTATCACAGAGGAAAAGGCACCTGGCGGCATCGGGGTCTGCAGGAGCCGGTGGTATTTCGAACACCGTGAGTTTTACTCCGGAGGCTTTGCACAGCTCGCATTTTGACCCGGACCGCCGGGCAAGCTCCCTCCCGAATGAGGCAAGGGTGTCCTGCCTTTGATGATGCGCGTCATATCCTTTTACCATGCCGTTGTCTCCATTGTCAGAATTATATCGCCCCGTAATCCCTGGAAAATCAGCGGAGAGGGGCACGTTTGAATTACAGCTTCCGTAATATTTCCATGATATACGGCAGGAGCTGCTTTTTCCGCGAAAGCACATCTTTCAGCAGATAGATGCTGTCGCGGTATTTCGGGTAGGCTATCTTTTTTATAAACTCATCCTTACCTCTAATAAAGAGATAACTGCTCAGTTCGTTCAGGTCCGTTACAAGGAGCGCGCAGAAGAGGAGCCCCTTGTTGTCGCAGATGTTCTGAATATGCTGAAGGATGTTTTCCGAGCGTTCCATTATCTCGTCGGGGTAATTCACCTCCACCTGGCTTACGGAGAAAGAATAATCTCCTTCGGTATATGCCTTCATGTCCATTGCGACAATTTCCTCAACGGGCTTCTGGCTGATGAGGGAGGCGGCCGCGGTGATCTCGTGGCCGAACTCTTCAATGGAAAGATCGGTGATCTGGGACAGGTATTCGGCAGTCCTGATGTCGGTTTCCGTTGTTGTGGCGGACCGCAGGATCAGGGTGTCGGAGAGAATTCCCGCGAGGAGCAGCGAGGCAATCTCCCGGGTAACGGGAACGGTATTGTCCCGGTAGAGGTTCGCGATGATTGTGGATGTTGAACCGACGGGCCAGTTGATAAAGGTAATGGGATATCCCGTGGAGGGGTTCCCCAGGCGGTGGTGGTCGATTATCTCATGGATTTTAATTTTATCCACCCCCTCAACGGACTGCGTGAGCTCGTTATGGTCCACAAGGACCACCCCTATGTTCGGTTCATTCATCAGGTCGCTCTGGGTAAGGACGCCGGTTACCCTGTTGTCTTCATCAACTACCGGGAGCGACCGTGACGCGGATTCCGTGAACCTGTCACGTATGTTCCGTATGTAGTCATCGGAGTCCAGGGGCTTCAGTGAAGTATCTCCCACATACTTAACGGGTACCGAATGCAGCGCGAGCCACGAAGCACTGGATGTATGAAACGGCGTAATGAGCACTGAAACCTTATGTGTTTCAGCCAGCTCCTTCAGATCCTTGCTGATCATGTTCCCCGCGGACACAATAAGGACCTTCACCTTTTTTTCTATGACATATTTCTGGATGTCCTTCCTGTCACCCACAATCACTATCGAATTTTCAGCGGGCATAATATCAATGAACTTCCGGAGTGTTTCCTTCTCCGACGCCGCCACAACGATCTGTGCGTTAAACACGTCCTCCTCGTTGTTGATGACAACCGGTTGCGCGTTCAATGTTTTTATCAGGTGGTATACCGATGTTGAGATGATGCTGTTCTTGTGAGGGTCAATTTTGTTAAGAATGTTCTCCGCAAACGTGTTATAGTGAAGGGCGGAAAGGTATTTGTTGTCGTCGTCCACCACGGGGAGCATGCGGAATTTTTTTGTGTTAAGAATCTGCATTGCCTCCCATAATGGAGTGTTATGGGAAAGCGTGTCAGGTTCGTTGCTCATGTGATTCATAACCTTCGGGATAAGGTCGCTGATGAATTCAGGCTTGGGTACCTGAAACCGTTCAAGGACATACTCGGTTTGAAGGTTTACCTTCCCCGCGCGCGCGGGAATATAGTTGTCATGCCCAAGGGCCTTTTTCAGCCCGGCGTATGCGATCGAGGACACAATTGAATCGGTATCAGGATTTTTATGTCCAATAATGTAAATCTTTTTCATGGATTCCTCGTTATATAAAGTTAAAGGACACGGCAGTGAGGGGGTTGATATTGACACCCTTCATTGAGTATAGCAGGTGACCTCAGGAAAACTGATTATTTGCAGAAACGCTCCCAGCCGCGTGGAAGCCTGATCGTCGTCATCCTCCCTTCACGTTCATACTGCATCACCATAGACACCTGCATTTCACTCTCAAAAGCGACTCTGAGGCCGTTTCCCATGTTCTGAAGAAAAGAATCAAGTCCTTCCTGCTTGGACGGCATGACATTCTTTTTCAGGTATGACACATAACTTCCCCTGGGGGCGCCCCGTATAAGGCTTGCGGGCTGGGAGAAAAAATTTGTAAACGAAAGGGACGTTACAATGTTTCCCGCAATCGCGGAATAATCAACGGATGCACCTCCCCCCCCGATGAATGTATACTGCATCATGGCCATTTTAAATTTCAGACGGTCATTAAGATATTTTACGGTATATATGGAGAAGTCAGAATTTATGTCATAGAAGCTTACTCCTCCGGTCATTGTGGTTCTCTTTTTAAACCACACCGGCTGACTTATATATTCTTTTCCGCTCGTTGAATAGATTTTCACTTGTGTTGGAATCGTATTCCAACGTATAAACCCTTCCTCTCCCGGCTGTGCTATGGGAACCTTGTACAGGGCGCCGTTAAAGGTGTTGGTGAAATACGCACGTTTGATATTACCCTCCATGTCAGTATATATCACCCGCTGTTCGGGTATTAATACTACTGATGCATGCCAGCTTACATTTTCCGCCTTCTGCTTTTTGATGTGTTCAAGTTCGGCAATTTCAATCTCACCGTTTTTAATATCGATAATACAGTAGGTGCGATATGACTCCCAGTATATATCGGCATGTGCCGCACCGCGGTGTATGGCCCTGCCGTACAGTTTGTACACCGCGTAATCTCCCACTTGAGGATTATCGTGAAGAATGTACTTCCCTCCGAACTTATGCCCCTTCTGCTCCGGCATAATTGATGGCAGGCAGCTCAGGCCGCTTAGAACCGCAGTACACAGAAAGAAGAATGTAATCGTTCTCATCATGCTCTCCGTTATTGATGGTAATAAATCCCGATAAAAAATATTGCGCAAATAATAAATAATGTCAAGAACGTTTTCGGGTGCCGGAAAATATCTTTCGTCCACTCATGAGAATGATAATAATCACCGGCGTCAGCAGTATCCAGAATGAAAGAGCAAGAAACTGTACGGCGGGGCCGAAAAACAGGAACGCAATGAAGCAGGCTGTCTGTATGCCAAGAACGTACATTATGTCCTTCGCGGAAATTTGTTCATCACTGAAGATTTCACTGGTATAGGACACCACTGCATGCCTGGTTTCCCTGGAAAGAAGGGAATAAATAAAGGTATAGTATAATATCCCCCCGTTAAAAAGCAGGTGCACCACCACCATTCCCAGGGCGAAGAGCCGGGGAATGGACTCCGAATAGGGAAGGGACATACCGCCGTCCGCCATAAACTGCACCGGCAGGCTCTGAAAATATGTCACGGCGAAGAGGGCATTCACAAAAAGATACCATCCGTAAAACAGGACTTTACTCTTCTCGTTGATTCTTCCCGGATAATATATCAGCATGATGGTCCCTGCTGTGGGAGCGGCACCAAGGAGTACAAGAAAAATCAAAGTCACTGTGCCGAGGGTGCTTCCCCTGATAAGAAGCAGGAACCAGTAACTCAGGGTGACAGAGAAGATGACCTTTTCATTGATCACCTTTATCACCTGTTTCAGGAACACCGCGATAAAAAGGAATCCCAGTACAAAGCCGAATGAAAGCAGGGGCTGCATAATATATGACATGCTGTTGATTTGTGATGCCTGTGTGCTGGAGGACACGGCATATATCATCATCACCCCCATGTATATCAGCATGCCGAAAAACGTTACAATACCCCATTTGGGCGGACGTGACCGCACAATACTGAGGCACTGGATTATTATGCCGCAGAAATATGCCAGTGCGGGAACAACGGGGCCCCCCTCAGAAAAAATACTGTGTACCATCCTCTGTACCAGCCTTTTTGAAAATTTTCACAGCGGAAAATGTAGTGTACACAAGGTGATTAATTATTGCAACGTTTTTCCGCGTTTTATATTGGTGGAATTGATGTGAGAACGATATGATACGTGCAGTACTATATTTGATATATAAGGGAATGTGAAGGATGAAACGGATATGCGTGTTTTGCGGGTCAAGTCCCGGGAATAGACCTGAATATCGTAATGCTGCACGGAGCCTGGGTTCATTACTTGCTGAAAGGAACATCGGGCTGGTGTTCGGCGGGGGCCGGGTGGGGCTCATGAATGAGATCGCGAACGCTGTCCTTGATGCGGGGGGAAGGGTCACGGGGGTGATCCCGCAGTCCCTTGTGGACCGGGAGGTTGCCCATACCGGCGTTTCCGATCTCAGAATTGTCGGTTCAATGCATGAGAGGAAGGCCCTTATGGCGGAACTCTCTGATGGATTTATCGCGATGCCAGGCGGAATCGGAACCTTCGAGGAATTTTTGGAAATCATTACATGGGGGCAGCTGGGGTTTCACCGGAAACCATGCGGATTGCTTAATGTCCTCGGGTTTTACAATGGCCTACTGGGATTTCTTGGCCATGCCGTCGATGAAGGGTTTCTGCACAGCGCGAACAGGGATTCTATACTTGTCTCTGCGTCACCGGAGGAACTCCTCGATTTATTCCATTCATATGAAGCTCCATTAGTGGACAAGGCGGAAAAGGCCCTTAAGGAGCTTGACAACTGATTCTTCATAAAAGTTTACCCGTACTATTTTCTCCCTTCATTTAACATCTGCGAAATATATAACCGCCAATATTTATTGACCGTTATCAGCCGCGGAGTATGGTTATTTATATGAAACGAAAAACCATACATCGCCTTCTCATGACAGCGGCCTTCGTAATTAGCATCTCATTGCCCCTGTTCGCGGAAGATGCCGCCCCCGGTTCCGCGGCCCTCCAGCGGCGCCTTGACTATGTCTGGGTCATGGTTGCATCCATTCTTGTATTTCTCATGCAGGCGGGTTTCATGAGTCTTGAGTCCGGGATGGCCCGTGCGAAAAACTCCATCAACGTGGCGACAAAAAATCTCGCTGATTTCCTTATCGCGAGCATCGGGTACTGGTTCATCGGGTTCGGCATTATGTTCGGCACAAGCTTTTCCGGGCTGTTCGGTACAACTGATTTTTTTATGGAGATAGGAAACAATCCGTGGCGGGCGGCATTCTTTGTGTTTCAGGCAATGTTTGCGGGAACCGCCGCCACTATTGATTCAGGAGCCGTCGCGGAACGGACTAAATTTTCCGGATACCTGATCATGTCATTCTTTATTTCAATTCTCATTTATCCGGTGTTCGGCCACTGGGCATGGGGAAGTTTTCTTCACGGCGGGGAGAAGGGCTGGCTTGAGGCATTGGGGTTTCTTGACTTCGCGGGTTCCACTGTGGTGCATTCCATCGGCGCATGGGTCGCCCTCGCGGGTGTCCTTGTCGTGGGTCCGAGGATCGGGAAATACAATGCCGACGGTTCATCGCGGAAAATTCATCCCCACAGCCTGCGCCTTGTGTATCTTGGGACTTTCCTCCTGTTTTTCGGGTGGTTCGGGTTCAACGCGGGGAGCACCCTCCGCGCGACAGAGGATATCGCCGGTATCATTTTGAATACTACCCTTGCGGCATGTTTCAGCGGTATTTCATGTACACTGATGAGCTGGGTCTTTAACGAGAATAAACTGCCGGAAGCAGAAATGCTGGCGAACGGCGTTATCGGGGGCCTCGTGGGAATTACCGCCGGGTGTGCTTTTGTTGAAACCACGGGGGCGATGGTGATCGGCATTGTGTCGGGGATCATTGTGTACGGGGGGATCCGTATTCTTGATGAAGTGTTTCATGTGGACGATGTGGTGGGGGCAATCTCTGTTCACGGCTTTGCCGGGGCATGGGGTACCATCGCTGTGGGAATTTTTATCACCCCGCCAAAACTTGCCCTTACAGGACTGACGCGACTTGAGCAGATTGGCATACAGTCACTTGGTGCAGGGGCCGCTTTCCTGTGGGCTTTTGTGTCGGCGCTTATTATTCTGCTGGTTCTGAAAAAGTTCAACCTGCTCCGTGTGCCGCCGGATGATGAAGAAAAAGGGCTGAATGTGTCACAGCACGGCGCGCACTCAAGCATCCTTGAATTGAACCACTCAATGAAAAAAATAATTGAGACGGAGCACTACGACGAATCCCTCAAGGTATGGGCCGAGCGCGGCACGGAGGCGGGGGACCTCGCGGAATATTTCAACAGTATGGTCGATACGCTCCGCCTGCGCCACCGGAAGGAAACCGACATTCTCACCGATGAGAAAAACCACATTGAAACAACATTCGGCCGTTATGTATCACCAAAAATCCGTGATGAAATTCTCCGCGGCAAATACGTTGATCTGGGGGGCGAGAAGATCCGGGCTTCGGTGCTCTTCTGTGATATCCGGAATTTCACCACCATTTCCGAGTCCCTTCCCCCGAACGAGGTTGTTGATCTCCTGAATATGTTCTTTAACGAAATGGTAAAGCCCATTGTCGATAACGACGGTGTCCTGGACAAATTTATAGGGGACAGTATTATGGCGGTCTTCGGGCCTCCGCTGAATTATGAAGACCACGCGGACCGGGCCCTGGATACCGCCCTTATTATGATACAGAAACTCGCCGCGTTTAATGAACTGCAAAAGCTCAAAAAGGACCGGGAACTGGCGGTGGGAATCGGCATTAACACTGGTGAGGTTATCGCGGGTAATATTGGAAGCAGCGAACGGATGGATTACACCGTTATCGGCGATACGGTGAATAT